>ENA-ORUW01000902-ORUW01000902.1-human-gut-metagenome-genome-assembly--contig:-NODE-902-length-24298-cov-11.167884_pt1 | contig 24298 bp, 10 predicted proteins | sample MGYA00242088_ERZ509227 | MGnify/ENA primary metagenome ERZ509227 (study PRJEB26280, sample SAMEA2338816) | human gut metagenome | biome: human gut; feature: human-associated habitat; material: faeces... | reverse complement strand
AGTGACAGGTTCTTACGGCGTTGATGTTGAACTGCTTCATCACCTGAATATCCTGAATCATGCGTTCGCGAGAAATGACGTAACCACCGTCCGGATCCATCTCGTGGCGGTTGGCTCCCTTGAAGAGAACGGGCTGGCCGTTGACAAGTATCTGACTTCCTTTCAGCTCTATCTTTCGGAAGCCCACCTTTACGGGAATCACTTCACTGCTGCCTTGCAAAGTGGCACGCAGGGTATACAAGTAGGGCGTTTCTGCCGTCCACTTATGAGGATTCTCCACATTTATCAAGGCAGTAGCGTTACCTTTGGCGACAGCTGTAGCCACCTGTTTTCCGGCAGCGTCCAGCAGTTCAAGACTGATATTGCCGCCACCCTTCACATCAAGCTGTACTTTCAGGGAACCGTTCTTATAAGCAGTATCCAAATCGGGAGTGACACGGATGTCCTGAATGCGCTTTTTGTCACGGGCATACAAGTAGCAATCGCGCCCTACACCGCTATAACGGAAGAAGTCCTGGTCTTCCAGATACGTCCCGTCACACCAGCGGAATACCTGAAAGGCTATCAGATTCTTTTGTCCCGGCTTCAAGTAGGGTGTCAGGTTGAATTCAGCCTCCAGTTTGCTGTCCTCACTATAACCTACGTACTTGCCGTTTACCCACAAATACATATTGGAAGTCACGGAACCGAAATGAGCCATGATGTCCTTACTCTTCCAGTCGGCAGGTATTACAATCTCACGACGGTAGGAACCTACATTGTTATTCTCCGTTGGCACCTGCGGTGGATTGTTCTTGAACTGATTGCGCCAGGCATATCCGGTATTCACGTAGATAGGGTCGCCGAAACCGTTCAGTTCCCACATACCGGGAACGGCCATATCGCTCCATCCCTTGTCGTTGAACCCCACTTTCCAGAAATCCGTGGGACGGGCATCGGCATTCTTCACCCAGAAGAATTTCCAGATACCGTTCAGAGTCATGTAATTGGAAGAATGTTCTTTTGCTCCACGAGCCGCAGCATCTGCCGACTCATAGGCAAAATAGTTGGTGTGCATCGGAGCACGGTTCACGGCATTCACTTCAGGGTTTTGCCATTCAGTGAAGGACTGTGCGCTTGCGGCAATGGCAAAAGTCGCAAGCAGTCCGGTAATGAAATGTTTCTTCATGGTAAATAGTTTATAAAAATTAGCAACGGCATACAAGCAGAACCGGTATGCCGTCACAAAGATACGCCTATCCTATAATTAAAAGGAAGAATAATCGTTCAAAAAAGGCTGAATTTAATTCTTTAAATAAGTGTTCATAACTAGTTCACATAATTAAATTAGGTGACTAAATGGGAATTTATTTTGATTGAGTACTTATCCGCAAACGATAGACTCCGAACGAACGGGGCTGAAGCTCCAGGCTCAGAGAACGGGAAGCCACCTCCACCGGACGAATACGTGGAACAATAGCCTCCTGCTCCAGTGTATTCTTGGCTTTCCAGTCATCACTTTGCAAATACCATAAAGGGACTGTTCGCCACAAAAGGCACAATTCCTTCGGCTTCATAATTCCAGAATTTCAGACCGCCAATCCATACAAAAATTACAAGGATTGCCACACGGATAAGATTGATACCCAGTTTTTGGGCAGATGCTGCTATTGTTAAAAACGCAACAAACAGAGATTTTAATTTTGTCATCATTGCTTTCATTATTAAAAGATTTAACTTCCTGGTGCAAAGGTCGGCAGTTTTCCCTCTCCAGTAAATGGCAATTCCCCCATATAGGTTGGCAATTATTCCCGTTTCTCTCTTTTCCGGTATTCCGAAAGGCTCTCCTTGTTCATTTTCTTAAAGAACCGGCTAAATGTAGCCAAATCCTCAAATCCCAGAATCTCACTGATTTCCTTCGCACTCTTGCCCGTATAAAGCAACAGGCGCTTGGCTTCCGCATCCACGCGTTCATGAATGACACGCAAAGGAGAAGAAAGCCTGTAAAGGGAAAAGAGATTGGAAATGGTCTTGGGAGAACGACACAACATATCAGCATAATCCTGCACTTGCTTCTTCTCCTTAAAATGACTGTCAACCAGCACATAAAACTGACGAATCACATCAAACGTGTTCTCACGCCCCGGGTCTACATCAAACATTTCACGGGCTATGCGGGTACAAGTGATAATGAAACGTTTCAGAATAATACGCAACATTTCTTCCTGCAAGTTGTCTTGTATTTCACACTCCCCTCTGAAAATATCGACAATACTGTCAAGACGGGCCGACTGGGAAGGCGAAAGCTTCAAACGCATGACACGGGAAGAACCGTTAAACAGGAATCCGTTACAAGACACCTCGCTGTCATGCCCGTAAATACAATAAAAGTTACTATTGAATAAAAAAGTGAGGTATTCACCGTCCACTCCCCTTATCTGCACATGATGCAAAGGAGTGAGCGAAATCATTTCCTCTTTTTCCAGATGCATCACCACATGATCCACTTCCACATCCAGCGTTCCATGCCGCACCCATATAAATTTATAAAGACTCCCGTCACGTTGCAAAAAGGAGTTTTCATGGAAACAGGAAGTCATTGCTATATTTCCATTCAATTTAGTACTTAAGTGATATTCCATAACTACCTTAAAATAAGATGAGGGGATAAATATAAAGCTATTTCTTCAGATATAAAAGAGATAACGCAAAAGATATTTCTCATCCTCCCTCTTTTCCTGCCTTTCACCGGCATTTTAAATCATTGCCATATAAGTTGGCCAAAGTTCCCGTTTAAAATGTTCACACCTGGACATACAGGAAGTTCCCCACTTCAGTGCGTTTCTTTTAATATTTGTTAAACATTTATTTTTCTTCGTCCACTCCCTGATTTAATAGTACATTTGTTTCATCACAAGCATCAGAGCGATATATTTAAAGAAGAGTAGAAAACAATAATGGATAAAAATCGTAGGAGAATCCGTATAGGCTATATTCAATGGCTGCTGATATATACCTATATATGTACCATCTTCTCATTCACCTGTGAAGCTGCCAATGCACAGGATCGTACCGGGAACGAAGAATATGTGCTGATTTTAAACAGCTATAACGAATCTTCTCCATGGAGCAACAGCATTACCACCCCCATTGTCCATAAACTAGCCGGAACCAAAAATATAGACGCCTACATAGAACATCTGAATTTATTCATGGTAGGCGATTCTGCTAAAATAGAAAAGTTTTCAGAAACACTTTCCTCAAGATATGGCTCCACCCCTCCCCGTCTATTGGTATTTGTAGGAAGCATGAGTCTGATTTTCAGAGAAGAGATACAAGCTTTATGGGGTACCGTACCTACTATTGTCTGCGGGGCAGACCCCTATGTGTATCCTGAAATATTCTACAGGCAGAGAGATACAGTCACTCCCAAAGAAAAGACACACATGAGCGAACTGGCCCAAGAATACAATTTCACCTACATGCATACCCCTATCTATCTGGAAGAAAGTGTGGAACTGATGCTGCAAATGATTCCCGGCATGAAAAGACTCATCTTTTTGGGAGACGGGATTTATCCCAATCCCGAATATGACCAACGACTGCGGGAATTGATCCAAACAAAATATCCGCAACTGGAATATAAATACATCTCTTCACGCACCAATACTCTGCACCAGTTATATAATGCTGTACGTAAGGCAGACAAGACTACAGGCATTCTGGTATCCACTTGGTTCACCGAATCCTTCACCTCGGACAGCTTTCTGATAAACGCTTACAGAAGCATTTCCAGCATCTCCGCCCCTCTTTTCACCATCCGCTATGCAGGTATGGACGACGGAGGTATGGTAGGAGGATACATGTACAATGAACAAGCCTTCACCAAGCAATTATTGAAAACAATTGACGACATCCTCGGTGGAAAAAGAGCCAGTGACATTCCTTTCTATGAGCCTCAGGAAGCACACCCCACCTTCAACTATACCAGACTCATAAATAAAGGGCTCGACCCCAAGCGATGCCCCGATGACACCATTTTCTATGACAAGCCTGTCCACTTTCTGAACAAATACAAATGGTTTATCCTGATTGTGCTCATGGCCTTCGCACTGATGGCTGTAACACAACAAAAACGCATTCAGATGCTGAAAGTCCTGAGACGAGCCCAACAAAATGAAATAGAAACAAACGCACAATATATCAACCTGGTGGATAATATGCCGATTCTTTACATGAAGGAACAAGTAATATGGGATAAAGAAGGAAATATTATAGACAGCATTTATCAGGATGTCAACCGTTATTTCGAACGATGTTTTTTTAAAAAATCCGATATAATAGGGAAAAGGGCCTCCGAAATCTTTCCCGAATCTTTACCGGAATTCACCCATTTCATGAGTATCACCTTGAAAGAAAAGAAATCGATCACATTCCCATATTATTTCAAGACCGTCAATACCTTTTATGATGTTGTCCTGAATTGCTCCACCGAACCGGATATGGTCGATGTGTTCTGCATGGACAGCACCGAGTTGCACCATGCACAGCAAATGCTGAGCGCCACGAACCATAAACTTTCCATGGCACTGGAAGTAGCCAACATCGTACCTTGGAAATGGAACTTGAAAGACCATACCATCTTGTGCGACCTTAACCGCCCCATTGCCATGGCAGCCATGCCGGGCGACATCAGTGAAGAACAACTGAGCGTATCGGACGAACAGTATTTCGCCAAAATCATAAAAGAAGACCGTCCGCGTGTGATTCAAGCATATCGCGACCTGGCCAACGGAAAAATAGAGAAAGTGAAAGAAGAGTACCGTGTACTGGCCAATGATGGGAAACACTGGAAAATAGACTGGGTAGAAGCACAGGCAGCTGTAGAAACAAAAGACGAGAACGGAAAGCCGCTGACTTTAGTCGGTTCCTCGCTGGTTATCAGCGAACGGAAAACAATGGAAAACGAACTGCTTTCAGCCAAGGACCGTGCAGAGGAGTCCAACCGGCTGAAGTCCGCTTTCCTTGCCAATATGAGCCACGAAATACGCACTCCGCTAAATGCTATCATCGGTTTCTCAAACATCCTTGCTACTGCAGAAGAGGAACAGGAAAAGCAGGAATATATCAATATCATTGAAAGTAACAATACGTTACTGCTGCAATTAATCAGCGACATACTGGACTTATCAAAAATAGAGGCCGGCACACTGGAGTTCAGCTATTCCAATGTAGAGCTGAACGAGATTATTTCCGAAATAGAGAGCGTGGTCCGTTACCGGACGGAAACCTGTGGCATTCAACTGATTGCACACAAAGGGCTCCCCTCTTGCCCCATAAAGACAGAAAAGAACCGCCTGATGCAAGTTCTGAATAATTTGCTGAACAACGCCAGCAAGTTTACCTCACAAGGAAGCATCACCTTCGGCTACAAACTATGCGGCAGAGAACTTTATTTCTATGTTAAAGATACCGGTTGCGGCATTCCAGCCGACAAAGTGAACTCCATATTCGGACGTTTCGTCAAACTGAACTCTTTTGTACAGGGTACAGGACTGGGATTATCCATTTGCCAGACGATTGTAGAGCACATGGGAGGACGCATCGGCGTAGAATCTGAAGAAGGAAAAGGATCCACTTTCTGGTTCACTATTCCCTACCAGCCCGCTGATGCGGATAACAAAAAGGAAGACAAACATCAGCCCATCTCCGTGCAGAAAGACAAGCTGACCATTCTAGTTGCCGAAGACAATGAGAGTAATTACCGGCTGTTCCAATCTATCTTGAAACGAGAATATAACCTGGTTCATGCTTGGGATGGAAAAGAGGCGGTCAATTTGTATAAGTTCCATAATCCTCAGATAATTCTGATGGATATCAATATGCCGGTGATGGATGGCTATGAGGCCACCCGGGAAATACGAAAGCTATCCTTGGATGTGCCTATCATCGCCGTTACCGCTTTCGCCTATGCCAGTGATGAACAACGGGTTATGGAAAATGGCTTCGACGGCTATATGGCCAAGCCCATCAGCGCCCCACAACTGAGACAACAGATTGCTGCCATATTACAGAAACGCATTATCTTATTATAACCTTCGCTTTTTCCATTATACCCGGCTGAAATCCAATGTAGAAACCGGTTTGAATCCGCAACTATAAACAAGAAAACAACCGAAAGCGCCACAAGGATGAGGAATTAAAGATGATTATAACATAAATGCAGAGTTAATTCATCGCTTCAGCTCCATTAAGTCTTTTTTTCAGTACCATTAAAGCATTTCTTACGGTTACCTTTTACAGACTACGACAGTAGTCCGTATGTTTCACTACGGCAGACCGTACAGTCCACTGTAGCAGACTGTACGGTCCACTGCCGAAGACTATAGTAACAGTCCGCACAAAAAGACTTAACAGTCCGTATGACAAGACCTGATATACCCGACAAAAAGTATTAACCCCCATACCTAAAAAAACTCCCCCTTGCTCACCTTCACAGGCTATGCAAGAGGGAGATTCTACACTAACTCTTAACCTAATAAATAAACGACAAAATCATTCTTTATATCTTAAGGCTCCGGCTGGCAGTTTCTCACCTTTCTCACCAAAGCTCTTCAATGCGTTTTCCGATTCAATGGTTACTTTACTTTCATCCAGCATTCTCCGGTCAAGGCCGAACACGTCTATAAAGAAATCATAAACCGCATTCCGCTTGTTCGGACCGAAATCATGACGTTCTTGCGGCAAATGTACATTGCTCACCTTGTCCGTCGCACCATAAAAACCGTAGATGCGTTGCAAGTAAGGATATTCCAAACGAGGAACCGTCGCTGTCCAGTCTCCTCCGTCGGAAACCACCAGCATGGGACGCGGAGCAAACAGGGCGGCCAGTTCCGCATTGCAAGTTCCTCCACCTGCCAGCTGGATGGGCTTGCCACTTTCACACGGGCAACCGCCATCAAAGTGAGAAGCCAGACTGACCACAGGGGCAGCAGCTGTAAAACGGTCGTCCAAAACGGTAAGCAACACCGTCTGCGTTCCTCCGCCGGAACCACCGTTCACGCCGATGCGTGCAGGATCTATATCTTTACGGTTTGCCAGCATATCATCCAGTATCAGCAATCCGTTCATAGCCTGAATGGTGTGCGCATCACTGGTATGGTGCGCTTCCGCACCCACCTGCAAGGCGGATTCTCCCCAACCATACAAGTCATAATCCACACAAATAGCCCCCATACGCGCCAATGTAGCCATACGTTGCTGTTGGTCCTTCCGGTAACGTCCCTGTCCAAAATGGCCATTGGGGCAAATAATAAGTGCATGTTTACCTTTGGAACGCGGTGCATAAACCGAACCGCAAACATAAAGCCCCGGCAAGGTCTCCAATGCAAAATTCTGCACGGTATATCCATCGAATTTCCGTACTTTCGAGAGAATAGGCTTTGCATCCTTCACTGTTCCTTTCAGCATATCATCCAATCCCAGACGTTGGCGCACTTCCTTTCGAAGTATCTCCCTGCGCTGTTCCCACTGATCTTTATCAGTATACAAGCCACTAAGATATGACAACATTTTTTCTCCATCAACATCCGTGCGGCGTGCATACTCGTATGGTTTCAACTTGTACACGGTATCACTTTGCTTCACGAATTTATAATCGAAAGGAGAAAGCACATTGGTCAAGGTTTCTTCCAATGAATAGGGACGGATACGGAAATCGGCATACGGAAGGATACGCCCCACCGTATCAATATCATACTTCAAGCGGACCTGGAAACGGGCGGCAACGTCATTCAACACATCGGATAACGGACGTGCGAACCGGGTCTCATAAGTTTGTGCAGACACAGCGGAAAAAGAGAGTGCCGCCATGCACAAAAGCATCTGTTTTTTCATCGGGCAGTCTATTTTATTTCTTTACCATCCACATACACATCATCCAGCACCAAGTCCTTACAATCTTCAAAGACACAACGTTGCTTGGCATTCTGAATATACACATCACGCATCACAATACCGGTAATAGGCGCTTCGGGCAGGCCCACCACCATAATGGGGGTATTCACATCACGGACCGTCACACCCGAAACATAGATGTTACGAAATTCCGGAGTGCGGTCACTCTTCGGTTCGGCAGGCATCTTGCTATATTTCAGATTGAGAACAATAGCTTCTTTCTTGATATTACTCATCACAATATTGCTTACACGGATATCCTCCACAATGCCTCCGCGGCCACGAGTGGATTTCAGACGAATCCCTCGGTCTGTACCATCAAAGACACAATTGCTGATGGTCACTTTCTTCACTCCCCCACTCATCTCGCTGCCGATAACCACACCACCGTGTCCGCTCAACATGGTGCAATTGGTAATGGTGATATTCTCGCAAGGAACACCCAGTTTACGCGCTTGCAAGTCACGTCCGGATTTGATGGTGATGCAGTCATCGCCTACCGAAATGTGGCAGTCGCTGATGTGTACATTCTTACAAGACTCGGGGTTGATGCCGTCCGTGTTGGGGGAAGGCACATTGTGGATGGTAATGCCTTTAATGGTCACATTGTCGCAAAATTCAGGATTTACAGTCCAGAAGGGAGAGTTGATAATCTTCACGCCCTCTACCCGTACATTCTTACAACGGATGGGATGTATGAAAGGAGGACGGAAAAAGCGACGGTCCAGTGTGCCATGCCAGTCTTCATTGGTTTCAGCGTAAAGGGCTTTCAGGTCGTTTTCCTTCTCGAACATGGGCTGGTACTTGTTGATGTTTCTCTTGCCGTTATCTCTAAGGTCTACCAGTACACGGAAAAATTCAGTCCACCATGCCTTACCCTGTCCATCCAGAGTTCCTTCTCCCTTGATGGTAATATTTTCTGCATCCACGGCGTAAATCAACGGTTGGAAACTTTTCATCATGATTCCCTCATGACGCACTTCCACATAAGGGAGGAAGTCGTCAAAGTTCTCCGAGAATTTCAAGGTGGCTCCTGCTTCCAATTCTAATGTAATATTACTTTTCATGTGGATGGAACCGGTGAGATAAGTTCCTGCGGGGAAAAAGAGTGTTCCGCCACCATTGGCATTCAAGCGGTCGATGGTAGAATTAATCAATGCCGTGTTTAATTTCCGGCCTTGTATATCGGCACCGGCTTGCTGCATATCCACACGCTCGGCATGCAGAAAAGACAAACTGCAAACACATAACAACAGACTTAAAAAGGTACGTTTATTCATATCGTTCATTAATTGATTTTAGTTTTACCAAACACCCCCAGGGGGCTTTTCCTATGAAAGCTGCGTTTATTTCTTAAAAGAATAAGTTCCGCTTTCCACTATCTTCGGCTCTTTCTCATCGGGAAAGAATACGCGTGCCGTACACCCTACAGGTATCGTTACTTTCAATGTAAAGACTCCATTCTCGCGTGTCCAGTCTACCGCGACTTTTCCGTACAAGGTTTTGGTAGAGGCACGGACGTATGTCAAATCGCCTACCGGACGGGGACGTATTTCTATTTCCTTCATTCCCGGTTTTCCCTCAACGGTGCGGATACCCGCCAGCGAGTTGAAGAACCATTCGTCAATCTGCCCCATCATAAAGTGATTCCACGAAGAACCTTGTCGCGGATCCCATTGCTCGGTCAGCGTGGTAGCTCCAAATTTCAGTTGGAAACCATACCCCGGGGCCTCTTCATGGTTATGCATGGTGTACATCAGCTCATTCAGTCCGTTACGGGCTAGTGTCTGGAACAAATAACGATTTCCCACATCACCAGTAGTCAGCCGGTTACCATGACGTTTTATATCCGCTACCAAGTTATCAAGTACCGCCTGTTTATCTTCGGCAGGAACCATTCCGAGAAACAACGGCAGGGCATTACTGCACTGACTTCCCGTACCATACTGACGAGTATCCTTATGATAAAACTCCCGATGGAATGCTTTATTAATTTCTTCACCCAAATGAGTGTAATATGCTACATCATACCTATTATCCAGCATACGTGCCGCCTCCACCAAATAGCGAACAACCATATAATAATGGGCGGTAGCCACTAAAGGAACAGGCGTATTACGAGAAAATCCGGCCCGGAAATCTCCATAATCATACCAATCACCCAGTCCGAAAGAAACGATTCCATCATTGGCACGGGTAGTCATATAATCAATGTAACGACGCATTCCGTTATAGTATTTTCTAATCAATGAATCATCCCCATACGTCTCATAATACATGAAAGGCAATACCACAAAGGTACATCCCCATTCGGGAGATTCGGCAAAAGCATCCATACCGAGACCCTCGAACACCACATATTCCGGAGCAGTGGTAGGAACCGCGCCATTGGCATGCTGTGCATCGGCTATGTTCTGAAGAGTCTGAGGAACAAAGCCTGTCAAATCATAATTGTAAAGCAAACCGGGACCACACAAATGATCTTGTTCCAACCAACCCAGTTTCTCGCGATGAGGACAATCGGTAAACACGGACTGCATATTGCTTCGCACCGCCTTCTCTATCAGCCGATGGGCCTCATTGAATATACGATTGGAACATTGGAATGTGGATACCTTAGGAGCCGAATTATAAACAAAGCACGATTGTATCTTCTGGATCACCGGAAGATGCAAGGTGTTTTTTTGCCCTTTCAGCACAGCGCCTTCCACCTGAATATACCGGAAGCCATAGTAAGAAAAACGAGGATGCCAAGTTTCCACTCCTTCCCCTTTCAGGATATATTCATAATAATGTTGTCTGCCGGTCTGACGCTGATTGCAAGCTCCCTCATCCGTCAGGGATTCGGATACAAGCAGAGTTATTTTCTGCCCTTTCTTTCCACGGACGGTAATTTCGGGGAAACCGGCCAGGTTCTGTCCCATATCCAGCACAAAGGCAGACGGATCTACTGTCCGTTTGGTTGACTTGCAGGCAGCTGTTATCTGTTCAGCGGTGAGCTTGGTCACTTTCCGGATATCATAACGCTCCATAATCTTCACCGGTTGCGCTATCTGCGAACGAAGCACCCCTTTGGGGGCTTCCTGAATCACGACAGGACGCCAATCCTGCTCTTTAAAACCGAACATGTTCCAGCCTTTCTGCTCACGGCGGGCGTCATAATCTTCTCCGCCATAGATGCAATTGAACAGTACGGGACTGAAATCGTACTTCCAGTCCTTTCCGGAAACAATCGTTTCACTGGTTCCGTCTTCATAATTCACCACCATCCGGAAACGAAGCGTGGGAGCGCCGAAACTGATTTGCAGTTTACGATAGCGGCCGCCTTGCACATTGTAAAATCCATTTCCCAGCAGGACTCCGATAGCGTTACCGCCTTTCTTCACTTGCGAGGTGACATCATAAGTATTATAATAGACACTTTTGTCATAGTCGCTCCAAAGGGGGGCAAATTCGCTGTCTCCCACTTTTTCTCCATTCAGCGAAAATTCATAAAAGCCCAAGCCACATACATACGCTGTGGCGTCTTTCACTTTCTTTGCCACATGGAACTCGCGACGCAGATAAATACTTTTCTTTGCCAAAGTATCCACAGCAGCCCAGGCGGCCTTTGCCTCAGGCTTTTTCAGCTCACTGCCATGATATTTCCGGCCTTCGGGTATGCGGGCATCCTTACGGGTAATGGCCCCAATCCATTCACTGCCGGCGAAAGCCGCTTCGGAAGTCAGGATACTGAAATCAGAGGGCGCACTCCATGCCGAAGGCGTATCAGCCTCATCCCAGACACGGACACGCCAAGTATAATGCCTGTCCTTCTCCAAGGCCGCATCCGCACAGGAAACCAACTGGCTTCGAGCGGATTTTACTTTGCCGCTGTTCCAGACTACTTTTCCTGCCCATACATCCCGAACCTCTATCTCATAAGCAGTCTGCCGCGTGCCATTTTCCGGCGAACTCATCTGCCATCCCAAACGAGGGGCATCAGAGATGGTCACTCTTCCTTCGCGCATCTCACACGTCAGGCGGGTAATAGTTATGTCTTTCGCCTGCACGGAGAAAGACATAACTAACAAAGCGGCTATTAAGAATTTTCTGTAATTCATTTTTCTTTCAACAGTCTATTTATTATCTTAAGACATCCCCTTTATTCAAAATTATAGCACATTCTCACAAAGAACACGGGTCAATGTATCGGCATGTCCTACTTCCTTTCCATCCACATAGATATGCAGACCTTTTCCACGCTGGTAACGGCTACCGTCCTTATCCCACAAAATAGTGAGGTTACGGCCATGATACAACACATTATCCAAACAGAAATAATCCCATTTTCCTTCGGGAATCAACGGATTCACCTCCACTGTGTTATCCATGCGCGGACGGAGTCCTATCAAACCGGTAATCATCAAATCATTAAAAGTAGAATGATTGTAATAACGGCTGCGTTCCTGATCCCCTTTCAACCAATAACCGGTTACCTCATCCAGATACTCGCCGATGTAGGGACGCCCACGATGATGTTGCGACTCCACATAGCGTTCCATTTGATGGAAATACACGCTGTCTGTCAATACAGTCTGAGGATAATTATTCATGAAATTGGCCATTGCAGTCAAAGTCTGTGCAGATGCAAACGGCCAGATAGCCCCATCCCATTCACACTTACCTACGCCATGCGTACGGAACTCAGGATGACGGCGCTCGGCAGTGGTAAGTCCGTAAGGTGCGGAAAAACCTTTCTCGTCCATCACTTCCTTCCATGCCACATCGTATTGGGAAGAAGCATCCGGCAAATTGAAATACCAAGGGATATAGCCGATAGCCTCGCGTACCTCGGCGGACGCATCTCCACGCATCGTTTCAAAGAAATGGTGGTCTGTGTTCCACAACTTATCCTGTACCAACGTTTTAATGGAGTCGGCTTTCAATCCATATTTCATGGCCATGCCCTCATCTCCTGTCATGATGCCGATAAGAGAGAGCGCTTTGGCGTTGCCATACATATAACTGTTGATAGTAGGACGGGCATATTGCTTACGACGACCTCCACTGATAGATTCCTCCATGCCATCCTGCACATCTCCCTGCCAGTAAAGTCCATTGGACAGGCGGTTTGTCTTTTCCCAACGGGCATATTCCGCTTCCAAATCCTTTACCATATCCAACAAGAATTCCTTGTTTCCATCGACCATGTAACGTCCCAGTACCGCATCCGCATTCCACGAGCTGAACTTGGTCATTTTGGCCATCGGGCCTCCTTCGTTACCCCGATACCAAGTATGGATAATCTGATTCAAGTATTCCGGGTTACGCAACCAGCGGCTCTCATAAATATGATGACCGATGGCACAAGCTATCAGATTGTATTTATCGGCATACGAACGGTTTACCAAGAATTCGGTCATACCATAGCCCACCGGAGTTTCCTTGATGTGTTTGCGCAGCGTCCACCAACGATAATAATACATTTCCTCGAAGTTCTTTTGAGAGCACTCGAAAAGAGGTATGTTTTCTTCCATCCATTGAGATGCGCGGGCATTGGGAACAGCCTGGGCTATATTCTCATCCTCCATGCTGTTGAAATAATCCACGTAGGGCTTGAAATCCTTATATTTCAAGAAAGCCGCACCGGCATCCTTATCAGCAGAAGTCGTCTTGAAATTGGCTATACGGTAGGTGCACAAAGGTTCTTGCTCACCTGCATTCGGCAGAATGCCATACCAGTCTGCCGGGGTATCCACCGTAGGATAAGTCCGTTGCGCTCCGGTGCGGAACATCACTCTTTCAATGGCCGGAACGGGAGCAAAGAACATACGTTGTCCTGCTTTCTTTCCATCCACGTAAACGGTTACCATACGGTTAGCAACAGAGAGTTCCACTTCTACCTTATACGTCTTGCCCGGTTCATACTTCAACAAATTACCAAACCGCGCACCTCCTTTGGCACGGAAAAGTCCGTCGGAAGTCAATTCCAAACGAGAACAGGCAATACCGTTTTCATCTAGGAATTCTATTTGCAAAAAGCCCTTATCGTTCTGCTCCGCCATCAGTTCGAAAGAAACTTTAAGCTCTTTTGTAGCAGGTATCTTACGCTCCACACGGGCATAATCGAACAAATCCTTATCTTGCAGCACCAACCATTTTCCATCCAATGATACGGGAGCCCACTGCAAAGAATACAAATTCCAGTCGGTCAGTTCATTCAAATCTTTATAGTTGGCAAAATTATCGTCAGCATGTGCACTGGCATGTGCGCGGACGGGCACAGGAATATGAGAGACCCACATGTCCTCCTTGTTCACACTGTAAGTCACCCACAAATCACCATCGGGAGGAGTTCCGTTACCTTCCTGAATACCCCGTACATACTGAGGCCCGAATGATTTATAATTACCTCCGTAACGCATCGGTGTAATTTCGCCATGCACCAAATTCAAGGTCGTATATTCCAGCCCGTCCTTACTGAGCGAGATAGCCAGCGGCCAACGGAACTCGGAAGGATTATACACCGTGGCGTATGTACCGTCACTCAAACGCTGCCCCCAAATCTTCGCATTACTGTTAACAAACCCTTTCGCACGTTCCACCGGTTGCGCCCATGTGTTCCCACCATCCTCGCTGATGGAAGTCAGGGCATGTTTCCACAAGCTTACCAAACGGCCGTCGGGTAAGGTATAGTCACAATACGCTTTGTATTCTTTGTGTAAAGGAATCAACGGGTCATTACGATCAGCTTCCTCCACCCACTGCATACGGTAGCGAGGATTGTCCAGAATCTCCTGACAGGCTTTTACAAATTCCTTGTCTTTGCTGCGTTTAAAATAAGGATAGGATGTATTCTTTTCATTAAACGCATGGTTATAGTAAATGAAATAAATGGGACCGAACGAACCGTCTTTCTTAATCTCACGAACCACACGGCCTATTCCGTTCCCGTCATTCGGGTCATCTTTCTTGTCCAAAGCTACGCCATAGTTTCCCATAGCTATCAATCTGCCGCTTTTTGATACATAGAAGCCTACACGCTGATGCATAATGGCATCCAGATCTTTCGCCTTGTCTGTGCGTCCGGGCTTGGTATAGCCATCGGGAACCCGGTAGATAGGGAAAAGAGTCACCGGATTTGTCCAGTGGTATCCATCTTTTGAAGTCATCAGGAAAGTCTGTGAGGGAGGAATATGCTCGTCTGATGGATCGGAAAGATAATGCATATAGAATTGTCCGTTCCAATAAGCCAACATGGACTGATGATTGTATGTCCATCCATTGCCGTTATCGGGTGCAGGATGTTCCCGGTTGGCACGCATCACCTGAATATTGTGTACTCCTACCACAGGTGATAATTGTCCGTCATGATAGGTAGGGTTAGACAGCTCTGTGCCTGTATAGTGTACTCTATCTTGAGCCGACACCGAAAGTGCCAGCGAACAGGCTGCTGCAAAGGTAAAAAGTTGTTTCAGTTCCATTTATTTACTTCTATGTTGTTTTTCCATCTATTAAAATGAGGTTTCTCTTCAGCTTGATTGGCCTGCAAACAAGCAAAGCTCTACAAAATTACGAATTTCTTCGTTTCCCGATAAAAGCTCCGGGCTTTAAAAAAAGACGAAAGCACAAAGCAAATGTACTCTATAAAATAATGCTATTTATAAAAAACGTCTTTTTGTTAAGGAATTTGCATAAAAGAAGCTTTTTTACTATCTTAGCAGCATGAAGTTAACAGTTTGATAACTTTTCTACGAGAAATATGTTATTTATAGTATTCACTTTTTTAACAACCGTTTGCTTATGAAACAAAAGAATAAGATGTTATCCACCCATGGCATTAAAACACTATTCGAAACCCGATTAACCCCACTCACTTCATTGGCTTCAGAAAGCCAGGATGAAACAGCTTTCAAAAACAAGCTGAACGATTATCTATTATCCGGTCCTATTTACAATCCTGCTGCCGCAAGGCAAATTAAAAGACTGATAGATAACGATGGAAAAACCATTTACGAAGCCTCTACAGAACAGGAGATTAAAATAGAAACCATCTCACTGCTTTGGAAGTTTTTAACGAATAGTATCATCAATGAAGAGATTTCCGTTGATTTATGGATTGACCTGTATCACCAGTTTGACCGGCTTTATCACGAAGAGGAGGAACTACCTGATGAAAAACAAGTGCAACAATGGATGAAACGCTGGCCCAGCGGACTGAATGAGGATGTCCGGGCTATCCGCCGACAAAACAAAGAGCGTATTATCTCCCTTCTTATCCAGAAAATAGAAAACAGACACGCGCCCTCCAGCCGCTATCTTTTTCCCGAAGGAAGCACGGAAGAGGACAAACGCCAGCTGGTCTGCCAATGGTGGAACGAAGCCCGTTTTCATCTGGCAATGGCCATAAAAAGCCCTACCGAACTGAACCGAATGCTAGGCAACTCCCTATCCGAAGAGACCTTGCAGCTTTATCACAAAGCACGCAAGAAAGGAATGCCTGTCTTTATCACCCCTTACTATCTGTCTTTGTTGAATCCTACGGGGAAAGGATATGATGATACAGCCATACGAAGCTATATTCTGTACTCTCCCCAACTGGTGGAAACATACGGTAACATCCACGCATGGGAAAAAGAAGATGCTGTGGAGGACGGAAAGCCTAACGCTGCAGGATGGCTGCTGCCGGACGGACACAACATTCACCGCCGTTATCCCGATGTGGCCATTCTTATCCCCGACTCGATGGGACGTGCATGCGGCGGCCTGTGTGCATCCTGCCAGCGCATGTACGACTTCCAAAGTGAACGTCTGAACTTCAACTTCGAGGAATTGAAACCGAAAGAGAGCTGGGACAAGAGGTTGAGAAAACTGATGGAATATTTCGAGAACGACACTCAGCTCAGGGATATCCTGATTACGGGAGGCGATGCATTGATGAGCCAGAACAAGACCTTGCGCAATATATTGGAAGCCGTCTACAAAATGGCTGTCCGCAAACGAAACGCAAACCTGCACCGCGCCGAAGGAGAGAAATATGCGGAACTGCAACGAGTACGCCTGGGCAGCCGGCTCCCGGTATATCTGCCCATGCGAATCAATGACGAACTATTGGATATCTTACGTGAGTTCAAAGAAAAGGCATCTGCCGTAGGGGTCAGACAATTTCTGATTCAAACGCATTTCCAGACTCCACTGGAAGTAACACCCGAAGCGCGTGAAGCTATCCGCAAGATACTGGCAGCCGGGTGGACTATCACCAACCAGCTAGTATATAATGTGGCGGCTTCCCGTCGCGGACATACCGCCAAGCTGCGCAAAGTATTGAACGGATTGGGTGTATTGTGTTACTACACTTTCTCGGTAAAAGGTTTTGAAGAGAACTATGCGGTATTCACACCGAACAGCCGTTCCTTACAGGAGAAAGAAGAGGAAAAAAGATGGGGAAAACTTTCCGCAGAGCAAGAAAAGGAGTTTTTGAACCTGTTGAGAAACAGTAAAGACCGTGCGGCAGCCGTACAGCGTTTCTGCACCTTCCATCAGATTCCTTTCGTAGCAACAGACCGCAGCGTACTGAACCTGCCGGGTATAGGCAAGAGCATGACTTTCGTAACTATCGGTATGACAAAAGAGGGAAAACGGATACTGGAATTTGACCATGACCCAACCCGCCAGCATAGTCCGATTATTCATCAGATGGAAAAAATATACATCAAGGAAAACAAGTCTATCTGGCAATATATGCTGCAATTGCAGGAAATGGGCGAGAAGAAAGAAGAATATGCCAGTCTGTGGAAATATATGGAAGGAGAAACAGAACACCGCTTTCCCTTATATAATTATCCCGATCCGGGATTCCGGATTACAGAAAAGTATAGTCACTTGTCAGTAGTTGGTAATAAATCAATCTGTTAATTTGTCAATGTGACAATGTGCTAATGTGCCATGCGGAACAAAGCGTACCCCATTGACATATTAGCACATTGACAAATCAGCAGATTATTCAATTCGTAATCTTGATCCCCACAAAATACGTTCTAGGCTGTGTAGGCCCATAAAAATAACCCGAGTCACGATAACCACCTTTGTCCAAATCCTTTTGGAAAGCATTAAAAATATTCTGTACTCCACCGTTTAACTGCAATTTGATATGGTCATTCAATACAAATGTGTAATTCAGTTTCACATTCAAATCAAAGAAATCAGGAGTATGCACCATTTCATCTTTAGCGATATATTGTCCTATATATTCCTCGGGCAACTCTGTCGGTGCGAAATGCGGCACATGCATCCGGCCTGTGTACACACCGGACAAGGAGCAGTCGAAATTCTTGAACGGAGCAGATGTCAATGTGAAATAACCGTAATAGTCAGGAGTACGGGGCATCCGCTTCACCGGCGCTACCTCAGGATTCTCACTCCATGCCTCCAGCTCGGTATATTCGCTGCGCTGCACCGTGAAGCCCACCTGTAAAGCCGCATCACGTCCATGTGCAATCTTTCCGTCCAGATTCACGCCATACACACGTGCCCCGTTACCGTTGCGACGCTCCTTCACCTTGTTACCGTTCTCGTCATGACCCATATCCTCCAGAACAAACACGTCATCCAATCCGGTATAGAACCCTTCCAATAACAAATTGGTCTGGAAATGACCGATATTCGCCGTCCAGTCAATGGAGCCGCTGATGCTGTTGGAATGCTCCGGTTTCAGCCCTTCCGCCAACTTGATAAGCACGCCCTCACCTCCTACTGCGGTAACATGCAAATCCTCATCGTATGCCTGCGGCGCACGGAAACCGGTAGACCAGGTAATACGTGCCTGTAGTTTGTCACTCGGTTTGTAGAGCAGGTTCAGACGGGGGCTGAAGATAGGATTGTCAATCAGGTTATGGTCATCCAGACGGAACCCGGCCAGGAATACAAACTGATTCATTTTCCATTCGTTCTGCACAAAAGCGCTGGCAATACGCACATCCTGTTTCATATCACGGTGATAACCGGTCATAACATCGTGCAGGGAGTTGTTCTGATACTCCAACCCGGCGGTAAAAGTAGCAGGAGAGAATAAAACTTTCTCAAAATTACCCACATACATGCCACCTGCCACCCAAGTCAGGTCTTTCGTCTTTCCGTATGCATTCGCATCCTGTTGCGCACCATAATAACTGTTACGGTCGGTATGCTGGATGGAAGAATAGAAAGAAAGCTTATGCTTGTATTCTTTCCAAAACAGATCATAACTCAATCCGCCACTATTGATGACATGCTTAGTCTGTTCGGTGATATCCGTTTCGTGCGGCTGCAAATCAAATTTATTCCCTCCGCGACGGAACTCATTCGTGGTATGATATTCCAGACTGATACGGCTGAACTGCGTAGGACGGTAATAGGTACGCAGCCCGAACGTATTCATGTTCAGCTTTCCCAACTCCGAGAAACCGTCCCCGTCCGCATCATACGGATTACGGTTCCGATAAGACTGATACAAAGCGATGCCATATGTATTGTCTTTTGACACCAAAGAGGCGTTGGCTCCCATATACTGTTCCCACACCTTGCCGTTCATATTGGACATTGTTGAAGAAACTTGAAATGAATTGTTGATGGGGTCTTTCGTGATGATATTGATGGTTCCGCCCACTGCATTAGCACCAAACAAGGCCGACCCTCCTCCGCGGACAACCTCTACACGCTCTATCATATTCACCGGAATCTGCTCCAAGCCATATACACCGGACAGAGCACTGACTACCGGACGGCTATTGATAAGAATTTGCGAATAAGGTCCTTCCAGCCCATTGATACGTACTTGAGGGAAGCCGCAGTTCTGGCAGTTGTTCTCCACACGCAGCCCCGACTGGTAATTCAAGGATTTAGCCAAATCGGTAGAGTTCACCGATTCGAACAGCTTGGCATTCATCACATTGACTACCACCGGAGCCACCTTGCGACTTGTCTCATTGCGATTGGCCGATACAACCACCTCGTCCGTCATAATACTTTCATCACTCATCAAAAAATGAACATCTACCGTGAAGTCGTTACTGACGGTCACTTTCTTTTCCTGTGTCTCATAGCCCAGTAGCTGAACCCTCAATGTGTACTTTCCTGCCGGAACCTTCTTGAAACGGAACTCACCGTCCTCGTTACTCACCGTACCCTGCCCGGTTTCCACAATCAATATGGCAGCATACGGAAGGCTGTTCTCCGTGCCTTTTTCCACTACATGACCTGAAATCACATTGCCTTCCTTCACAGGATTTACATCTTCTGCATACGCATTGATACCCGCACCCATCACCATGAGCACGAGTAACAGAATATATTGTTTCATCTATTTTTTTCTATTACTAAAATGTTTCGGTTTATTCAATAAAGAATGTGTGTAGCCCTATGGCAAAAACACATTCCCATCTGCTAAAGGGATTGCCCGAATGTATTCCATCAACAGATATACCTTTGTTTCAGCAATGAAAAGGAGGAGCGCGCAAATGGATACATTGCGCGCAAAGCGCTTTCGCGCGGAAAGTATTTATCTTATATTCCAAAACATACAACAAAGGACGGAATACAGTCATCTCGGCCTGAACCTCGGCCTCCAAAGTATGAATAGTGCTCAGATGAGCAATAGAAATAACCTGTCCTGTGGTATGCGTATGGTGTTTGCCGGACGAAGGATGAGAGTGCACAATCATCACCCCGTTCACAATATGAACGTGGGTAAACAAGGTGATGCTTACCTGATACGTTAAAAACAGCGTCAGCAGTAATAACGGGGCTATTATGTACCTTCTCTTGCTCAACTATTATTTCTTTTCCTCGCCAAACAGCAATTGATAGTCTTTTTTTGCGGCAGGCACAGTCCATTCCTCCGGAATAAACTTCCACTGGTGCATGGCATGAGGATGCAGCACTTTTTCCTGCTCAATATATTGCATCAGATAATAACGCAAATCCTTATCGGTTGCAAAAATAATACGTTTTGCCAAATCTTCCTTGGAAATTCCTGCTCCAAGGGTCAATAAATCTCCGCCACCGTTCCCACGGTAAGAATTCAAAGCCACTTTATAAACCTTATCCATACTGAAGGGAGTCCCGTCCGACATGCTTTGAATCGTGATTTTCTCTCCTGCCGGCTTGGTCACGTCCACCGTATAATTAATACCTGCGGCAGAATCAAAGTTAAAGCTGAAATTCTTGAAATTAGCACGCTTTCCCTCCTCTACCGGCTCCTTGAAAAGCATCAGGTGGTCCTCGGGACTCTTCATCTGATTAGTCCAGATGGCGTATGCCATTTCCAGGAAATCTTTAATTTCCTTGCCCGAGAGTTCCATCACATACAGCATGTTCTCGTACTTGTACAAATTAAACATATCACTCACATAGATGTCTCCTTCTTTAATCTCTGCCCGGAAGGACAACGGAGCACAGAAGGACACTTCAGCACCCGAAATTTCCAATTGCAACTGATGAATCAGGTCTATGAAAGGAGAAGAACCGAAATAAGCATCCTTCGCTGTGATGGTACGTGAAATAGTACCGATTTTACGGGATACGAAGTCATTTACAGCCTTATATTGAGGAGCGAATTTATCCATAAACTCCTGGCTGACAGGATACTTGTTCATATCCGCCAATCTGCCCTCCACCGACTTCGCCACCACTTTCCCGTCTTTCTTTGTTACGGTCAGGGTCACATCCGAAACCACATTGGCATTGTTTGCCGGATCAATGACCAACACACTGTCTCCTGCCACATTCTGCACCTTTACACATTCCCTTGTATGGTCGTGCCCCATCAGCACCACATCAAAGCCCGGGACCCGTTTGGCAACATCCATAGAGGCATCTTCCACCACCTGTCCCAACACGTTGCCCGACTTTCCGGCATGAAACAATCCCACAATGACATCGGGGTTCTCTTTTTCCTTTATAATCTTCACCCACTTACGTGCGCAGGGCTCCATTTCCTCAAAATGCAGGCCACTCCATAACTTCTCCGGCAACCATGAAGGAATGGCCGGAGTAATCATACCCAGAACCGCTATCCTCACTCCGTCACGCTCCAACACCTCGTAGGGTTTCAGATAAGGTTTTCCGGTGGCATTGTCTATAATGTTAGCCCCCAGTACCGGAAAATCGCACTGTTTTATCCAACGGTCGTACACCGCATGCCCGGTCTCTACGTCATGATTACCCATATTGCCTACCACACATCCCATATAATTCATCATATCCGCCGCCACATGGGTAGACACGGTATCCATAAAATTATAATAGTAAGCTGTAGGCTGACCTTGCAGGATATCCCCATTATCCATCAACAGGCAATTATCCCCATATTTCTCACGCTGCTCTTTCACAAAGGAATGAACACGGGCAAGACTTCCACTCCATTCTTTCCGTTCGATAAAGTTATACGGAAAGAAATTCCCGTGCACATCACTGGTTTCTATAATCTTGATAACCACTTCTTTCTGATTATTGGATGCAGACACCTGCATACCCGCCCACAACAGCAGGGCGCTGATACATATTCTATATTTCATATCTCTATTCTTTTTCTTTTTTAGTTAAAGGATGCGTGAATACAAACCGGGCGCCTTCGGTATAATCCTTGTCCACCCATATCTTACCTCCCAAATTCTCGACTATCAGCCTGCTGATGGCCAATCCCAGCCCTGTACCTTGGGAATATTCATTCAATTTCTCGAAACGTTCAAAAACCCTGTCGCTCTTATCGGACGGAATACCGCAACCGGTATCCGACACAGACAATTCCAACTGTTGATGCTGTTTGTCTATGGCAATCGCCAATTTAATAGAACCGGACGGGGTAAATTTAGCGGCATTGGACAACACATTAATCAATACTTGCTTCAGGCGCTGGGCATCCGTCTTGATAACCAGCGAAGCTACAGGAGTTTCGAACAGAAACAAAGCGCTGGTCTTGCGTCCATACTCCGCTGTAGACAAAGCCGTCTGACACAACTCTACTACATCACATTCCTCCCATACGAATTTTATTTTTCCGGATTCCATGCGCGAGATGTCCAGAATATCATTTATGAGGTGCAACAACAAATCGGAATTCTTCTGAATGATATCACAATACTGCGCCTTCTCGGCAGGAGAGGAATCATCACTGACCAACACGCTGGAAAATCCCACAATAGCATTCAACGGAGTGCGTATCTCGTGGCTCATATTGGCCAGAAAAGCTGTCTTCAGCCTGTTGGATTCTTCCGCTTTCTCCTTGGCTACCAACAACTCCTCGCCAGACACTTCCAGATGATGTTTCAAGTGGTTGATACGGATAATATAATATATGGCTATCAAGAAACAGACTATCAGGAACATGAACGCCGAAACAACCCCTATGACCCAATATTTATACTGCTCATAAAGCGAAGGAGTCTTGTTCACCAACACCGCTCCCTGAGGAAGATTCAATGAATCCAATTTGAATTCATGCAAACGCTTTATATCAAAAGTATAGTTTCCGGGAATAGTCACCAAGTCCACCCCTTCTCTATCTCCTTTATCCAAAAAATCATAAGTAACCGCGCCTATATTCTTTCCTACCGCATGGTATTCGGGAGTATATCCTCCCAATGCCCAATGTCCCAATCCCACAGATGCGATAGTAAACACAGGCAGGGTAGGATTCGCATCACGCAGCATATAAGTCGTATTACCAATAACATAACTCTCCGTACAGTCCACACGCCATGTTCCCAACAATACACACGTATTTTGAGGCAATCTGCGCATCCTTTCACTCACTTCCATAAAGGTTTCCGTACGACCGTCCAGCCAAATCGTCTCTAAATCAGGGTACTTCTCCATCTCCTTTTTAACCAAGGCTTGCATAGACAGCCCGCCATAGGTATTATCCGATATAAATGCCACACGGCGCATATCAGGATAAAAGCGACGCATCAACTCTATGTTTTTATCGACATCATATTCATATACATAACCGGCAACAATATTATAATCGCCGAAATCCGTATAAATATTCTTACTTTCAGGTTCCCATACCCGTGTGTCGATACTATCATCAGGCAATACCAGTCCGTTGACACTGACCATACCACAGATGGACGGAGTCTTTTTAGCTATCTCCGTGTCTTGTGAAATATAAGCCGACCATGCCTCCTGCCCCAGCAATATAACCAGTGACGGACGGTTTTTCCCTTTATACTTACCAAGGATGGAGGCCATACGCGATTTCCACAGATAAGCCTCGGACAAATTCTTGCAGTTCATACTCTCTATGATCGGAGTATACTTGCCGCCACGCTGTCGGTATTCATCCATAAAAGCAGACAGGTTGTCAGAAATACTACGAGTTTCGGGGTTATAAGAAGTGACA
>ENA-ORUW01000896-ORUW01000896.1-human-gut-metagenome-genome-assembly--contig:-NODE-896-length-24482-cov-6.561469_pt1 | contig 24482 bp, 26 predicted proteins | sample MGYA00242088_ERZ509227 | MGnify/ENA primary metagenome ERZ509227 (study PRJEB26280, sample SAMEA2338816) | human gut metagenome | biome: human gut; feature: human-associated habitat; material: faeces... | reverse complement strand
CTATACGGGGCATTATGTAATGAATGTACTCCATTACCATACGGACACGCTGCTCCATTTCCTGTTTCTGCATTTCCTCATAAGAAGCCTTTCTCTTCTGATGATGTTGAGAGGTGATGTGGATTTCAATAGGCAGACTTTCTTGTACTGGCTCTTTATCGGATGTTTCTTCAGCTATTGCGGTCTCCTCAGCCATCGGAGCAATAACCTCTTGTGGAGCAACAGCCTCTACCTCCAATGGTTTCTCCTTTTTGCCGAATTTCAATTTATGAATATGGAAAATAAGAAGGAAGAGCCAACTTTGAACAAGGTAACGTTCGTAAACGGTGTGCAGATTAAAAACAAAAGTGGAAAGCACTGATGTGGGATAATTTTATCTATTATGGTAAGATTAATCAAAACAGAGACAGTCATAAGTGTACTGATGGGGCATTTTATAAAGAAATTATTGTTTATCTTGCTGTTTGTCGGGGTACTGATTGCTCCGGCAAACGCACAAAACGAAAAGAATATGTATTCGTACAAGAAAATTGGCAACAAGTATATTGTCAGCATTAACAATCATACTGAAATTGTGAAAGCCCTGAATGCTTTCTGCAAGGAGAAAGGAATTCTGTCGGGTTCTATCAACGGGATTGGTGCTATCGGAGAGCTGACCCTCCGTTTCTTCAATCCCAAGACAAAAGCATATGATGATAAGACATTCCGGGAGCAAATGGAAATATCCAACCTTACAGGGAATATATCATCTATGAATGAGCAGGTATATCTTCATTTGCATATAACCGTCGGCAGGAGCGACTATTCCGCTTTAGCCGGACATCTACTTTCCGCAATACAGAATGGTGCAGGGGAGTTCGTGGTGGAAGATTATAGCGAGCGGATAAGTCGCACATATAATCCGGATTTAGGACTGAATATATACGATTTTGAAAGATAGTTGCCTATAAATATCGCTTGGAATACAGGATAATACATCATTCAGCTTAGATGATATATATCAAAAAAAGTTTATCAATTCTGTCACGTTAACTTTGCAACAGAAATAATTTAAAGACTATCAAATATGGATAAAGACAAGGATATGAGCCGCCGGAGATTCCTTAAAATGGCGGCATTGACAGGAGCTGCCATGTGTGTCGGGCCTACCTTGAACAAGGTAACGGCAGCAGAACGGGTATGGATGGGGAAACAACAAGTTGCAAACAACATCCCTGCAGGCATGGCGGCGGTGCGCACTCGGCGAACATTGGGACACGGAAATACGGCATTCACTGTTTCTGCAATGGGATATGGCTGTATGGGCTTGAACCATAACCGCAGCCAGTACCCGAGCAGGGAAAAAGAAATCGCCCTGGTGCATGAAGCTGTTGAACGTGGGGTGACCCTTTTCGATACAGCCGAAAGCTACGGCTACCACATCAATGAAAAATTGGTCGGCGAAGCCTTGAAAGGATATACCGACCGGGTATTTGTGTCATCGAAGTTCGGACATAAGTTTGTAAACGGTGTGCAGATTAAAACCGAAGAGGACAGCACTCCGGCCAACATCCGCCGGGTTTGTGAAAACTCGTTGCGCAATCTCGGAGTTGAAACATTGGGCATGTTCTACCAGCACCGCATAGACCCGAACACACCGATTGAAGCGGTGGCTGAAACATGCAGCAAACTCATCAAGGAAGGTAAAATCCTGCATTGGGGCATGTGTGAAGTAAACGTTGATACCATCCGCCGTGCGCACAAGATATGTCCGGTTACGGCAATCCAAAGCGAATATCACTTGATGCACCGCATGGTAGAGACGAACGGAGTGTTGGAGCTGTGCGAGGATTTGGGCATCGGTTTCGTTCCATACAGTCCGCTGAACCGTGGTTTTTTGGGCGGTATGATCAATGAATATACCAAGTTTGATGTTACCAACGACAACCGGCAGACCTTGCCACGCTTCCAGCCCGAAGCCATACGCGCCAACTATCGTATTGTGGAAGTTCTTAACGCTTTCGGCCGTACAAGAGGCATTACCCCGGCACAGATAGCTTTGGCCTGGCTGATGAACAAGAAGCCTTTTATCGTGCCTATTCCGGGCACCACCAAACTCTCTCATCTGGAAGAGAACCTTCGTGCCTGCGACATCCGTTTCACGGCAGAAGAGATAGAAGAACTGGAAACAGCCGTAGCTGCCATTCCTGTGGTGGGTAGCCGCTACGATGCCTTGCAGGAGTCTAAAATCCCAAAATAATCCGTGTATGAAGAAACAGATATTTTACATGACGTTCATCGCTTTACTGTCGGGCTGTAATTGTTACAAAGGGAATATTCTGCAAATAGAGGAACAAGGCAGTTTTGCCGTAGGTGGCACCGTACTGACCGATTCATTGGGACACAAATACCACGGCGACCATGCTTATGTATTTTATCAGAAACCGGTTGATGCACGGAAATATCCGCTTGTTTTTGCACATGGTGTCGGCCAGTTTTCCAAAACATGGGAGACCACTCCTTACGGACGCGAAGGGTTTCAGAATATATTTCTTCGCAAAGGTTTCTCCACCTATCTTGTCGACCAGCCTCGCCGGGGAAATGCCGGACGGAGTACGGAAGCTGTCACACTGGAACCGGTATTCGATGAAGAAGAATGGTTCAACCGTTTCCGTGTGGGAATCTATCCTGATTATTTCGAGGGTGTACAGTTCAGTCGCGACCGGGAAGCCTTAAACCAGTACTTCCGGCAGATGACGCCGACCATCGGACCTTTGGACTTCGATGTCTATTCCGATGCCTATGCTGCTCTTTTTGACAAAATTGATCAGATCGCTGGAATTATAAATATAGTCGGAACCGTCACGGTCCAGTTCATAATGGAATCGGTCCGGCCATATTTGTCACTCATTCACAAGGCGGTCCGGTGGGTTGGTTTACTTTGCTCAAAACGAAGAACATCAAAGCCATTGTAGCATACGAACCCGGTGGAAGTGTACCCTTCCCAACCGGTCAAGTTCCCGAAGAAGGCAAAGTCTTGACACGGTCTAAAAAAACAGAAGGAATAGAAGTCCCTATGGCAGTTTTCAAGAGATACATGGAAATTCCCATCATCATTTACTATGGGGATAACCTGCCCGAAACAGACGAACATCCGGAACTTTACGAATGGACACGCCGTCTGCATCTCATGCGCAAGTGGGCCGAAATGCTCAATAAGCTGGGCGGTGACGTGACGGTCATTCATCTGCCCGATGTCGGTCTGCATGGGAATACGCACTTCCCGATGTCGGATTTGAACAATGTGGAAGTAGCTGACCTGCTGTCGAAGTGGCTGTATGAGAAACAGCTGGACAGATAGAAATTAACAGAGGATAACCCCAAAACCTAAATAAAAATAGTTATGAAACTGAAGTGCTTATTGGCAATGCTGCTCTTAACCTTCCTTTCGTGCAGCAACACTCCGGCTGTTGAAGATAAGATAGATTCGTTGCCTCACTCAGAGCCGGGGAAAACATTGATAGTCTATTTCTCATGGAGCGGACATACGCAAACTGTAGCCAACATTATCCATGAACTTATTGGATGCGACATGGTGGAGATTGAACCGGAAGAACCCTATTCTGATGAATATAATGAAGTGGTTGACCGTTTCAAAAATGAAAGAGACAATCATATTCTTCCAGCTCTGCGTACAAAAGTAGAGAATATGGATGATTATGATACATTGATTATCGGTAGTCCTATTTGGGGTGGTCTTCTGTCTTCTCCTGTAAAAAGTTTCCTGTCCGGTTATGATTTGTCCGGGAAAAAGATACTCCCATTCTGTACACATGGAGGAAGCGGAACAGCACAAAGTGTGGATAATATCCGCAAACTATGTCCCCATGCTGAAATATTGCTGTTTATGGCAGTCAAACTGCAAACTCTCGGAATGAAGTGAAAAAATGGCTGTCAGAAGCCGGATTTTCTGTCGAATTAAATTACGCCCGTTTAATAGTTTTAATACTGAAATGAAATATCCTTTGTTATCCGCACTCTTTCATCCCCTTTTTCAGAGATTTGCAGATAGACCAGTAGTTGAGATTAGGGAATATGAGATTGTCTTCCTGACAGGGTCGGTAACGCTCGATAATCTGCAAAGGAGTATCCAACAGTTTCACTTGGAACGGCACTTTTGTCTTGTACCGTTTGGACAATATCCACTTCTCACCATTCACTTCTACGATGTTGCTATTGGTTAGTTCCTTGATGTCCACGAAAGAGAGGGCAGTGAAGCTGGCGAAAACAAAAATGTCACGAATATAGAACAGTTGGACATCCCCAACTCGTGCGTCATCAACGTTTTCAGTTCATCTTCCGTCAGGAACTCACGTTCCGTCACATTAGGGCTGATGTGGAATTGGGCAAACGTTTTTTTCGGTATTAGTCCGTTAAAGTGCACACACATGACAACGCCTTTCAGCCACATGCATTTTTCCCATATCGTCCCGTTGTGAAGTCCCGCTTTCGTTGATAGGTAGGCTGCAAACCCCTTGATGAAGTCGGGCTTAATCTCCAGCATGAACATATCCGTCCGTCTGTAAAAAGACTTGATGAACGCTGCCACATGGTTTCTTGCCACCACCCGTGAACGGTGGTTGCCATTACCCTGTCTTTTCCGACACGCTTCTTGAATACTTCGTTCTCACGTCCGGACGCTTTGAGCAGTGTCTCATACTCACTGCCGATACCCTGATAAGCATTGCTCACCATTTCAGCCGTCACGAACGCTTCACGGTCGAATATACGCAGGTAGTGCTTGATGATTTGAGCCTTGATGTTGTCAAGGGCAAGGTTGATATCACGTACTTCCGCACTCTTGCCTTTCGCCCTGTTCCCTTTCACGTCCCAAAGCGTTTTCGGGATACTCTACTTATAGCTGAACTGCGTCACAATCCCGTTAATCGTTACCCGTCCTATGATGCGGACAATATCGTTTTTCTCCTTGTTGCCGTTCACGTAGAACAGCATTTTGAATGTACTTCTTGCCATACTCGTTTTTTAAGTTTAAAATTAAGTATCAATGAGTTATGCCTTGTAAACCAACCGAAGCCATACGGAGAAAAATTCAGCACGGAGTATCAAAAAACACCTTTCACGGGGTAATGATTTAGCAACCTTTCTACTTCATAAATTTACTTTTTTTTGCGTTACCTCGTTTTATGCCTTTGTCCTCATTTGTCCTCACAAACGCTTTATTCATAGCCGTTTTAAAAACATTTCCGCCTTTCTATTCCTCTTTTCCACAGATTTTTCGTAAATTTATATCCGTCTAATTTTTAAGGTCCTATGTTCAGACTCAATCTAACCAAACATTGCATAAAGTGGTACTGTTTCATCCAAATGCAACTGATGGACACGTTCGTACATTATTTTGTGCTTGTATCGTTATATCTATTGCAGCTATTATCTGTAGTTCATTTGTATCCATGGCCCATTACAGACAGGCGTTATTCAGTATGACTTATTTTTCCTCCCTGGTGTTTTTTATGGAGTATGCATTGTGCATTTTGCGGCACCGGCCAAATATCCGGATAGAGGCATAAACCGTGCACGATGGAAATATATTTTTTCATTCTACGGTTTGTGGGCTCCGTGACCATTTTCCCTTATATGTTAACCTATATGTATTGGGATACGAATATTGTCCATGTCATTATCCTCCTTTACATTTTTATTATTGTCAAATAGATAAGATACTTACGGAAGAGTGGGTTATGACCTATATACCTGCGGTATCATGGTCTGTTTTTCTGCTATTCTGCTATACTATATAGAGCTTAATGTACAGCTTGAGGATTTCAAAACATTCGTGACGGGCTTTGGTGGGCAGTAATTCTAAGACTTTAAATAAAGAAAAATTAAGCCACCCCTTAAAAAAGGAGATATTTCCTTTGAAAGAATTCATTTCTTTTATTACATTTGTATTAGTCTTTTAAAAATAGAAGATTTATAGTAAAGCGTTAAGGCATTATCCAAGTTCAGGAAATCCCCAATTTCGAAACAACAATTGGATAATACATTGGACGCTCCACGTTCTATCTATATAGATTTTTGTTATATATAGGCGTGGGGCTTTGTGTATTATATGTTGTTGAGTATGGGGATACTTCTGAACGGTAATACCAAAGTTCCCACGCTTAACTTTATATAAACACAACTCCAGGGAACAGGGTTGGCTTATAATAAACATTATGAAAGCAACTTGTTTTAAAAGCGAGACAACTGTCTCCAACGACTTCCCCCCTTCGTTTGTTACTGTCTTTTGTGGAATATTCTATCCTTTCATTTCCATCCTGTCTCTTTCGGGACATACCGTTCATTATCATAATCATACAAATTACATGCCAAGACACTTTTCTGCCTTCTCCTTCTATGGTACTAGATAATAGTAACTCCCCCTGTCACACAGAGGAAGAACTTTGGTTGCAGGTACTTTCTCTATCAAGAGAGTTGCAGGACTGTAAAGCTAGTCTGCACCATAATACTTTGGACTGTATTTCCGATAAGATTGAAGGAATAGAAAGAGAACTGGATATCTTATTGGATATTCTGCAAGGAAGACAAGACAAAAAGACACCATAGCACTATTTTTTGTGACAATTTGTCTATACGGATAAGTATCCTATTATTTAAGCCTCGTTTAAGAATTCCGTTTTATGGGTTACCCACAATCGAATGGAATTTTTATATACTGAGAATAACACATGATATTAGTAATGGATTTTCAATATTCAGAGTGATAATGGATAAACGAATAGAAAACGCCATGAATGAGTTGATCAATACAGAAATATGGTCAACCGGTTTATACCTGTCATTGCAGGTTTATTTTGAAGATGAACGGCTTCCAATACTTAGCTCCTGGCTGAACTCCCAAGCACAGGACAATATGAACAAGGTTTATCAGATGATGAATCGGATATGCCATGATGGAGGATGTGTTGCAATCAATGAAATGAAACGGGATACACATGAATGGACAACGCCATTGAATGCCCTGAATGAATTGCTTGAACACGAGCAGTACATATCATGTCAGGTAAACACATTTCTCATATTATGCCGGAATGTGAACATGTCCTTCCATTCTTTCATCAGCGGGCTGTATGCAGACCGTATATATGTAAGTACGGTATTTATGGAATTATTACGTATCCTCGCCAAGGAAAACGAACGGAGACTACCTTATTTTTGACGGTATGGATTTAAGATTGATGTTATGCAAAATTTAATATTGCAGAATGCTATCTGGTATGTTTTTTGCGATATAATAATCGACAATAAAATATATGTCATCATGGATATATTTGTATATATAACATTGTGTTTCACTTCGCTATTCACCTTGATGGACCCGCTTGGAGTGATGCCGGTATTCCTGCAAATGACTGATGGAATGGATACGAAAGAACGCAGATATATCGCCTTGAAAGCATGTACCATTGCATTTATCATATTAGTCCTTTTTACATTATCGGGCAGGTTTCTGTTTCATTTTTTCGGCATCTCAACAAACGGATTCCGGATTGTGGGAGGTATCATCATCTTTAAAATCGGATATGATATGTTGCAGGCACATTTCACCCATGTGAAACTGAATGAAACTGAACGAAAAGAATATTCCAAAGATATAACCATCACACCTCTTGCCATTCCGATGTTATGCGGTCCGGGAGCGATTTCCAGTGGAATAACATTGATGGAAGATGCTTCGGAATATACTTTCAAAATAGTATTGCTTGGCGTAATCGCTTTGGTCTGCATTCTTTCCTTCTTTATTCTGTGCGCGTCCACCCAGCTTTTAAAAATCTTGGGAGAGACGGGAAACAATGTGATGATGAGACTGATGGGACTTATTCTAATGGTGATCGCCGTGGAATGTTTTATCAGCGGGATACGTCCGGTATTAATTGAAATTTTGAAACAAGCCCATGCTTGTTCTTAAAGAAGAGAGATAATTTGGATTTATTATTAACATTAAAAGTTTGATTCATCATGACTGAAAAATTGCAAAATGCTCTGAATGAGCAAATCACAGCAGAATTATGGTCTGCCAACCTGTATTTATCAATGTCTTTTTATCTGGAAAGAGAGGGCTTTTCCGGAATGGCTCGCTGGATGCAGAAACAGTCTGCAGAAGAGACCGGGCATGCATATGCCATTGCCGGGTACATGATTAAGCGTGAGGCAACCCCGAAAGTAGACAAGGTCGATGTGGTTCCACAAGGTTGGGGTAACCTTGTTGAAGTATTCGAACATGCTTTGGAGCATGAAAAACATGTTTCCAAACTGATTGATGAATTGGTACAGGTAGCATCCGAAGAGAAAGACAATGCCACTCAGAACTTCTTGTGGCAATTTGTTCGTGAGCAGGTAGAAGAAGAAGCGAATGTACTCAATATTGTTAGTCGGCTAAGGAAAGCCGGAGACAGTGCTATCCTTTTTATGGATGCAAAACTGGGTGAACGGGAGTCATAAACCAGAATAATCAATAAAAATAAATAAAATGAAAATAGTAGATTTATTGGGAGGAAAGGCTGAGTACTACCTGAACCATACATGTAAGACGATAGACAAACAACTTATCCATATTCCGGGACCGGATATGATAGATAAGGTATGGATGAATTCCGACAGGAATATACGCACCTTGGAGAGCCTACAAGCCCTGTACGGGCACGGGCGTTTGGCCAATACCGGGTATGTCTCCATCCTGCCGGTGGATCAGGGGATAGAACATTCTGCAGGAGCGTCTTTCGCCCCCAATCCGCTTTATTTCGATCCCGAAAACATCATAAAGCTGGCCATTGAAGGAGGGTGTAATGCCGTGGCATCCACATTCGGTGTGTTGGGCGCCGTGGCACGCAAATATGCACACAAGATACCTTTTATCGTCAAGCTGAACCATAATGAGTTGCTGACTTATCCGAACAGCTACGACCAGGTAATGTTCGGTACGGTAAAAGAGGCATGGAACATGGGTGCTGTAGCTGTCGGCGCTACCATTTATTTCGGTTCGGAACAAAGCCGCCGCCAGATAGTAGAAGTGTCACAGGCTTTTGAATATGCCCACGAACTGGGAATGGCTACTATTCTGTGGTGCTATTTGAGAAACAGCAGCTTCAAAAAGGATGGTACCGACTATCATGCCGCTGCCGACTTGACAGGACAAGCCAACCATATCGGGGTTACCATTAAAGCCGATATCGTGAAGCAGAAGCTCCCATCCAATAACGGCGGTTTCAAGGCTATCGGATTCGGAAAGACAAACGAGCGTATGTATTCGGAACTGACCACTGACCATCCGATAGACCTTTGCCGTTATCAGGTGGCGAATGGCTATATGGGACGTGTCGGATTGATCAACTCGGGCGGGGAATCCCATGGGGAATCCGACCTGCATGATGCCGTCGTAACGGCAGTAGTAAACAAGCGTGCAGGTGGTATGGGGCTGATCAGCGGTCGTAAGGCTTTCCAGAAACCGATGAAAGACGGAATTCAACTTCTGAACACCATTCAGGACGTATATCTGGATTCTTCAATAACCATTGCATAAAGAAGAAGTATCCATGAAAAGAATAGTGTTATTACGTCATGGCGAAAGTCTATGGAACAAAGAAAACCGTTTTACTGGATGGACGGACGTGGATTTAAGCGAGAAAGGAGTTGAAGAAGCCTGCAAGGCAGGCGATGCATTACGGGAGGCTGGATTTTCTTTTGAGGCAGCTTACACTTCTTACTTGAAACGTGCCGTAAAAACGTTGAACTGTGTCTTGGACCGGCTGGATAAAGACTGGATTCCGGTTGAAAAGACCTGGCGGCTGAACGAGAAGCATTACGGCATGCTTCAGGGACTGAATAAGAGTGAAACAGCGGTCCAATATGGTGAAGAACAAGTACACATCTGGCGAAGAAGCTATGACGTGGCTCCCGCTCCGGTAGGCAAAGATGATCCCCGTAATCCGGGCATGGATATCCGCTATGCCGGTGTACCAGATAGCGAACTTCCCCGTACGGAATCCCTGAAAGATACTATTGGGCGTGTCATGCCTTACTGGAAATGCATCATCTTTCCCGCATTGATGTATAAGGACAGCCTGCTGGTAGTCGCCCATGGTAACAGCCTGCGCGGAATCATCAAGCATCTCAAAGGAATTTCCGATACGGATATTTCCAACCTGAACCTGCCTACGGCGGTTCCTTATGTCTTTGAATTTGACGACAGACTGGTTCTTGTCAAGGACTACTACCTTGGAAACCCGGAAGAGATACGGAAACGGACAAAGGCTGTAGCCGAACAAGGTATGATCAGACGATAAAAGTCAGTCAATCAGACTGGATTGTATTGTCTTTTTGAATATTTTATTTATTAACAATTAAAAAAGGAGGTAAAAATGGTACCTGTAAAAACAAACTCAAACTGGTTGCCGAGTATTTTTAACGATTTCTTCGAGAATGAGTGGCTGGCAAAAACGGGAGTTACGGCTCCTGCCATCAATGTCATTGAGAATGACAAGGACTACAAGGTTGAAATGGCGGCTCCCGGAATGACAAAGGATGATTTCAAGGTGAATGTTGACGAGAACAACAACCTGACAATCTGCATGGAAAAGAAAGAAGAGAAGAAGGAGGAGAAGAAAGACAAGAAGTATCTCCGCCGCGAATTCTCATATTCCAAGTTCCAGCAGACCATCCTGCTGCCTGAAAATGTGGAGAAGGATAAGATCTCCGCAAAAGTCGAACACGGGATTCTGTCCATTGAAATCCCGAAAATGAAGGAGGAAGAAAAACAAAAAACTTTCAAGGCTATCGAGGTTAAATAATTCCAGATCTGGAATGTCGTAAGGTCGGACAGGCTTTTCTTGTTCGGAAAAGCCGTCCGACCTTTAACAGACACTTCCGGAACAGGGAACCGGCACAACCGATGAAGGAATTCAATTTTGAAAAAGAACTACTTGGCGTACAGGACGAACTGTTCCGTTTTGCGTACAAACTGACAGCTAACAGGGAGAAGGCGGAAGACCTGTTGCAGGATACCCTGCTCAAGGCAATGCTTCACAAAGAAAGTTACAACAAGAACACGAATTTCAAAGGGTGGCTGTTTATCATCATGCGCAACACGTTTATCAACGGTTACCGGGCGGAGGTCGGTCATACCCGCCTGTACATATCCTCCGATCCTGCATATTATTCGCGGATCATGGACGAGTCCCGTACAGAGGAGGTGGACAAGAACTATGACCTGGAAAAGATACGTAATGCCATCAAAAGTGTACCGGAGTCACATTTCATACCTTTTGAGATGTACCTGTCAGGATTCAAATACCGTGAGATAGCGGAAAGAACCGGCGTGAGTTTGGGAACTATAAAGAGCCGTATTTTTCACTGCCGGAAAAAACTGAAAGCTATATTGGCAGAATGAAACAAAACAAGAACTGAGATAGATGAAAAAAGATGAATATATAGGAATTCTGACTTCCGGAGGGGACGCTTCCGGAATGAACGCGGCTATCCGTGCCGTGACCCGCGCCGCTATTTTTAACGGATTTAAAGTGAAAGGAATTTATAGAGGTTACGAGGGGCTGATTGCCGGTGAAGTGAAAGAACTCACTACGGAAGACGTAAGCAGCATTATCCAGAGGGGAGGTACCATACTGAAAACAGCCCGCTCCGAGACTTTCATCACTCCCGAAGGACGCAAGAAAGCTTATGAGATCATACAGAAAGAGAACATCAATGCTTTGATAATTATCGGTGGAGACGGTTCCCTGACGGGAGCCCGGATCTTTGCGGAGGAGTATGATGTGACGTGCATAGGATTGCCCGGCACCATTGACAATGACCTATATGGTACCGATTTTACCATAAGATATGATACGGCATTGAACACCATTGTGGAATGCGTGGATAAAATCAGGGACACGGCAACCTCCCATGACCGTATCTTCTTTGTCGAAGTGATGGGGCGTGATGCGGGCTTCCTGGCACAAAACAGCGCAATAGCTTCCGGTGCTGAAGCGGCCATCATTCCGGAAGACCGGACGGACGTGGACCAGTTGGAAACATTCATCGGACGTGGATTCAGAAAGACGAAAAACAGCAGCATCGTAATTGTGACCGAAAGTCCTGAAAACAAGAATGGAGGTGCCATGTATTACGCCGACCGGGTAAAGAAGGAATATCCCGGATATGATGTCAGGGTTTCTATCCTGGGCCATCTGCAACGGGGTGGCGCTCCGAGTGCCAATGACCGCATACTGGCAAGCCGGCTGGGTGAAGCCGCAATCCAGGCCTTAATGGAAGGCCAGCGAAATGTTATGATAGGCATACGGAACAACGAGATTGTTTATGTTCCTTTTGTCCAGGCAATCAAAAAGGACAAGCCTATTGACAAAAGCCTGATCCGGGTCCTTAACGAATTATCGATCTAAAATAACCGTTAATATGTCAGAAGTTGCTCCTTTAATATCGGATCTTGCCATAATTCTGATTATTGCCGGTATTGTAACCGTCATTTTCAAGTGGCTGAAGCAACCGGTCATATTGGGCTACATTGTAGCCGGTATTATGGCGGGTCCTTCCGTTTCCCTGGTCCCGACTGTTTCCGATCCTGCCAATATCAAAATATGGGCGGACATCGGTGTCATTTTTCTGCTGTTCGCGATGGGACTGGACTTTTCGTTCAAGAAATTGATAAATGTGGGCATTACGGCTATCGTTGCCACTGTCACTATTGTATGTGGCATGATGTTCATAGGCTATACAGCGGGGAATGCAATGGGGTTCTCCCACATGAGCAGTATTTTTCTGGGTGGAATGTTGTCCATGTCGTCCACGGCCATCGTATTCAAGGCCTTCAATGACATGGGACTTCTCCAACAGAAATTCACCGGCATTGTCTTGGGGATTCTTGTCATCGAAGATCTGGTGGCGGTAGTGATGATGGTTATTCTTTCCACGTTGGCGGTAGGCAAACATTTTGAAGGGAAGGAGATGCTGGAAAGTATATTGAAGCTGGCCGCTTTCCTGATTTTCTGGTCGGCATTGGGTATCTATCTGATACCTACCCTGCTGAAGAAGATACGCCGTTTCACCAGCAACGAGATTTTATTGATAACCTCTCTGGGACTTTGCCTGGGAATGGTGATGATTGCGACAAAAGCGGGATTTTCTGCCGCATTGGGAGCCTTTGTCATGGGGTCCCTGCTGGCAGAGACCGTTGAAGCGGAAAAAATCGCACATATCGTACAGCCGGTAAAAGACCTGTTCGCTTCCATATTTTTCGTGTCGGTGGGAATGATGATCGATCCTGCCATGATGTGGGAATATGCCGTCCCTATTCTTATCCTGACATTGCTGGTACTGTCCGGTCAGGTCCTGTTCGGGAGCTTTGGTGTCCTGCTTTCCGGCCAGCCGTTGAAAATTGCCATACAGTCCGGCTTTTCACTGACACAGGTCGGTGAATTCGCATTCATCATCGCATCTTTAGGCGTCAGTCTGAATGTTACGGACAAGTATCTCTATCCGGTCATAGTGGCAGTATCTGTCATAACGACTTTTCTTACCCCCTATATGATACGGCTTTCGGAACCGGCATACCGGTTTATAGACATCTACATGCCTGGATTCCTGAAAGATTATCTCGTACACTATACGTCCGGGGCAATGACTGTAAAACACCAGGGCACTTGGCATAAACTGATCCGGTCTATGCTGGTGTCTGTCACACTCTATCTGGTCGTATGCGTTTTTTTCATCACTTTATATTTTTCCTATGTGCATCCTTTGATTAGGAAAAGTCTGCCGGGAATGGAAGGGAACTTGTTGGGCTTCATCATCATCTTTCTTGTCATATCCCCGTTTCTATGGGCCATCATCATGAAAAAGAACAATTCAGCCGAGTTCCGTAAACTCTGGACGGACAACAAGTTCAACAGAGGGCCTTTGGTATCAATCGTACTTGTCAAAATACTGATTTGCACGATTATCATGATGAGTATCATTACCCATCTTTTCAATGTTGCCTTGGGAGCCGGGCTGGTAGTTTCTTCCCTTATCATTGCCGTCATTTATTTCTCCAAGCGGATCAAGAAACGGTCGCTGACTATAGAGAGACAATTTATGGCAAACTTTCAAGGGACGGATGGGAATGGACTTTCTACAGAAAGTGATACAGGCTCCACCCTTGGCAGCAATATCCCGTTCAAGGAATTACATTTGGCGGATTTCACAGTATCCCCTGATTCCATATATGTGGGCAGAACATTAAAAGAAAGCAGCCTGCGCACCTTGTTTCAGATAAATGTGATTTCAATCACCCGTGGAGAAAAACGCCTGGATATACCACAAGGGGAAGAGCATCTCTATCCATATGACAAGGTTACGGTCGTAGGTACGGACCGGCAGTTGGAAAGCTTCCGGACATCCATGGAGCAAAAGAAGGTAGAAAGGAACGGGAACGGAACATCCTCGCAGGATGAGATGGAAATAGGGCAATTTCCTGTCGAAGGAGGTTCACCATTGATCGGAAAGACGATCCGGGAGGCAGACATATCGGATAGCATCATTATCGGAATAGAGAGAAGTACCGTGAATATTATGAATCCAGACCCTGATACAATTTTCAAGGAGAATGATACGGTATGGATTGTCGGTAAACGAAAAATAATAAAAGGACTGAATAAAGATTAGGACTTATTTAATTAAAATGTCATGGAATATTCAAGTTATAATGTAAATACCCCTCAGTGGAGGGAGATTACAGTAGGTTCACATCTTCCTGCAGAACTGCGAAAACTTGCAGAAATCGCACATAATCTCTGGTGGACATGGAATGATGACGCAAAGAAACTGTATTGTGATTTGGATTCGGAACTTTGGAAAGAGGTGGAACAGAATCCGGTATTGTTTCTGGAGCGGATAAATTATGAAAATCTGGTAGCGCTGGCACATGATGAGAACTTTGTCTATAAAATGGATGCCGTCTATTCCGCCTTCAAAAAATACGTAGATGTGGAACCGGATCACCAGCGCCCGTCAATAGCTTATTTCAGCATGGAATACGGCTTGGATGAAGTCCTTAAGATATATTCCGGCGGTTTGGGAATGTTGGCGGGGGATTACCTGAAAGAGGCGTCGGACAGCAATGTGGACCTTTGTGCCATAGGACTTTTGTACCGTTACGGTTATTTTGACCAGTCGCTTTCCATGGACGGCCAGCAGACAGTCAATTATAAAGCGCAGAATTTCGGGCAGCTCCCGATTGAAAAGGTAATGCAACCGGATGGGAAACAACTGGTAATCCACGTCCCCTATGCCGACAGTTTTGTGGTACATGCCAATGTTTGGAAAGCCAGTGTGGGGCGTATCCCCCTTTATCTGCTGGATACGGACAATGAACTCAACAGCGAGTTTGACCGCCCTATCACTCACCATCTGTATGGAGGTGACTGGGAGAATCGGCTAAAACAGGAAATTCTGCTTGGCATAGGCGGGATGATGACGCTGAAAGCTTTGGGTATAACGAAGGATGTATATCACTGTAATGAGGGGCATGCCGCATTGATCAATATCCAGCGGCTTTGTGATTACATAAATGGCGGCTTGAATTTTGGGCAGGCCATGGAGCTGGTACGTGCTTCCTCACTTTATACCGTACATACTCCCGTACCCGCTGGTCATGATTATTTTGACGAAGGGCTTTTCAATAAATATATGAAGGGATATCCTGGCAAGTTGGGTATAACCTGGGATAACCTGATGGATCTCGGGCGTCACAATCCGGGAGACAAGGAGGAACGTTTCTGCATGTCTGTCTTCGCCTGCAAGACCTGCCAGGAGGTAAACGGCGTCAGCAAGTTACATAAATCGGTATCCCAGCAAATGTTTGCGCCGATCTGGAAGGGATACTTCCCGGAAGAGAACCATGTGGGTTATGTAACCAACGGGGTACATCTGCCTACCTGGTGTGCGGCAGAATGGAAAAAGCTTTTCAAGGACAATTTTGATGAGAACTTTTTCTGTGACCAGTCCAATCAGAAAATCTGGGAGGCTGTCTATGGCATCCCAGATGAAGAGATATGGAATACCCGGTTAAAACAGAAAGCAAAATTGCTGGACTATATCAAAAGCAAATGCAGCAAGGACTGGCTCAGGAGTCAGGTTGATCCGGCATTGAGCGTTTCCATTTTTGAGAGATTCAATCCCGATGCCCTTCTAATAGGTTTCGGACGCCGTTTTGCTACATATAAGAGGGCTCATCTTCTGTTCACGGATATAGACCGACTTGCCAGGATTGTGAATAATCCGAAATATCCGGTACAGTTCATCTTTGCAGGCAAAGCCCATCCCAATGACGGTGCCGGGCAGGGACTGATCAAGCAAATCGTGGAAATATCCCGGCGCCCGGAATTTTTAGGTAAAATCATATTCTTGGAGAATTACGACATGGACCTGGCGCGCCATCTTATCTCGGGTGTGGATATCTGGATGAATACCCCTACGCGGTTGGCAGAAGCTTCGGGTACGTCGGGCGAGAAGGCATTGATGAACGGTGTGCTTAATTTCTCCGTGCTGGACGGTTGGTGGTATGAAGGATACCGCAAGGATGCCGGATGGGCACTGACCGATAAAAGTACTTATCAGAATGAACAGTACCAAAACCAGCTGGATGCCGAAGCCATCTATTATTTGTTGGAGCATGACATCCTGCCACTATATTACGAGCATGGGGGGAAGAACTATTCGGAAAACTGGGTCAAGTATATCAAGAACTCAATCGCACAAATCGCTCCCCATTTTACCATGAAAAGACAGTTGGACGACTACTATGACAGGTTCTATAACAAGCTGTCAGAGCATTTCCATATTCTGGCAGCCGACAACTTTGCGAAGGCGAAAATGATGGCTGACTGGAAAGCAAACGTCCGAAGCAGATGGGATGCCATAGAAATCAAATCCATAGAGGCAGGGAATGGGCTGAATGCCACGGTTGAAGCCGGAAAGGAATATGAGGTGACGGTTGTCGTTGATGAGAAAGGCCTGGATGACGCAATCGGAATAGAATCGGTCATTATCAGGCGTGAAGACGGTCAGGATCACATATATGAGGTTATTCCCCTTTTGCCGGTTTCCAAGAATGGGAATTTATATACCTTTAAGGCGACATCCGGCATTTTCAACGCTGGAAGCTTCAAGCAGGCCTTCCGTATGTATCCCAAGAATGCTTTGTTACCTCACCGGCAAGATTTCTGTTATGTACGATGGTTTTAATGAACAGTAAAAGGATATGCAAAAACAACGTATGAGCGGGCAAAATCAAAAAACAGATAAACGGATAGCATGGCCGATCATCATCATGAACTTCACGGGAGTGTATGACTACGAGGCGTTTGCCCGGAACAATAAGTTTATATGGCTGGACTGTCGTCATCTTTATGGTACAGAGGGCTACTGTGACAGGGATGGTACTTTGGCTTTGAAGCGGATGATTGCTGATTATCCGGCGGAGGGAGTCCATTTCATCGATTCAGGCAATTATCATTATTTGACTAAATTCTGGACAGACAAACTCGAAACTCCGTTTTCGCTGATTGTGTTCGACCACCATCCCGATATGCAGCCACCGTTGTTTGACAACATACTTTCTTGCGGAAGTTGGGTAAAGGATATATTGGACCATAACAACAACTGCAAGAAAGTAATTATCGTAGGTGCTTCAGACAAACTGATACAGGCTGTGCCGAAAGGATATGAAAGACAAGTTCGGTTTTACAGTGAAACTACGCTCATGCACGAAGAGGGTTGGCAGAACTTTTCTTCCGGACATATCAACGGACCGGTTTACATTTCCATAGACAAGGATGTCTTGAATCCGGCTTCGGCAGCAACAAACTGGGATCAAGGTTCTCTCAGCTTATGGGAATTGGAGAAACTGCTGGCTGTTATTCTTCAGAAAGAACAGGTAGTGGGCATTGACATCTGTGGGGAATGCTCCACAACACTCAATCTTTTTGAAGAAAAACGGGAAACCATCATGGATAGCCGGGCAAACAAAGAATTGCTCAGACTTATCCGGTCATCCTCCGGCCTTCAATAGAATTAGTTTTTTCTTGTTATTATAATTTATCATATAAAAATAATTTAGCTTTATGAAAACAATTGTTCGAAGAATTGGGCTTGTTGCACACGATGCAATGAAAAAAGACATGATAGAGTGGGTTTTCTGGAACTCGGAACGTCTGATAGGACATAAATTCTATTGTACGGGTACAACCGGTACACTAATTAAAAAAGCCCTTGAAGAAAAACATCCTGAAATCAAATGGGATATCACAATCCTGAAATCTGGTCCTTTAGGAGGTGACCAGCAAATTGGTTCGCGGATCGTAGAAGGAGAAATAGACTATCTGTTCTTTTTTACAGATCCGATGACACTACAGCCGCACGATACGGATGTGAAAGCATTGACCAGACTGGCTGGAGTTGAAAATATTGTTTTCTGCTGTAACCGTTCGACTGCGGACCACATTATTACGAGTCCCTTATTCACTGACCCAACTTACGAACGTATTCACCCGGATTACACCAATTACACGCAGCGTTTTGAAAACAAGGGAATCATATCTGAAGCAGTGGAGCAAGTGAAAAAGCGGAGGAATAAAAGTGAGAATAACATTTCTAAATGAACTGTAATAAGTAGTAGAATATTTATAAGGCTATCTAAGAAACAAGTTGTTTACATCTTTCAGAATAGGTATCAGCTGAATAGTAATCTGCTAAGTTTGTGTCAAAACGTTGGCACAAACTCTTTTATATTTTACAGTTCTGCTATATTTTCTTTTGGCTATGCTGCTTTTTCCAGGGGCAGCGGATTTTTCCGGTTGGCAAGCTTTCCTTTAAGCGTATAGCCTAGCCAGTCTGAACATGAAGAATTTCAGATCAGCCACCCCTCTAAACTGGCTTCGAAGAGCTTTGATTTTAGCATTGAACGACTCCGCTGAAGCATTTGTCAATCGTTCTTCAAAATTTTAGGGGAAATACCTAAAGATACAAAAAGCCAACTAATTCGCAATACTTTTAGTATGAATTAGTTGGCTAATTTTATAGGATTTACTGAATATCCCCTAGTTAAAACAGCTATGCACAATTCCTTTTATTCCGTTTTCAGGTATATGGCATACAAATTGTCAATAATACCATCTGCTAAGCCAATGACCGGAACATGGATATACTCAGCTTTGACAATACCTGCAATTATCAGAAATATCTCAGCGGCGGGAACAATAACATCTGCACGGTCAGTTTTCAGATTAAATTCTTCCATGCGCTGTTATACCGGCACCACGAGTGACCGTTTCTCCGGATGGTATGAATTTGAAGTATCAACATAAAATCGGATTGTTATGGAAACCGTATGTTTTGAAAGGAAGGCGTTCGAGGAATTTGCCATGAAAATCGAACGGTTCATACATAGGGTGGAGGGAATCCCCATCTGGATTTGAAAGGCGTGAAGAGGACGGCTGGCTGGCTCGACCACCAGGATGTCTGCCTGAAGCTGAAAATCAGCAAGCGCACCTTGCAGACCTTGCGGGATAACGGCACGCTCGCCTATACCAAGATAGGCAACCGTACCTATTACCTGCCGGAAGACGTGGAGCGTATCGTCACGAAAGTGGAGGACAGACGCAAGGATGCACGCTACAGGGGGCACACCATTTGAAGGAATTGAACTGAAGTATCAACAAAAGACAAATGAGCAGTATGTATAATAGAGTTTATATCGAATAATTGATTAAAGCGTTCTTTGATTTATCTTTGTGATCTAAAAAGTTCAATTGATGTATTACGACAAGATTCGCCACCGTCATAGCCAAGTGCTTGCTGCGACAGGATTAACTCCTGCTGAGTTTGACGCTTTGCTAATAACTTTCAAGTACCATTGGGATGAATATTACAGCCATTTTACCTTGGAAGGTAAAGTGCGCCAACGTATATCTTACAACAGTGTTGTCTCTGATTCAGGACAAAATGTTCTTCATATTGGTATATCTGAAGACCAATCCCCTTCAGGAACTCCATGCTATTCAGTTTGAGATGACCCAGCCCCAGGCCAATAGATGGATTCACCTTCTTTCTGAGATTCTCCGGCGTACATTGAAAACGCTTGGTGAATTGCCTGACCGTAACTCCAAACGTCTGATACACATTCTTCAAGGGTGCGAAGAAGTCTTGTTGGACGGAACCGAGCGACCTATTCAGCGTCCTTTGGATGAAGACTGGCAGTCTGCATGCTATAGTGGTAAAAAAAACTCATAGCATAAAGAATAACCTGTTATGTACTAACAATCTTCGGATTGTATGGTTGAGCTCCACATACAAAGGTCATGTCCATGACAAAAAGATTTGTGATGAAGAACCTCTTCTACTTCCCAAAGGTATTAGGCTCTGGCAGGATACAGGTTTCATCGGACACAAACCGGATGGAGTTGAAATATGCATGCCCAAAAAGAAACCTAAAGGGAAAGAGCTTACTTGTGTTGAAAAACAAGAGAACAAGCGGATTTCCGGAGTTAGGATTAAAGTGGAGCATGCCATAGGTGGTATGAAAAAATGCCGTATTGTCAAAGAACGATTCAGATGCCATAAATTCGGTTTCGAAGATATGGTGATTCTTATTGCTTGTGGATTACACAACTTCAGAATCAGTCACAAAATGAGTCATATAACAAATTAATCTATATAATGTTTAATGAATTGAAAACGAAAGACGATGCGTGGATGCAGTCCATCCACGAGCGTATCGACCGGCTGTCGGCGATGATTGACGGCATTTTCGGAGATGGCGCGGTTCCGCCAAAAGAAGACGTGTACCTGTGCGACAGTGAGGTGGCGTGTATGCTGAAAGTCAGCCGCAGGACATTGGGCGAGTATCGGAGCAACGGCACGCTGCCTTACTATGTACTTGGTGGCAAGGTCTTGTACAAGAGGAGCGAGATCGAGCAGGTGTTGGAACGGGAATATAGGAGTGTCGGCAAGGCGCGGGGAAGCGGATGAAGATTCCATTTACCTGTTTTTTACGCACTTGTACAGGCTGCGGGCATTAAGACTGTCCGCATAAAGGCTGGACGTTTGCGTGCGCCAGCCACAGACTGTTTTTTAGAGGTGAGGGAGTTTGCCGTCTGGAAAAAGAACCTCTTTTTGGACTTTGGCACAAAGTCGTCCCCTGCCCGGTATCAGACTGTAATTCCTGTATGCAATCCTTTTCTGACTGTTCTCGTAACAGTCTGTTTCAATCCTGCCTGACCTTTGTTTACTTTTCATAAAGAGACTGTACCGCCTTTGTGACCGGGATATGAAACCGAAAGATTGTTTTTGACGGTTGCTAAAAAAGAAAAATCAAAGGTGTTTTGCATGTTCCGTAAAAAATCGTACCTTTACATAAAGTGAGTTGCACATCAACGCAATTGATGCAAGTATGTAGAAACCAGAACGGTTGCCAACTCGTTACCTCGTTTTTTGATGATCCGCATAAACTTTTATTCTTAGCGGATTATGTGATTCTTTCAAAAATAATCTCTATTTTGGGAATACGGCTTTCTGAATATCGGAAATTCTATGTGCCTGCCGTTTTACATCCCCTCCCTACAATCTACAACGACATGCTATCAGAACACTTCCCCATAAAATTTCTATTTTTCCTGTGAAATTATTCTCTTATTCAAAAAAAATAGTATCTTTGTCCTATAAAAGTTGTTCATAAGTATGAGACTGTAAAGTACTGAAATTAGCACAATCTCCAAATCGTTACCTTAGACTTTTCAGAACTTCCATAAGCGTTTGTCTTTCAAATTAATCCATCAAATTGATAAGAATTTAAAGTAAATAACCTCAGACGTTCCTGTCGGGGTTATCCCACCATCATACTCGGGCATATTCCTGCCCGAGCTATTTTTCATATACCTTTAGGAATTAATTAAAGCTTGACAAGGTGCGTTATGCATTTGTTGAAGTTCTTAACATACATAATACAATGAATTTAAATAATATTCAAATAAGAGAAACTGCGACAAGCGATTTTAGCCATATAATGGAAGTTGAGAAATTGGCATTCGGCTATGATAAGGAAGCCGAACTCGTAGCAGAGTTATTAGCCGACAATACAACCAAACCGATAGTCTCACTTCTTGCTTTTTATAAAGACGAGCCTATCGGACATATTCTTTTTACCAGAGCCTATTTCAACGAACAGCAGCAGCAACCGATGATGCATATTCTTGCACCTTTGGCTGTAAAACCGGAATATCAACGGCAAGGTATTGGTGGAATGCTGATAAAGGCTGGTATAGAGAAATTACAAGAAAAAGGTTCAAACCTTGTGTTCGTATTAGGGCATAAAGAATATTATCCTAAATATGGATTTATACCTGATGCCAATCATTTAGGTTATCCTGCGCCTTATCCCATTTTGGAAGAATATAGTGATTATTGGATGGTTCAACCAATAAGCCCAAAAGGATTCGAAATCGGTAAAGGAAAAATTAAATGCAGCGAAGAATTAAACAAACCCGAGCATTGGCGAAATGAAGAATCAGATAGATAACTTTTAATAAAAAACATCATGAGTAACGAAAATAAAACAATTCACGAATTCGATTTCAACCTGATCTGCGAATACTTTTCAAACGTAGAACGTCAAGGACCGGGCAGCCCAGAAGCAACTCTTAAAGCGTTGAGTTTTATCGACAATTTGGCTGATAATTCCCGCATTGCCGACCTTGGTTGCGGTACGGGAGGGCAGACAATGATTTTGGCAGAGAACGCTCCGGGGCAGATTACCGGGCTTGACCTCTTTCCTGAATTTATCAATATATTCAATCGGAACGCCAAACAATCTGACCTTTCCGATAGAGTAAAAGGTGTTGTAGGTTCAATGGACGATCTTCCTTTCGGGAAAGAATCCTTAGACCTTATCTGGTCTGAAGGGGCTATCGCCAATATCGGCTTTAAAAAAGGCTTGAATTATTGGAACGGCTTTCTAAAAAAAGACGGTTATGTCGCCCTGACCTATGAGTCGTGGTTTACGGATGACCGCCCCGCCGAAAATCGAAAAGTTCTGGCTTGACGCAGTTCCTGAAATGAACACGATAAGTCATAATATTTCAGTCTTGCAGAAAGCCGGTTATCGTCTTGTTGCCGCATTTACGTTACCTGAAACCTGCTGGACAGAGCATTACTTTTCTCCATGCAGCAAGATACAGGATGAGTTTCTGAAGAAACATGCAGGCAGCAAAACCGCTGAGGAACTTATAGCCGGTCAACGCCATGAAAAGGTGTTGTATGACAAATACAAAGAGTTCTATGGTTATGTGTTTTATATCGGGAAGAAGATCTAATTAACTCAAAGAGGGAAGATTATCGTAAAACAATAGTCTTCCTCTTTCAAATAAAAAATAAAATGAAAAAGATAAATTACTATTATCTCGTTGCTGGATTCTTAGCTCTCCTGTTTTCGATAACGCATGAGCTAAACGGACAACGGGCATTAATTCCTGCCCTGTATGCCGGGGAATTAGATATAAATACCGTAACGACATTCAAGTATATTTGACATATTATTACGGCTGAGAACAGTGTTTTTGGTATTGCTTTCATTATCATGGCATTTTATAAAGAACAGGAAAAAGTAAAATTTACCGCATGCTGATTTGTGCGATCTTGTACGCTGATGGGGCCTTATAAACAAATAAGTACATTAAGCCAAAATGTAGCGAATCTGAGATTCAAGGTATTGCTAAACGAGAAAATAGCGGAGAAGATATTAGATGGGATAATTCATTTCGGCCCAATAAATATACCAAGATTTCGACTTATTGAAAAACGCTATAGCCGAGCCATAGAAATGCACACGGAAGGAAAAGCTTACAAAGAAATGATCCAAACACTATATTTCCTCGATGACGATCTCAACAATGATACTTACCAGCAACATATAAGTATCGAAAGATACTTCATTAACGCAGGGTTCATTGATGACAAGATCGAGTATTTAAAGGATAAATCAGGATTATCTTTGAATATATTCTCCGCTTTTTACTCCTTGCAGTTTTGTTCATAGTGCTATTGAAAGGATATAAATACTATCTACAGCACAAAAAGGAAAAAACGGAACTTACCATTAAAAACGAACAGGATCAACGCGCCTTTATAAGGTTCTTCCTACAACATAGCTCTGACACCAAACAACAATAGCAAAAGAAAAAGCAGTAAGTAGAAATAAACCAACTCCAATACCCTGATAAATTAACTTCATGGACAAACAAAGCCGGTAACCTCCAAAAGTAAGCCCCGATCAAACAAACGACCGGGGCTAATTCTTTATCCGCTCTCCATCCTCACGGAGGTACTTACGGATGAACTTTAATTTATTACTTTAGTATTAATATTAATCGCTCCCGCCT
>ENA-ORUW01000886-ORUW01000886.1-human-gut-metagenome-genome-assembly--contig:-NODE-886-length-24605-cov-79.683625_pt1 | contig 24605 bp, 33 predicted proteins | sample MGYA00242088_ERZ509227 | MGnify/ENA primary metagenome ERZ509227 (study PRJEB26280, sample SAMEA2338816) | human gut metagenome | biome: human gut; feature: human-associated habitat; material: faeces... | reverse complement strand
GTCCGCCATGGCGGACACCCACTTCTCCGTGGAGAAGGGGGAGCGAGACGGCCGCACCTATACCCGTGTGGTGCTGCTGGACCGGGAGCAGCGGAAGGCGGAGCTGGCCCGGATCACCGGCGGCAGCCGCGTGACAGAGGCCCTGCTGGCAAGCGCCGGAGAGCTGCTGGACCAGGCGGAGCGCTATCGGAGCGAATTAGGAATGAGGAATCATGCGGAATGAGCAATTTCTGGGTCCGGCTTTGCCGGACCCATTCCAATTGTTCCGCCTGCAGCAGAACACATGAATTCCGAACTCCCAACTGACCAAACGTCCCTCTTTCGCATACAATGGCGGGGAGAGGAGGGGAGCCCATGCGCTTTTTTGCAGACTACGACCGCAGTGCCGCCGTGCTGTATGCCCACCAGTGGGCCTATGGCCGGAACCCGGCCTTTTACGACTACGAGAACGTGGGGGGAGACTGCACCAACTTCGCGTCTCAGTGTGTGTTCGCCGGCAGCGGTGTGATGAACTTCACCCCGGATTTCGGCTGGTACTACATCGACGCCAACCAGAAGTCCCCCTCCTGGACCGGGGTGCCCTATTTCTGGAATTTCATGACCAGGCAGGCGCCCTCCGTAGGGCCGGTGGCCCAGCCCTGCGCCCTGGAGGACCTGCAGCCCGGGGACCTGGTGCAGCTGAGCTTCAACGGCCAGGAGTTCCAGCATACGCCGGTGGTGGTGCGGGTGACGGCGCCCATCACCCTGGAGACGGTACTGATCGCCGCCCACAGCTACGACGCCGACAACCGGCCCCTGTCCACCTACACGTTCCAGGACATCCGGTTTCTGCACGTACTGGGCACCATCCGGCCTTAGGCAATCGTTTGCGCAAAATGAACAGGGAAAACCGGCTGGGAGGGAGCGCCTCTCAGCCGGTTTCCTTTTGCTTTTTCCTTGATTTTTTCACGTGTGACAAGGGATTTGCCTTTGCAGCTATCCGCAGGGATTCGTTGTCGATGTGGGTGTAGATTTCCGTGGTGTTCAAATGGTCGTGGCCCAGCACCTCCTGGACGGCCCGGACGTCCACGCCGTTCTGCAGCATCAGCGTGGCGGCGGTGTGCCGCAGCTTGTGGGAGCTGTACTCCGCCGGGTCGATGCCCGCCTGACCCAGCCGCTTTTTCACCATGGCGTGGACCGTGGAGCGGCTGATCCGCTCGTTCTGAGAGGAGAGGAAGAGGGCGTTTGCGTCCCGGCCGGTGATGGGCCGCCGCACTGCCAGATATTTGGCGATGGCGTCCTGGCAGGCGTCGTTCAGGTAGATGATCCGGACCTTGTTGCCCTTGCCAAGAACCCGCAGGGCATCCTCCTGGATGTCGGAGAGGTTCAGACCCACCAGTTCGCTGATCCGCAGCCCGCAGTTGAGGAACAACGTCAGGATACAGTAATCCCGCTCCTGATTTTTGCCGTCCACGGAGTCCAAGAGCTGGATGCTCTCGTCCAAGGTCAGGTATTTAGGCAGGGTTTTCTTCAATTTCGGAGAATCCATATCTTTGACAGGATTTTCACGAAGTAAGTGCATCTTATTGGTGAGGTAGTTGTAAAACGACCGGATCGTGGCGATCTTCCGGGCCCGGGACGCGGCGTTCAGGCCGTAGCCAGAATTCCGGCTGTTCTGGTGCTGGACCCGGTCCCGGCTGAGGTACGTCATGTAGCCGTAAATGTCCGTCAGGGTCACGGAGGCCACGAAGGCCAGATCCACGTCCGTAATGTCGATCTCATCCAGAGACCGGTCACACAGGGACGGGTCCCGGGTCTGCTTGAGATAGCGGAAGAAATTCCGCAGGTCCAGAAAGTATTCGTCCACGGTCCGCTTGGAGTGGGCTTTGATGGTCTCGTGGTACGAGAGAAAGTCCCGCAGAATCTGCGGCGCTTCGGTGCGGTAATCAGCCATAACGGTGTCAACTTGCGGGCAGATACTCCGCGCAGCCGCCGGAGCGGCTGCTGGGGGGTTAGGTCGTGCCGGGGGCCTGAAACGGGCCCCGGAGCGGTTTGGCTCTCCCCTAAATTGAACAAAATTTTTATTTTGTTCAATTTTCTATCTCCCCGCAAAACCTCCTTCCCTGACAGGTCTTTTGAAAATTTCCCGGCCGGACCGCAGCCGCAGCGCCGGCGGCACACGCCGGAACGCGCGGCGCACAACTTCTTTCGCTGGTATTGATTATAATGAGCGAAAGAATGAGGAAGGCAAGAGTGAACTTCTTGTTGCAGAAAATTTTGCTATGAATCCAGATAATTTGAAGAAGTCGGATTATATAGCTTATATGGAATCTGTCTGTAGGACTAATCCAGCGGTCAAGGCAAAACAATTTCATGCAGTGATTTCATGTAAGGGGCGTGAATATTCGGCAGAGGATTTGAAAAATGTAGCTTTGCAATATATAAATAAAATGGGTTATGGAAATAATCCTTATATGATATATTTTCATTCTGATACAGAAAATAATCATGTACATATTGTTTCTACACGAGTACAGAAGAACGGACAGAAGGTAAAAGATAATATGGAAGCTGTGCGCTCACAGAAAGTCATAAATCAAATAATGAATGTTGATTTAGCTTTGAAGGCTAAAGATGACATTTCAAAATACATGGAGTTTTCTTTTTCTACAGTGCAGCAATATAAGTTGTTACTTGAACAATCAGGATGGAAATTAAGAGAAAAGGATGGATTATTAATTTTGTATAAGGGTGGTGAAAAGCACGCTTCAATTCAATTAGAGCAGATAAAAGATAAAGCTAAACAATATACACCTGATGAAGAAAGAAGAAAACAGATAACAGCTCTTTTATTTAAATATAAGCAAGGACTTTCCTATACAGAACTTCAAACTTTGATGAAAGATAAGTTTGGTATAAATTTAGTCTTTCATACAGGAAAAGGACATACTAAACCTTATGGATATACATTAATTGATTATAGAAATAAGAGAGTTTTGAAAGGTGGGGAAGTTATGGATTTGAAGGAACTTTTAGTAGAGCCTAATAAACAAGCAAAAGTTGAACACTGTAATAGTATAATTAATCTTCTTTTGAAAGATGGAACAAAATATACAATGGATAGTTTCAAGAAATTAATGTTAGATTACGGTTATAGGTTTTCAATGAATGGCACAATATTTATAAATGGTGATGATAAGGCTTTATTGGTTCTTGATAAAAAACTGTTGAAAGAACTTAGATATAATAGCAGAGTGTATGAAGCAAATAAATTTAATGTTGCTACACTTAAAGAAGCCGAGTTGTTAAGTAGAATTTATCATGTGAAAAAAGATGATATTTTGATTCAAGAGCATATGGATAAAAAAAATACTGTCTATTCTGATATGATAAATAGTTATTTGGCTCATAGTTCAGATTTACATTCTACATTAAGAGAAAAAGGAATTCTTTTTGTTGAAGATGATAATTTAGTTTATCTAATAGATAAAAAGAATAAAGTAATCGTAAGTACTGATGATTTAGGAATCAATATTATAAAAGATGGCTATAGTAAAGATAGGATTACTCTAGTTACTCTTGATAAGATGGAAAGAATAAATGTTGAACAAGATTCAGAACTGGCAAGGGGATTTAATCTGATTGATGCTATTTGTGATATTCTTAGCCAGCATATAAATGTACAGCAAGATAAATCTCCTAATAGGAAAAAGAAAAGAGGACAGCAACAAAATTAATAAATATAATAAGATATGATAATATTATTTGGGAATCAGAAAGGCGGTTGTGGTAAAACGACTAATTGCATACAATTTGCCAACTATCTAGTAGAAAAAGGAAAAGAAGTTCTAGTATTGGATTTAGATTTTCAGCGTTCATTATCGGATAGAAGAAAAGAAGATATTGCGACCTATGATAATGAACCTAAATATGAGGTTATACAAACCGATATATCTAATGTTGCTAAAATTATTAGTGATTTTACTAAGGTTGAGCAAGGAAATCTATTAATAGATTTGCCTGGTAAGATTGATGATGATGCTCTGGGAACTATTCTTAAAGCTGCGGATATAATAATATGCCCATTTAAATACGATAAATTTACAATGGATAGTACAGGTTTTTTTATCCAAGTGTTACAGTATTTAAATGTAAAAGCCAAAATATTCTTTTTACCTAACAATATGAGAACTGCGGTAAGATATGAAACAAAAGAACAGGTAGTTGATATTCTTAAGCAAGTTGGTTTTGTTACAGATGAAATACCAGCTTCTGTTGCTATGGAACGTATAAATACATTAGCAATTAGTAATGAGTGTATTGATAAGGTGAAGAATGCTTATGATTATATCATTCAAGAAGGAGCAATAAAATAAAATATTCTTTTAATAGATATTTGTTATAAAGTTATTCATTTATTGTATATATTTGCACATGGCTGATAAATTAAGGAAAAAGCAAAATGAAGGTATTTCTAGTGTTCTGGAAATAGCTAAAATGATAAGAGGTGAAGAATTGCATGGGAGTAGTATAAATGAAGCTCCTATTCAAGAAGCTAAATATGAAGTTGAAGAGGAGAAAGAACCACTTCATGTAGAAATGGAAACAACTTCTTCGGAAGTTTTTAATTTTAATGGCTCTAGTGAAATGGATTTGACGGACTTATTAGAGTACATTAAAGGAAAAAATTATAATTGCAAGGAAGTTCTATATGTTGATACAGATGTAAAAGAGGTGTTTGGGTTGCTCAAAGCTAAAGCCAAAATACCTATTTCATCTTTAGTTTCGTTTATTTTGGAAGATTGGTTAACTAAACACCGTAGCGACATAAGTTCTTTGATTAAGCAAAAAAAGAACCGTTTTCTTTAGTACAGAAAAAGGGTCGTTTTGTGAAACAAAAGATTTTGGTTAGGCTAGTTTAGAAAACACTTTTCTTTTTTGGTTTTATGGTATCAATTCTTTGCGTCCGGCTTCCGGCAGCTTTTTGTATTTGGTATCAAAAGGTCGTTCTGCAGGGTGTGCCAGGAATGATAATTCGGTATCATTTCATCATGCCATGTTTGCCCATCAGTGCCGGAACTCCGAAAAGTACGGTATCACAAATTCTTTAAAGTAATATTGAAAATAAAAGAGAGTACAAAATACTCTCTTTTATTTTATTAAGGCTGTAATAAATTGATGGCTTTTTGAAGATTAGCTTCTAGCTCTTTTTTAGCGTTTGACATAGCATCCTCATAGTTTTTTTCTGATTGTCTTATAATTTCTATTATAACAGAATTATAATTGGCTTTTTGTGCTTCATCTTCTTCTGTATTAGAAATCAGATAAAACTTTTCACTAAATATTAAATCTATAAAAACATAGTTAGAATAAAAATTCAGCACTTGAAATAAAAGTTTTAGGCTGCCCCCTTTTCCTAGTTCAAGATTTGAAATCGCATTTTGTTTACAGTTTAGCTGTTCTGCTAATTGAGCTTGGGAATATCCTATATGCTCTCGGATTTGCTTTAACCTTGTGCCTAAAATTGGTAATGTAATGTTATACATATTGTTCTATTACTGTTTCTACTTCGTCGTATATTCTCTTAAAGTTTTTTTGCAGTAATTTCTCTCTATTATCTGCTGTCCCAAAGTTATATACTTTTGGCAGTTCTTTGTAGGCTTCTTCTTCTTTCTTAATTTTTTTTAAATCTAAATTGGTTTTGCAATGGTACATCGCTGTTGGAAAATTATCTTCTTGTCCAAAATCTAATGCAACTTGCCCTACTAATGTACCAGCTTGTAATGAAGATATTTTGGATGCCGGGATAACAAAATCCATTTGTTCATTCATATTAATTGTTGTTTCGTTTCTTCTGATAGTAACGCCTTCTTTTACTTGCTTAACTTTTCCAAATAGTTTTTGTAGCCAATCTAAAGTTTCAGGAGCTTTAGCTTGCCCGGATAAAGTGTTACCTATAATAGAAGTTATAGTTTTTGCGGTAGCTTTGCCGTATTGTTCTTCTAATTGCGGTAGTTCCTGTAATCCCAAACAAATTGAAACCTTATTGCTACGTGCAGTAGAAAGTAGTGTTGCAAGTTGATAAAAATATAATGTGGGACATTCATCTACTATGATTGAAGTAGGGTAGTTACCTTTTGTATTGACAAGTCTAGTTAATCGGTTAATGATAAGTGCATTTAAAGCACTATTCATGCTTTGTGTTTTAGGGTTATTTGCAATGATAAGATAACTAGGGTCTTTTTTATCTGATACTTTTAAATTGAAATCATTGCCACTAAATACCCAAAAAGATTCTTTAGTTGCTAGTCTTGATAACTGTACTTTTAGACTTGCCATCTGTCCTTCTAATTGGTCCACTGCTCCTGATTTATATGCAGCTTCAAATGGGGAAACTAGTGATTTTAATTCAGGTTCGGAAAAGAGGACTTTAAAAAGTACGTCATATTCTTGATTAAGGAAAGCCAGTACATGCGGTAAATCTGAATATTTGCCATTCTCGTATCTAGACCAAAAATAAATAGAAGCTGCTAACAAGTTTACTGCTGATGTTTTAAAAAAATCGCTATTACCTCCACTTCCTTTGTCGCCTTTTTGTAAACTCTCATATAATGCTTCTGCCGTTTCTGTTGCATCTGCTAGGATTTCTATATATTCTCGTTTCAATGGGTTTATTCTTCTACTATATTCAATATCAGAAAAATTAATGACATTGAACTTGAAATTACTTGGTATTTTTCCTAATTGCTTGTTCTTTTGATAATTATAATATGCAATTTTGGCAAGTTCAGGAAATTTGAAGTCGTAAACAACTTCTGCAAATCCTTTAGCTGAATGTTGTCTTATAAAAGAATTTATAACAGAAAAAGATTTACCACTTCCAGGCGTTCCTATTACGAAAGTTCCACGAAAACAGTTGCATATATTCAGCCACCCATTATGCCACTTTCTATTGTAGAAAAACTTCATCGGAATATTGACAGAGAATTCTGTTTCTACCTTGTCTTTAGATTGTTCAAAGCTTTCATTCTCTATATTAAATCTATCTTTCATAAAGTTTGATTTAATACGTTTGGAAATGTTATCTAGAGCTGAATTTATTAATGTCGCTCCAATTATTGATAGTATAATGTAAGCTATATTATACCATTCTAAACTAGTTTCTCCTTTTTCTTTAAAGAAAAGAAAGCATATACTTCCAAAGAACATTATGAATCCAAAGATTAAAGGAAAAATGATTTGTTTAGTCGGGTCTAATTCTAAATCCTTTTTTGAACGTGTTCCAATGCAAGTAACCATTATAATAAAGAATGTAAATAGTTTACTATAAAGAATATTAGAATAGATAGGAATTTTTGCCATTTTTGATAATAAGGGCATAATTTGTTCACTAAAGGGAAAATGAACAAATAGTAGAATCTCTATGCAAACAGTTATATAAATGAATGCTTGCATGAATCCATATAGTTTTTGTAATTCTTTGCTTTCTTCCATGATTTAATCGGGTATTTTAACTTTTTCAGGTTCCTCACATTGAAAAGCCTTGAAATCTTCTATAGCTAATTTCAAGTCTTCTAAAAAATTGCTATTGCAACCTTTTTCTACTGCTATCTGGTAATATGCTTCCATTGCTTGAACGGAACAAATATCTGTTCCGCATATTACAAAAGCTGGAATGTCTTCTAATAGGCACTTGTGTAATAATCTTTTTTGGTCTTTCATTTTATTAATTCAAATGAAAATACCACTCTTTTATGCAGTGAGAGTGGTATTGGTTTTTATTTTTTGGTATCATAATAATGTTCTCTTATCGTCCATGCCGGGCAGAACCCGGAAAAGTACGGTATCAAATACCTTCCCGGTTTCTCTCCAGTGCAGGCAGAAAAGGTATCAATTCTACTGGTAATTTTCTTGTCCGAATATATGTTGAACCATTGCATAATTTTCACCACTGTTAGACTTATGCAGCTTATCATCAATAAAAATTTTTACTTCGACTGTCTTAGGTAGCTGTAAATTTTCAAGGTTTTCTTCATCTTTAGGTATAGGGTAGGCAGATAGCCATAAATATGTTCCTTGTTTGGCTTCTTGCTCAAATGTGAATGGACTTTCTACAATAATTTCTTTGGCAGCTTCTTCGGGAGCTTCGGAAGAAATATCTACTCCTACTGTATAATGTATTAGAAGTTTGAAATTTTCTGGGTCGCTTACGGTAGCTTCATAACGTACTTTTCCTGTATCTCCTGTAGGTGGAGTATTAGGGTCGTTGTTATCGTCTTTATTGCATCCAGACAACATAAGGCTTAAACCAATCATTACTAATGATAAATACTTTTTCATATTGTTTCTTTTAAATAGTTGATAATTCAATGTGTATCGTTCCATTTGCAGCATTATATGCTACTTCCTCAATATTGGTGAACCGTCTTATTGATTCTTTCCATTCTTCTGTTTGTGGATTGTGGTAATATTCTTCTTCTAATAGACTTATCAAATTATTTATTTGTTTGTCAGATAGATAAATCTTTTCTCCAACCCTTGGAACTACAGGTAATTGGATTGGTATAGAAATATTGTTCACACCATCTATAGGAATATGGATGTTTATTTCTATCATAGCCATTTCATGTTTAGTATATTTTTGGACGGCTTAAATTTAACAACTTCCTTTTCTGGAACTTCTACAGGTTCTCCAGTTGCCGGATTTCTAGCTATCCGAGCTGGCTGAATAATCTTTTTGAAAGTACCAAAATCTTTTATAGAAACATCTTTTTCTCTTAGATTTTGAGATAATTCTTTGAAAAAACTATCAATTATTTCTGCTACTTCTTTTGTTGGTTTATTTGCCTTTTCAGCAACCATTTTGATTAAATCAGTCTTATTCATTTGCATATCAATAATATTTAATTACTTAAATCACTTAAACAAATTTCAGGAATAATTTGGGTATAGTCTTCTGTATCTGGTCTATAATGTATTGATTCAACTATATTGACCTCACAGATAACATCATATACCCATGCTTTAAAATTTCCTTCTAAATCATCCTCACCATCATTGAATTTATTAAAATCACTTTTAGCTTCATCTGTTAGATATTCTAATAAATTTTGATAGGTAAATTCATTCTGAAACATTATAATGTGAGGTGAAATTTCTTCGCCTATCCTTGGAAGATGCGGAAAATTCCAATCACCCTTTACCTTCATTCCTCTCTCTTTAAAAAAATGGCTATAAATTATAAATTCTATTTTCATATTAGTTTTATTTTAAAATCATCGTTCAGTACAAGCTTTCTTTCCATCGGTTGCCCGTTTTTATCATGAAATCCAGTTAACACAGGTGTTTCTTTTTTCTCGCAAAGTTCTATTGCTTCTTCGGGAGTTATAGAACGTCCTGACATTTCACGCCAAATGACAAAATCACATTTTATGGCTTCATTTCTATAGTTGGAACAATTATAGGCTTTTTTGTTTATATATAAGTTTCCTCCACACTTAGGACACTTACACAATGTATTGTCAAAAGAAATATCTAAGTTCTCTGTTAGAACCAGCCGTGAAGAAAAATCATTTCCTTCTCTTGATTTAAATCCAGTCATAAACGGTGTTTTTTTTCCTCTGGCAAGTATTTCTGCTGCTTCCAATGGTATTTCTCTTTGTGCAATAGTTTTGGGTATATAGAGGTTACAAACTCTGTTGTTGTCCTTGTCCTTTTGCGAATACCCTTTACAAGCATATCCATTTAGTAAAATTTCAATTTCTCTACCACACACAGGACACGGAGTTTCTAATACTTCATTTACGAAAGAAGGAATAACGATTCCATTTTCGATAGTCAGATATGCAGAAAAAGGAACTCCTTTTTTATTATGGAAGTCATGAAATATATCTGTTTTCCCTGTTGTTATTAATTGCCTGGCTATTTCTTCTGTAATCTCTTTTCCCCAATATGAATGATAAATATTAAATGTACATTTGTCATTCATGTTTTTGAAGTAATTACAGGAATATCCTAAACTGCCTTTCATTATGTGTCCTTTCTGGCAAATAGGGCATAAGCCTAAATCTTTGATTGTATCATTATCCATTTAATATCCTCCTTTACTAATCCATTTAATACCGTTTAAAATATTATCTACTTTTTGTTTCCCACTATTTACATATTTAAATTGTCCGGGTACAAGTGTTTTTAGTACTCCAGCCCTTTTAGCGGATTTCATTTGTCGGCATACAGCGTATGCAAGTCCTCGCATTCGTCTAAGTTCATTGACCACATGAATACATAAATCTATCCTTTGCTTATTATCCATAAGATTTTTTTCACCGCCTTGCAATGCTATATTGTTTATGTATATCATTAAATCTACACTTCGACTGATAAGCTCATACTCTGTTTTTGCAATTATGGTTAATAATTTAGGGTCTCCAACTGCATATTTAGCTGCTTCGGATTGGTATTTAGCTATGTCTCTAGCTAAGGTTGAAGCATAAATAATATCTTTTCCATTTTTCACAACTGCATTAACTGTAGAAAGATAGTTGTATGTCTTCTCCTGTAAGGATTGAATTTGATTCATTTTTTGTTGGATTAAAATTTGAAAGTTGCGGATTTTTGTTTCCTCACTTTGTATGTCTTTCAATACACCTTGTTGCTCCTGATGGGAATAAACCAATGTTCCAATCATTACCGGGTCAATGACAATAGATTGTGCTAGTCCTTTTATGTTGCCTAACAGTAACATTAGGGAAAAAAATAAAAGCACTCTTTTCATATCATTATCTGTTTGTAAATTCATATATTCCTTTTTTCTTTTTTTGTTCTTCTACTCTATTTCTGATGGTTTGAATTATATCACTATTAGCTTTAAGACCATTCATCAGTAGTTCTGGTGTTGATTTATCGCCAGAATAAATGTAGATATTGGTGTTGTTTATTAAAGACTGGATAAAACTTTGCTTTTCTTCATAATCATATACCCGATATAATTCTATGTAGTTAATCCTTTTTGAAAGCACTCCTTGATATATTTTTATTTGCTCTCTAGTTATAATCCATTTTGTACAAAGTAACATTGAAATATATCTGTAGAAAATTATAAATATCAACAATACTAATATCGTTCCACTGATAAATTTTAATAATTCATGTTCTCTTATATATTTACTAAAAATGAATACGAAAATCGCTAATGTGATTAAAAGGAAATTCTTCATTAACCAATATCGGAATTTAGGCTTTAATATAATATCATCAGAAGCTATGTTTGTTCCATCATTCATAACTTAATACTTTTTTTTTGTTCATGTTGTTTCATTAGAATTTCATTGAAATCTTTTGCTTTTTCTGCTTTATGAGAAATCATAGGAGCTATTATTTTGCTTTTTTCCCTAAAACTTTCTAGTGAAACGTCATTTTTGTTAATAGTGAATTCTCTACCCTTAGTTTTAAACAGCACATCATCTTTATTTTCTTTTATTGTCATTTCTGTATTACTAATGATTCCAGACACTTTAATGTCATACAAATTACCGTTTAAATCATTATCAAAACAGGTATGTACTTTAGCTTGTGGGTATCGCAATAAAGTGTTTTTTATTTGATTAACTGAAATGTACCCTCCTACACTACAAAAAACACTTTCTTCTAATTTGATTTTGTTAGCATTGAGCTGATAGAAGCTCATAGCATCTAAAGCGGATTCTGCAAAGTATATATGTTTTGCCATTTGGGGGTGTGGGCAAAAATCAGCAATCCAAAGCGAGTTACTTTTATCACCTCCGGCAGCCATTCCTTTGAATCCATAGTTTCTTAATTCGTAATTTGTTACTTTGTTGTCTTTATCTTTTGGATTAATATAGGGAAAACCTATATTATAATAATTGCCGTTTCCTTGTAAGTCTTTAACCCTTGTGATAAATGGTAGAAACTTTTCTACGACTTGATGATTTATATTTCTTTCATTTGTGAGAAATCTTAAATCAGCGAGTGTAGTAGGAAATTCTTTATATCTATCTCTGTCAAAAGATTTGTTTTCTGCTTTTACAACTTTGAATGCTTCATATTTAGGACTATAAGGCTCATTTGCGTAATGTCCTAAAATCATATTGATTCGCACAAATGTATTTTGATGTTGGAATTGTGGGAAGTCGTTAATATGATTTTTGATGAACTGAATTAAATCTCCACCTTTATAATTCCTATCATAGTAGTGTTCTTGTACACTATGAGGATTCTTGATGATGATTTCATCCAACTTGTTACCTGCTCCGTCTGTCAGTTTAAAAACAGGCGAAACCTTTCCTTTGCTAATGTCTTGTTTATATCCTAAATCTTCAAGTATTTGAATGATGGATATTTTAGCCTTATAATCGTCAAATGTTAGCATAATATTATAGTTTCATTGTTGGAGTATCATTATTTTTTCCGTAGGTTCTACCATATCCGAGAATAGATGCTTCTTGCTTCGCTGTTGCTTTAATAGAACTATCTATTTTATCCATTTGGGTAGATATTTGTTCTCCGACAGTTTGTTTAGTAGCTTCCCTAGAGCTGGAATATGTTTTTTCTACTTCCTTGTAAGAAGCATAATCTTTAGAAAGTTTATGTTTCTCTAAAAAGGCAGCCATTTCGGTGGGTTTATCTTTAAAAATTTCATCAATCCCTTTAGCTCCTTTTTGGGCTACAAACTCTAATCTTTCTTTATCAGATATATATCTTTCTTTCCCTATTGTTTGTTCTTTCTTTTCAGTCGCTTTAATTTCTATAGTATTTGCATCTTTGATTGATAATCCATTTCTGGCATTCAAATCTAGTTTTACTTTTGCAGCTTTGTTTAGTTCCTCGTTTACAATGGTAATTTCTTTTCCATTTTTGAGATTTTCTTGCTGCATAGGAGTAAGCTCTATTCCTCCAAGTTTTTGGGGAATATGAATGTCTTTTGCTTTTATTGATACTATCTCATTAGTATCTTTGTCACGTTGGTGCAATGTTCTTTCTCCTTTTGAATTAGTCTTTACTACGACATTATCAGCTTTTAGGGCTTTTATTTCATCCTTAGTAAAGGATAAATCATTTTTTATTTCTTGTCGTTTAGGAATGAGCAAGATAGCAATCCCAGCGATTGGGTAAACTACTGTAATAGCTGCGATTGCTAGTTTTCTAGCATTGATACCATCAATTTTGATGCGTTTACCTTCTTCTTTGAAATCAATTTCGTTGGCTTTTAATTTAGATTTATTTTCAGGTGTATTCTCGGCTGTTATATATTTAAGAGTTGTTGCTTTCCCTTCAAAATGGAGTTTTCCATTTTCTGTTTTATAAGACACTTTTTCATTGTCTAGAAGTGTTCTATTACCGGGAGTATCTTCAATGGAAAAATTTAGCATACCTGTTTTTTTCCCATTTTTGATGTTTGCAACATCTTCGGGGCTTAAATTTTCCGGTTTAACTCCTACTTCATTAAACTTGTTCCAGTCTATATCAACATATGAACCTTTACCATCTAGGGTTTGGTTTTGTTCATAAGCATATCGATAAAGGTCTTCTCCTTTATATGCAATTTTATTTTCAAGGTCAATGACTGTAAATCCGTCTTTATATCCTTCATTCTTGTTAGTACCTTGTTTTATATCATCCCATTTTATAATTGCAACATTGTGGTTTTCTCGTAAATATTGGCTATATTCTTGGAAATTATTGCTAGCTTGTTCTTTATCAAAGAAACTGATTATTCTTTCTTTAGATTGCTCTAATAAAGATTCTCTATTATCTCCTAAATTGCCAAGTTTAAGTGTATTCAGTGGATAAGTATATGTTTCATTACCTTTGGAAAAGGTAATATCACCATTCCGATATTCTTCTGAATATCCAAGAATTGCTGCTATTGCTCGGAATTGTCCGGCATTTTCATAACTATATTGCAAAGCTTCAAATTTTTTCTTTTCTTCCATTTTATAATTTGAATTTATGTTCTACTTTAGATTGCGATTCATTTCCAAGTGCTGTTTTTTGTCCTTTCATGTATTCTATATATTCATTTCTGTTTTTATCAGTATGAATAGTTCCTATAATTTGTGGGTTATGCCGGTCATAAGCTATTTTCTGTTGCTGCTCGAAGTCTAGGAATTTTATTCCTCTTGGATTATTTAAATCTAATCTTATGGCAATTTTTTCTTTGTCAACATTCAAAATTAATTCCTTACCTGATTTTAGAGTTTCCTTTTGTTGCTTATCCAGCTCAACACCTTTTATGTTTGAAGGTATTGAAATACTTTTGATTTTTGTTTTAAGCAATTCGTTTGTTTCAGGGTCTAATTGTACGAGATATTTTTCATTGTTAATAGTTTTTGTTATTATCTCGTTATCTTGAAGTCGTTCTAACTCCTTTGGTTTAAGGTTTATATCATTCATTATTTCTGGTCTGACTGGATGAATTTTAACGCCAGCATTGTTGCTGTCTTTCCAGTACAAACTTATTTTTCCTTTCATACTTATTTCTTCTCCATTATTATCGTGAAAAGAAAGGTCTAGTAAACTGGTCCTCTTTCCAGATAATAGAGCTGTGATATTTGCCTTATCCAAAGACCATATCTGTTTTTTTGATATTCCTATTAGTTCTAATTCTTTATATGGAATATCATTTTCATTAAAAATAGCTTGCTTTTTATCCATGTAATGTATATTTTTGCCCAAAAGTAATAAAAATATCAATATGAAGAATAAATTTATTATGTTTTTTGCTTATTCATTGTTTTTTTCAGTGAATGGCTACTGTCAGTTTAATACGGTATTACAGAAAAAGGATATTCCTAAAGCGGAACCTGTATTAGCAACGACAGAAAATAAATTGATAGAAGAAAAAGAAAAGGCTGTTGTCGTCAATGATGCTTTGACTACAGAACGGCTTGCATACTGGAAGCAAAGAAGGTATTTATCTTTGCCCATTGATTCAATGGTGATAACTTCCCATTATGGTAAAAGAAAAGACCCATTTACTGGAAAAATAGCAAATCATAGAGGGATAGACCTTAAAGGCAACAACGACTATGTTTATTCGATAATGCCGGGAATGGTTGTAAAAACAGGAAAAAATAAAGGGTTGGGCAATTATGTAGAAGTGCGTCATGGTGATTTTACTTCTATCTATGGGCATTTATACAGTGTGCTTGTAAATGCGAAACAAGCTGTTGAAGCTGGGCAACCAATAGGTATTAGTGGAAGTACTGGGCGCAGTACAGGAGAACACTTACATTTTCAAATGGAATACAAAGATAAGACTATAGACCCTAAGCCAATTCTTGATTATATTAATGAGGTAATCAGAACCGTTAAAGGACAAATTTCACAGCAAATAGATAATGAGTTAAGACGCAAGTAAATAAAAAGAGAGGATTGGAAAATCCAGTCCTCTCTTTTTATTTGAAGAATCAGAAGAAACCTTTTTTTAATCCTTTTTCTTGTCTTTGAACTTTTTCTAATGAAGATTGAAGTTGTGACAGAGCTTCTTTCATTCCTTTTTTTACTTCAGGGTTCGTGACGGATTCAATAAGTTCTTTTCCTGTTTGAATGTTAGTCTTAAGTATTTCTTTATTCTTCATCTGTTTTGCACGACTTTCATCTATAAAAATAGATGGCATACTTTTACAACTCCATTCACCATTTACTAGGTTAAAATCTTTAATTCTTTCTTTCGCTAAGTAGGTGTGGATAGAAATCTTATCTACAGCCTTGTCACTGTATAATTGGTTTGCGGATTTCATTAGTCCATTTACGGCTTTGTTATGTGAATCAATGTCGGCTAATCGTCCTTGTCCTTTACTTAGTACTTCTTCTTGATACCTGTTGTAAAGTCCCAGTTGGGTAAACTCCTTGGGGGCTGCAATAATATATGCTTCAACTCTAAATCCTGCATCTTTAAACATTTTGGCAGTCTTTAAAGGCACATCTGGATTTCTCATAGTTCCCTCAATAATGATGTTGTACCTACTTTTGATTGCTTCTTCGATAAGTTTTTCTGTGAATACGCTTGAAAATATTTGAGTTTCAATAGGATATTTAATAGGGTCTTTTATCAATTTAGCCTTTTCAGGATGAAATTCTCTGTATAAATCACCATTTATAGATAGAAATTTTTTATCTATATTATCAGATTTGGCAATTTCTAAAAGAAAACTTTTACCACAGGCTGGCTGTCCTCCCATAATAATAGCTATGGGATTAGTTGAAGGTGTTATACCTTGGAGAAGTTTTTCCTTTCTTTCTTGAAAAATGGCTTCTACTTCATTGCGCTGCATAATATGCTCTTAATTTGGGTGCATAATAGTTTTGTATCTTATCCATGACTGATAAGCGCACGTCTTTCCAACCTTCAAATTGTTCAAGTCCTTGCGCTATTCGTTCTTCTATGGTAAGTACATTAAATTCTTTCTCCAATATTTCTATTTTTATTGGGTCTGTTTCTTTTGATAATTCATCTATTTTCATCATGCGGAGCGTCCCGATAATATCAAGGGCAACATCCAAACTCATTTCTTTATTCATGGTTCATTATAGTTTTATGATTTATACTTCAATAGATTCTGTGAATTTTAATAATGGAATAACTTTCACTGTATGAAATGAAAGTTGGTTAAAAAGCTTATGGGTCTTTAGCATTTCAATCGCTGCATCAGCCGTAACAACACCTTGTTCATAAAGCCGGATTGTTGCATATAACTGGTCATTGGCAACGGGTCCCATTATTAAATCATAGCTGTTTTTTCCTTTTCCTCTGCGGTTATTAACTACAAACTCCAGCCACTCTTTTGTAGCACCCTCAAACCGAAGGACTGAAAACTCTCTATCAAGAATATTATCGGGGACTTCATAAACTGAAACGACAGCCTTTTTACCATGTTCCCGATTCCTTTTGAGTATTGCCCACTTCTTAGCCTGTTCAAAATTAGTTGTCGTATAGAATCCTTTTCCAAAGTCAGTAGCTTTACGCCCTTTCTGTATATTAGGGGATTTGACGGTAACTGTTGAGCCGTGATATAGTTTCATGCCTTTTTATTGATATAAGTTATTATAGTATCTAATATATACTCTGTATCTTGTGTGTGCAGCATTTCAAAATTTTCATATAGAAATTCAAAAACGCCATGATTGGAAAACAGCAAAAGAGTTTCTTTAGCACTTATATTTTTAGTTTCCCTATAATTTTCAGCACAAAACATTTGAAAAAGCAATATCTTTGGATTGTCCTTTTGTACTTTCTTCTGTTCTGTTTTCTCTTTTTCTAATGCTTCATAAAGTGATAATGTGCTTGAATACCACAGTTTTGTATTCTCGTCCAATAATGCCTTATACAAATTGGAAGAATATATATAGTATAACGCATCTTCTAAAGGTAGCGTTTTTCTTTTCATGACTGTATCAACCAATTCTCTCATAACAAATGGGAGCATAGCCGAACCAAGTTCATTTTGATATGTTTGATTAGTTTCCATAACTATTGAATTTAATGTTTGAAAAGTTGTTTTTTTTGTCCCCATCTCATAGCGTTTCATAGTATGCCTTTAATTTGGGTGCGTAATAGTTTTGTATCTTATCCATGACTGATAAGCGCACATTTTCAGAAACTTCAAACTGCAACAATCCATTTGCTATTTTTTCTTCTGTGTTGAGAACAGAAAGTTCTTTTTGCAGTATTTTTTTTCTGTTTTCATCCTTTTCTTCTGATATTTCATCTATTTTCATCATGCGGAGTGTCCCGATAATATCAAGGGCAACATCCAAGCTCATTTCTTTATTCATAAATCTGTATTTACTTTTATTTTCCCTAAAGTTTTTTGCTCAATCTGAACCCTTACAAGTTCTTTATGTGCTTTTTCGTACCGTTCACGCAGAGCCTTGTTTTCTTCCCGAAGCTGTTGCAACTCCTTTTCTAAAAAATCGGCTCTTACTTTTTCTTCGGTAGCTTTGGCGATGATATCCGGTGCTGGTAGTTGTGCCTGTTTTTGCGAGATTATAAATTCGCTCATCAGCTTACAAAGCGCATCCACTTGGTTACGCTCTCTTTCTACTTCAGCCGGAACAGGCAGAAAGGGGGTTACTTCAGTATCGTAAATATCGAAATCGTTCTTTTGCAAGAAATTCCATGCCTTTTCCACCCATTCCCCAACAGGTTGCCCCGCTTTACGGCAATATATTTTTATATCTTCAAGCACGTTTTTAGGCACTCTAATGGTGCTTGTTTGTATATCGCTCATGTATCTATATGTTAATTAGTTATATGCAAAAATATAAAGAATATATTTAGCTTTCTACAAAATCTACAAAAAATATATTTATATCTTTCTGTCAATATCAAAGCATAGAGCATTGATGTTACTTTCGGTAGTCCATACGGCTATTTTTCGACCGTCAATTTCAACGATAACACGAATGAAGTCGTTACCTTGTGGTTGTTCCTTTTCTTGTGAAACTTCTACAACCTTAACTTTTAGTTCTTCCATATCTATTTTATTTTTTGTCATTTAGTTTACCTTTTATTGAATTAATGATATAGCCTTTAGGGTTCTTCTTATCTCTTGCTTTGCCTTTTAGTAAAGCAAGTTCACCCATTAAATCCGGAAGTATATTTTGTGCAGATATGAATAAATCCAAGTTATTCTTAATTTCTTTGTCTGAATATCCTATCGAGTTTTTTAGGTAATTGCGAACTTCTGATGATAAAGACCAACTTAAAGAAATTTGCTTTTGCAAATCGTGTTTTTCCAAATCACTATCTCGGTGCTCCGGCTGATATACAGGATAAAACTTTATGGCGGTAATCTTTCTTCCCGATTTGACGGGGGTGTATTCAAATGTATATGGGCTTACTTCATCCAACTCTTTTTTTGCAGCTTCCACTACATAGCGTATAAAATCGTTTATACGCTCGTACTTATCTGCTACACAAAACATTTCTTTCAGTTGAATTACTGAATAGGTTAGGGGGCTTTTTTGATTGCTAAGTAGTTCATAGAAGCGCATGGAAAATTGGCTTTTAAAACTCATGGCAGCCTTTAGCTCATATTTTCGGTAGCCTTTGGAAAAATCAAGAATACAGTCCCATACACGAGGGTGGACTTGAAAAGAGAGGACAGAGGAACGCTTTCGGATATAAGGTAGTGCGATAATAGAAATGCTTTGCCAAATTTCATCATCTTCATATTCGAATATTTTCCGTTGGAGTGATTGCAAGGCTTCCTTTACCCTTGCATAGTTTTTATCTTCTTCTCCATTGAGCAGGCAAGCGATAGGCATGGTTATGTTTACGCAGCTGAAAAGGTCATGCTCTATTTTCTGGCAGTTATTGGCGAATTTTACACCTTGTACTTCTCCTTGAGCCATTTCTACAAGACGGTAGATTATTCGTTTTTCGTACACGTTAAAGTCATATTTGGCGGTAGTCATAATATAACTTTGAATAAGGTCTTTGTTTACTATTGCCATATTTATCAATGTTTTGTGCAAATATAAAATATAAAAACGAGTTTTACAAATAAAACTCGTTGATGTTGTGGAATAGTATTCAAAAACTCGTAGTAAAATGATGAAATAGTATTCAAAAACTCGCAGTTAGTATTCAAGAACTCGTAGTTAGCTTTTTATTTATCCTATTAAAACGTTTATTATTAGTTTGTTATATGTCGTTTTCTCTTGTTTGATAAGCATATAACAAGTTATGCCTTAAAACAAGTCAAAGGATTTTAGAGAAGTGAAAAGAGAGAAAAACGAGTTCTTGAATACTTGTGGAAGCAAAGCAAAAAGCCAAGCGCAGCGGGGAAAAGGACGAAATTCCCCGCGCGTTAAAAAATGTATTTTTGTATGTAATTTTTGCAATTTTTTTGATTTTGGTAGTTTAGGAACTTCTTGCTATAACTATTTGTTATACAGACTGTTTACAATACTCTTCCAATTCTTTACAAATGTATTCTTTCAATGTTATCCCCTCTTTCTTTGCTTGTCTTTCAAGGATATTAAAGACGTAAAAGGGTAGTTCTATTTCAACAGAGGTATTTTTAGGTTTAAATAAATCTTCCTGCCCGAAGAACACGTTTTTATCTTCTGTTTCGGCAGAGATGACGATACCAACAAATGGGTTGTTCTCAACCTCTATCACTGTCCCGCTTATCCAATTCGGTAATTTGGTAAGGTCGGGAGAAATTAGAACTTTATCTCCTGTTTTCATATAGCTATTTTTTTTGTTTTCAAAGATACATATTCCCCATTTACTTAGCTGTTTGTACCTGTTAAATTATGCGCAGTCGGAACTATTCCTATTAGCCCGCCACACATCCGACTGCATAACCCCCGCCCCCTTGTGCATTGGCGCAGCTCACGCCCGCCCGCACCGCAGGGGAGGGGTATTCCGTCGGCTGCTTAGGCAGTCGAATAGGAATAGCAAGAGGAAACGCTACAGAGTTGCGTTTTTTCCTCTTGCCCTACGGGGTTACGGCTGAAAATCAGCCGTTTATCAAAAATCATTCTATTTTTAATATATAGTATTGATATATTATAATAAATAACTACTTTTGTATCAGTACTTAATGATATATAAACCGTTATAATATGGAAGAAAAGAAACCTAATACTCCCCGCAATTCTACTGTTGCCGTTTCTCCCGAAATCGGCAAGAAATTAGAGCGTTTTTGTGCTTCATGTGGTATCACGAAGAAAGATTTTATTTCCCTTTCGTTAGACTATTTTCAACGGTACGGGATAAATCCGGCTAAGCATGAAAGCCCCGCCAAAGAAATGGAAAAACTAATCAAGAAGAACGACCAAGTAATCGGGTTTATCCGTAAGCAGGAGCAGGACATTTTGCGCCCCATGCTTGAAGCCATAACCACAACCGAAGCGAGGATAAAGGCGGATTTTGATAGTTTAGCCAAATATGAAAAAATCTGTGAGTTTGTAGATGCTTCCATGAAGGTAAGTGAAGATATTGCAGATGAAAAAAACAGGATTATAACTGAAATGAACAGGATGTACGATACAAGCGTAAAGCATAACAATAATGTGATTAGGATTATTAAAATGCTTGTACAACATCTGGACGAGAAAGGAAAAGCGGGTTTAATGGATAGACTTTTTGGATAATGATAGTAAAAGTACAAGGAGGCGGTAAAGTTTATGCCAACACCGGCAGCTGCTCTGATGTTGTTTCCTATTTGCAGCATGAAGATGCAGAACGGCTGCAAGCAGGGCTAACGCCTGAACCGTTCTTTAATCAGGAACAGAACAGGATAAGCCCCAAAGAAGTAACCAACAAGATAGACAACAACCGAAAGGGATTGAAAGCCAAAGAAGCAAAGTTCTATGTTATCACTGTTGCGCCTTCACGTGAGGAACTCCGTAAAATGGGAGCCACGAAAGAGGAACAGGCAGCAGCCATGAAAGAGTATATCCGTACCGAAGTCATGCCGAAATATGCAGAGGGGTTTAATAAAGGGCTGAAAGCTGATGATTTGGAGTTTTACGGTAAAATCCATTTTGAACGGCACGAAAAAGACGGAGAAGATTTGCACGCCCATATTATCGTAAGCCATAAAACCAAGAATAACGGTAAATCAATCAGCCCCATGACAAACCACACAGGGAAAAAGAATACAGGTGCAGCACAAGGGGGATTTAACCGCAAAGAGTGGTATTCTTCATGTGAAAAGGCTTTTGATAAACGTTTTAAAAATGAACGTGATATAAAGGAAAGTTTTGAATACAAGAACGCCATGAAGAACGGCACACCAAAAGAAATGCAGGAACAGATAAACAGAGCCATTCAGCAGGAACGGCAGAGGGAGCAACAGATACGACAGCAACAGGAACAGAGGGTAACACAAGCTGTCAAGACAGAAAAAAGGGATAATAAAGTAAAACCAAAATTATAAAATCATGAAAGAGGGACAATTAAAAAGTAGCAACCGTAGCGGTTGTTTGATGTATTTGGCATTGATTTACGCTTTCCCAATGCTTGCAGCTTTGGCGGTTTTGCCTTTGGGTGTGGTGTATTTGTGTTTTCGTGCCGGAGAAATCGGAAACGGTTTGTTTGTGCTTGCGGTGGAAGCCGGAGCAGTCTATTTGTTTATCAAATACAAACGTAAGGGAAAAAAAGAGGAAGCCCCCAAGAACCCAAATACGGCAATTTTGCGGACAGAAGCCGGAGGGGTGCAGTTGGGAAACCCATTTAGAGGGGTTTTTGTATTAGGAGCAGCCGGAAGCGGGAAAAGTGAAAGTATTGCAGTGCCTTTGCTTTCCGAGTTTGTTCGCATGGGGTTTGCGGGTGTGGTATATGATTTCAAATTTCCGACATTGGCAAAAGATGTACAATCCTTTGTAAACGCCAAAGGAAGCGTTTTAAGACACTTTTATTTGGATTTCAATAATCCGGCTGCATCTTACAGGGTAAACCCTTTAAATCCACGATATTTGCCTAATACGTCTTATGCACGTGAGTACGCACAGGCAATAATAAGCAATCTAATGAAAGAGAGTATCAAGAAGCCGGACTTTTGGACGAGAAGCGCAACCGACCTCTTGACCGCCTGTATTTGGTATCTGAAAGAGGAACGCCCCGATATTTGCGATTTACCGCACGTTTTAGCCATGATAACGAGTAATGATACCGCACTACTTAAAACTTTGCAGAAGAACGTACAAACGGCACAAATGACCGTTAGTATTTACAATGCAATGGAGAGGGGGGCAGACAGCCAAGTAAGCGGGGTTATTGGCACATTACAAGGAGCAATAGCACAGATAAACACTCCCGAACTTATGTTCTTGTTTTCGGGCGATGATTTCTCACTCGATGTGAACGACCCGCAAAACCCTATTATTTTGACAGTCGGAAGTTACCCGACATTAACACAGACTTTTGCCCCATTGTGCTCTTTAGTGATAACGGTTGCTACCAAGCTGATGAACCAGCCGGATAAACATCCGTCTTTTGTTCTTTTGGATGAAGCACCGACCGTATTTATACCGAATATCGAAGTTTTGCCGAATACAGGCAGGAGCAACAAGATAGCAACGGTTATAATGTGCCAGGATATTGCACAGTTAGAGGACGGTTACGGTAGGGAAAAAGCCGATGTTTTGTTTGCTTCCTGCAATTCCCATTTCTATGGCAGGGTAGCAAGCAGCAAAACGGCTGAAATCCTTTCTAAACAATTCGGAAAAGCCGATAAGGTATATATAACATCTAACGAGGGACGCAATACGAGGAAGTTTGGAAAAACTTTTGGTAGGTCTGAAACAATACAGGAACGTGATGTTATCAAGCCGTCAGAGTTTTTAAACTTGCAGGTTGGAGAGTTCGCAGGGCTGGCAGTTGAAAGCAATAAGCCCACGTTCAGAACCCGATTTAAACAGGCACAAAGACCGCAACCCGCAGAATTGAAGAAGCCCGACTTTTCCGGCTCTGTGAGCGATTATTACAAGCGGGTGAGATATGATATAAATAAAATGCTTGAAATTGGAGGAACTGCCGGAGAGTACGACAGAGACACTATGAAGCTGAACGAAACAAAGAGAAATTTCTTTGGGGTTGAGTATTGAAAACCTTTATCATTTTGATAGTTGCTTTGGTCTGAATGGGGGAAGAACCGCCCCCATCAGCCAAGTACTGAATATCATTTTGTAACACCCGGCAATACTATTTCTGTGGTTTGTGGTTCGATATCGCTATCTTTTTGTTTTTTATGATAGACTTCTATTTCTTTTTGAAGTTTGGTTTCCATTGCGTCACGTTCGGGAGTTCCTATTTTCCCCCAAACTTCATCCACTAAATCATCAGCTGGTGTGAAATTCATTTTTGCCATATCTGTTTTTAATAAAAGTTGGGTTTTTGTCCCTATCTCATAGCGTTGCATAGTATGCTTTCAATTTGGGTGCATAATAGTTTTCTATCTTATCCATGATAGATAAGCGTACTTTTTCAGAAACTTCAAACTGTAGTAATCCATTTGCTACTTCTTCCTCTGTGGTAAGTATATCCAGTTCTTTGTATAACAATTCTTTCTTGTTTTCATCCTTTTCTTCTGATATTTCATCTATTTTCATCATGCGGAGTGTCCCGATAATGTCGAGCGCAACATCTAAGCTCATTTCTTTATTCATAGGACTTATGTATTATTTGAAATTTTAGTACTTCTTCTACTTTACATAAAACATCAAGAGAAAGGTTTTCACTACCTTTAAGTATTTTATCAAGATATTGTTGGCTACATCCTATTCTTTCTGCAAGCATTTTTTTTGTAAGTCCAAGTTCTTTCATTTTGTCAAGCATTGTAATTGCTATTATTCGTGAATATCTTAACCACTCTTTATTTTCCTTTCTCCATTTTGCATTTTCTTCAAAATGGGACGGTGATACACTTTCGTGTTTCTTTAAGAAATCAATAGCTGTACTCATATATAAATTTATGTTTTCATAAAAGTTGTTTTTTTGTCCCTATCTCATAGTTTTGCATAGTATGCCTTTAATTTGGGTGCGTAATAGTTTTGTATCTTATCCATGACTGATAAGCGCACGTCTTTCCAGCCTTCAAATTGTTCAAGTCCTTGCGCTATTCGTTCTTCTATGGTAAGTACATTAA
>ENA-ORUW01000881-ORUW01000881.1-human-gut-metagenome-genome-assembly--contig:-NODE-881-length-24853-cov-2.984354_pt1 | contig 24853 bp, 23 predicted proteins | sample MGYA00242088_ERZ509227 | MGnify/ENA primary metagenome ERZ509227 (study PRJEB26280, sample SAMEA2338816) | human gut metagenome | biome: human gut; feature: human-associated habitat; material: faeces... | reverse complement strand
AAGCCGATGGCGGAGCCGCTTGCGGAGTCGCTTGCGAAGCCGCTTGCGGAGTCACTTGCAGCGTCAAAAGTAGCACAGAGTATATTGTCATTAGCAGCCGAACTTGGAACTATTCCGGCAGAACAGCAGCAGCGCATCGCAGGGGAACAGGATGATGAGACACTGGAAAAGTGGCTGAAACTTGCTGCGCGCTCAACAACTGTGGAAGAGTTCCTGTCTGGAATGTAGAGACGAGTCTGTCTCATTCTTAAGCGGCGGGGCTGCCGCTATTATCAACCAAACAATTTCGGGATGTGTCTGTCTATCTATTTCTGTTATGGGAAAGCACGGGAATGATCCGTGAAAAGATTTGAATAATTCCGTTGTTCATAATATAATGAAAAAACGGAGGATTTATTATGTCATTTGCACATTTACACGTCCATACAGAGTACAGTCTGCTGGACGGTTCCAATAAAATCAAAGAATATGTAAAACGAATCAAGGAACTTGGCATGACAGCGGGAGCCATCACGGATCACGGTGTCATGTTCGGCGTGATTGATTTTTATAAGGAAGCGAAGAAGGCAGGGATCAATCCGGTTTTGGGATGCGAGGTCTACGTGGCACCGAACTCCAGATTTGACCGGGAGATGTCCCATGGGGAGGATCGCTATTATCACCTAGTGCTGTTGGCGGAGAATAACCAGGGGTATCAGAATCTCATGAAGATTGTATCGAAGGGATTTGTGGAGGGATACTACTATAAACCGCGTGTCGATATGGAACTTTTAGAACAGTATCATGAGGGGCTGATTGCGTTGAGTGCCTGTCTGGCAGGTGAGGTGCAGCGTTATCTTGTCAGAGGTCTTTATGATGAGGCGAAGAAGACGGCGCAGCGCTATGAGGCATGCTTCGGTAAGGGCAATTATTTCCTGGAACTGCAGGATCACGGAATTCCGGATCAGAAGACAGTGAATGCCGGTCTGATGCGGCTTAGCCAGGAACTTGGTATTGAACTTGTCGCCACCAATGACGTGCACTATACCTATGCGGAGGACTGGGAGGCACATGATATCCTGCTGTGCCTGCAGACAGGGAAAAAGTTGTCCGATGAGAACCGGATGCGCTATGAGGGCGGACAGTATTATGTCAAATCCGAGGAGGAGATGCGCGCACTTTTTCCCTATGCCGCGCAGGCAATCGAGAATACCCAGAAGATTGCAGACCGGTGTCATGTGGAGATTGAATTCGGCGTGACGAAGCTGCCACACTTTACAGTGCCGGACGGGTATGATTCCTGGACGTATCTGAACAAATTGTGTCATGAGGGACTGATCCAGCGTTATCCGGACCGCCATGACGAGCTGCTGCCGCAGCTTGATTATGAGCTTTCCGTTATCCAGAAGATGGGATATGTTGATTACTTTCTGATCGTGTGGGATTTTATCAATTATGCCAGAACGCATGGCATCCCGGTCGGACCGGGGCGTGGAAGCGCGGCGGGAAGTCTTGTCTCCTACACGACCGGTATCACCAATATTGATCCGATCCGGTATAATCTTCTGTTTGAGCGTTTTTTAAATCCGGAGCGTGTCACGATGCCGGATATTGATATTGATTTCTGCTATGAGAGACGAAGTGAGGTCATCGACTATGTAATCGGGAAATACGGCAAGGACTGCGTGACGCAGATCGTTACATTCGGTACGCTGGCTGCGCGCGGAGTCATCCGCGATGTGGGGCGTGTGATGGATCTGCCGTACAATTTCTGTGATACGATTGCGAAGAACATTCCAAACGAACTGAACATCACCATCGATAAGGCGCTTACCATGAATCCAGAGCTGCGCACCATGTACGAGACGGATGACACGGTGCATACACTCATCGATATGGCAAAACGTCTGGAAGGACTGCCGCGCCATACGTCCATGCATGCGGCGGGTGTCGTGATTTCACAGAAGGCGATGGATGAGTATGTACCGCTTTCCAGAGCTTCAGACGGCACGATTACCACGCAGTTCGTCATGACAACGATCGAGGAACTCGGTCTGTTAAAAATGGACTTCCTCGGACTTCGGACGCTTACCGTAATCAAAGATGCCGTTGCCCTTGTGGAGAAGAATCACGGTGTGCGGATCGACGTCGATCACATCGATTATAATGACAACAGCGATCCGGATGCGATCCAGATTGATTACGGCGACAAGAAGGTGCTGGATGCGATTGGAACCGGAAAATGCGAGGGCGTCTTCCAGCTTGAAAGTGCCGGGATGAAGAACTTCATGAAGGAGTTAAAACCGCAGAGTCTGGAGGATGTTATCGCCGGAATCTCTCTGTACCGTCCGGGACCGATGGATTTCATTCCAAAGTACATTAAGGGAAAAAACGAGCCGGAGAGCATCACATACACCTGCAAGGAACTGGAACCGATCCTGGAGCCGACATATGGCTGTATTGTCTACCAGGAGCAGGTCATGCAGATCGTGCAGAATCTTGCCGGCTATTCCATGGGACAGGCGGATAACATCCGCCGTGCGATGAGTAAGAAAAAGCAGTATGTCATTGATGCGGAGCGCCACAATTTCGTTTACGGAAATGAGGAGCAGGGGATCAAAGGCTGTATTGCAAACGGTATCAGTGAGAAGGCGGCGAATGAGATCTACGATTCCATGGTGGATTTTGCGAAGTACGCATTCAACAAATCCCATGCGGCGGCATACGCGGTGGTCGCATATCAGACGGCGTATCTGAAATATTATTATCCGGTGGAATTTATGGCGGCGCTGATGACCTCCGTGATTGATAACCCGCGGAAGGTGGCGGAGTATATCTATACCTGCAGACAGATGGGAATCAAAGTGCTGGCCCCGGATATCAATGAGGGCGAGGGACGTTTTTCGGCGACGAAAGACGGCATCCGCTACGGACTGTATGCGATCAAGAGTATCGGGCGTTCGGTGGTGGATGCGATCATAGCGGAGCGGAATCAGAACGGTCCCTACCGTACCCTGCAGAATTTTATTGAGCGGGTGGCGGACTCTGAGGTAAACAAGCGCACCGTCGAAAATCTCATCAAATCCGGTGCCTGCGATACCTTAGACGGTAACAGACAGCAGATGATGATGGTGTACAACGCTCTGATGGATCAGCAGGTGCAGACGAAAAAGAAGTCGCTGGCGGGACAGATGAGCCTGTTTGATCTGGTGTCGGAGGAGGAGAAAAAAGCCTATGAGATTCAGTATCCCAACGTTGGAGAGTACAGCAAGGAGATCAAGCTTGGCTTTGAAAAGGAAGTCATCGGTATCTATCTGACCGGTCATCCGCTGGAGGAATACGAGGAGAAATGGCGCAGAATCATATCGGCAGTGACGTCGGATTTCCTGCTGGACGAGGAGAGCGGCGAGGTCAAGCTGCGGGATAACCAGAAGGTTATCATCGGCGGAATGATTACGGAGAAGAACATCAAATATACGAAGAATAATAAGACGATGGCATTTCTATTGCTCGAGGATCTGTTCGGTACGGTGGAGGTGATCGTATTCCCTGGCGAGTATGAGCGCTATCATACGCTGCTGAATGAGGATGAGAAGGTATTTATCCGCGGACATGCCAACGTGGAGGAGGATAAAAACGCCAAGATCGTCTGCGAGCAGATCTGTACGTTTGAACAGGCAGAGAACGGAATGCCACAGGAACAGCGCACTTACCGGCAGGGCGGAGGATACCGGCGCGGTGCAGGCGGGACTGCGGGCAGCAGTCCGGCATCCGCGGGAGACGGCGGATCAAGCCGTGGCGGTGCAGCCGCGCAGGTTCCCGCGCGGCGCGGCGATGAATTATGGCTTCAGTTTGAGACCAAGGAAGCGTTTGCGGAAAAGGAAAAAGAACTCTATGCCATGCTCCATGATTCGGATGGGAAAGACACGGTGGTGATCTATATTTCATCGGTCAAGGCGATGAAGCGGCTGCCCGAAAACTACAGTATCTGCATTGAAACGGAGATTGTGAACAATTTAACTAAGTTTTTGGGGGAAAATAACGTAAAAGTTGTCAAAAAGAGCATTGAAAAGAAACCATAAAGAGATTAAAATAAGATAGATTAAATGGGTATATTATATGAGGAGGGAACGATAAATGGCGAAAGAGATAAACACCATTGGTGTACTCACGAGCGGCGGCGATGCTCCGGGTATGAACGCAGCAATCCGTGCAGTGGTTAGGGAAGCCATTGCCAAGGGTAAGAAAGTCAAGGGAATCAAGAGAGGTTATGCAGGACTTCTTCAGGAAGAGATTGTGGATATGGAAGCAAAAGACGTTTCCGATATCATCCAGCGCGGCGGTACTATTTTACAGACAGCACGCTGCATGGAGTTCAAGACACCGGAAGGTCAGCAGAGAGCAGCAGAGATCTGCAAGAAGCATGGAATCGACGGTATTATCGTTATCGGCGGTGACGGTTCTTTCAGAGGTGCGCAGAAGCTGGCGGCACTCGGCATCAACACCATCGGTCTTCCGGGAACGATTGACCTTGATATTGCATGTACAGAGTATACCATCGGTTTTGATACAGCGGTGAACACCGCAATGGAAGCGATCGACAAGGTACGTGATACCTCTACTTCTCATGAGCGCTGCAGCATCATCGAGGTTATGGGACGCGGTGCAGGTTATATTGCATTATGGTGCGGTATTGCGAACGGCGCAGAGGATATCCTGCTTCCGGAGAAATATGATTACGATGAGCAGAAGATTGTAAACCATATCATCGAGAACCGTAAACGCGGCAAACAGCATCACATTATTGTCAATGCGGAGGGTATCGGACATTCTGCAAGTATGGCGAAGCGTATCGAGGCTGCAACCGGCGTTGAGACGCGTGCGACGATTCTGGGTCACATGCAGCGTGGAGGAAGCCCGACCTGTAAGGATCGTGTCTATGCATCCACGATGGGTGCGCTGGCAGTGGATCTGCTCTGCGAGGGCAAGAGCAACCGTGTTGTTGGTTATCGTCACGGCGATTTCGTGGATGACGACATCGATGAGGCACTTGCAATGCAGAAATGCATTCCGGAGTATCAGTATCAGATCAGCAAGAACCTTTCAATGTAAGATACATAACAGTATTTGGAACAATCATAAGACTCCATGGGCGGGAACTCATGGAGTTTTTTCCGCTTAGGGAACAAAAAGGAGCAGTCATGATTACGAGCAGCAGCAATCAGCAGATGAAAAATATTACGGCATTGATGAAAAAGGCAAAAGAGCGCAAAAGCCAGAACCTGTTTGTTGTGGAAGGCAGAAAGATGTTTGAGGAGGTTCCGCCGGAGTGGCTCTCTAAGGTTTATGTCTCCGAGCGCTTTCTGGAGGAACCGGAAGCGGAGCAGCTGCTTGCGGGAAAGACCTATGAGGTCGTTGCCGATGCAGTATTTAAGAGCATTTCCGACACACAGACGCCGCAGGGGATCTTATGTCTGGTGCGTATGCCGCAGTATCCGCTTTCCGGTCTGCTGCGCGGGGACAGGACACATCTGCTGATCGTTGAGAGCATCCAGGATCCGGGGAATCTGGGAACCATGCTGCGGACCGGCGAGGGTGCGGGAATTACCGGCATCATCATGAACCGGACGACGGTGGATCTGTTTAATCCAAAGACCATCCGCTCTACGATGGGAAGCATTTACCGGGTACCCTACTATATTGCGGACGATCTGGCAGAGACGATCGGTGAATTAAAACGGCAGAAGGTTGGCATATACGCGGCGCATCTGAAGGGACAGATGCACTATGATGAACCGTCCTACTGCAAAGGAACGGCGTTTCTGATTGGGAACGAGGGGAACGGATTGTCCGATGAGATCGCGGGGCTGGCAGATACCTACGTGCGGATACCGATGGAGGGAAGTGTGGAATCCCTGAATGCGGCAGTATCCGCAGCATTGCTTATGTATGAGACCAACAGGCAGAGGAGAAGGAACGGAAAATGAGAATCTGGTTTAAGATGATGAAGAACAACCACTTGCTGCGGGATACGACGATCACGGATGAATCCGATGAGACAAGAACACACAAGGTCTTCCATGCGCTTGAGGAAGTGTGCTATGAATTTGATCTCGGAAAACCGATCTGGCTGGAGGCGAATGTGAATGAATTCAAGCGCCATGCCAAGACGCGCTTCACGCAGGATTCCTTTATCGAGCAGATTGATTTTGATTTTCTGGAAATGCAGGTTATCGAGGAGGATTAAGCGGTATAAGTTATGGAAGGAAATAAGAAAACGGTTTCAGCAGGCTGTGTTTCGATTTGCCTAATTCACCCGGAATATGGTATAATGTACATAAGCAATGAGCAGTGCCAAAATCGTAACAGCAAAAATTGCCTGCTTGCAGAGCACATTTTCGCTGGCACGATTTTGATAGGGCGACTGCCCGGTAGTCCAAGAAATCTGTGATTTCTTGGACGTGTACTGCGAAATACGCGCCCGCGAGTCCGGGAAGCCGGAGGTTTTCCGGACTTTTGCCGGAGCGTATTGCAATAAATGATAAGGGGAGACATCTGGAGGGGAACATATGGACAAGCCGGTTGCGTTAGGGGAAGTGACCCTGGGTGAAGGCGTAGATAGCTGGAATACCATTATTTTTCTGTATAACTCGGCACTCAAGGAAGTGAGAACAAAGGTCGAGATTTTAAATGACGAATTTCAACAGGTACATCAGTACAATCCGATTGAATATATCAAGTCGCGCATCAAAGCGCCGGAGAGCATTGTCAAAAAGCTGAAGCGGTATGGCTATGACTCATCGATCGACAACATGGTGAATTACATCAACGACATTGCGGGAATCCGGATAGTCTGTTCTTTTACATCGGATATTTACCGCCTTGCCGAGATGATCGGCAAGCAGAATGATCTCACAGTAATCTCCGTGAAGGATTATATCAGACATCCCAAGGAGAGCGGATACAAAAGCTATCACATGCTGGTGACGGTGCCGATCTTTTTGTCGGACTGTATTATTGACACGAAGGTGGAGATTCAGATCCGGACGATGGCGATGGATTTCTGGGCGAGCCTCGAGCACAAGATCTACTATAAGTTTGAGGGAAATGCGCCGGATTACATCAGCAGGGATCTGCGCGAGTGTTCGGGAATCGTTTCCATGCTGGACGCAAAGATGCTCCAGCTCAATGAGGCAATTCTGGAGGCAAAGGCAGCACAGGAAGAGCAGGAGGGAGATACAGGTGCAGTATAATTATGATTTTGAGATCGCATCACTCTTAATTATGACAATTATATTACTGCACTTTGTATTCGTGCGCCAGTTTCCCGGGGAGAAGACACGGGTATTCGGCTGGCTTCTGTTTGTGTGTGAAGCAGAGTGTCTGATGAACATTTTATCATGTGTGGGATTAGCAAATGCAGCCCTCGTTCCGCAGCGTCTGAACGAGGTACTGGCGTTTGCTTTTTTTGTGTTGGAGGGGGCTTCGTCATATCTGGTTTACCGGTATTTTATGGCGGCATGTGCGATCCGCGGCAGGGAGAGAACGGTATTTGCGGCTGCGGGCATAATCCCGTTTGCCGCATTTCTTGTGCTGGTGGCAGTGACGCCGGTGACCGGATTTTTTTACTACTTTAAAGACGGCAGTTATTATCAGGGCGTGGGTGCAGATTATGGATATGCGTACATTGTAATCTTCTTTTTGCTGGGGCTTCTGATTGTCGTGCGGCAGCATAAATATACGACGCTCCGCACGAAGGTCATCGTGTGCACCTACACGGCTGTGGCAGCCGCCATGATCGGGCTGCAATACCAGTACAGGGAGATCCTTTGCACCAGCGTCAGCAATACAGTCGTGCTTATAATGCTCTATCTGCAGATTCAGAATCCGGTGGTGTTTCTGGATACGACGACAGGAATCGGAAACGGGACGGCATTTGAATCGCAGCTTGAGGAACGGCTCCGCAGAAAGGGCGAGGGCTATGTGCTCACGATTCATCTGAGCAAGTTTTATCATATCCACACGATTCTGGGTATCGAGAACAGCAATGAATTGCTGCGGGAGATCGGGGAGTATCTGTATGATCTGTGTGGAAAATTTCATGTGTTTCACACGGCAGGGGATGCCTTTACGGTGTTTGCAGACACCAAAGAGCAGTGTGAAAGGTTAAAATGTGAGATACAAAAGCGGTTTGAAAGTGACTGGGTGGTGCAGGAGAATCGCATTGCGCTGGATATGGAGACGGTGGTGCAGCACTACCCGACGGACTTTAAGGCGATAGCGGAATATTACGGAATGCGGGAGTTCCTGCTTGAAAATGCGGGAAAGTCCGGCGCGCAGGTCATCGTGGAGGCGGACGCGGACATGACCGCACAGTACCGCCGCCGCAGAAAAGTGGAGATTGCTGTGGCGAGGGCGATCCGGGAGAAGGGGTTTCTGGTCTACTATCAGCCGGTATATTCCCTGAAGGAAAAACAGATTGTGTCCTTAGAAGCGCTTGTGCGGCTTAAGGATCCGGAATTGGGATTTATTTCGCCAGAGGAGTTTATTCCGCTTGCGGAGCGCGACGGCAATATCATCCATATCGGGGAACAGGTACTGGAGCAGTGCTGCCGGTTTCTTTCAAAGCATGTGCTCTCGAACGGCTCGCTTGGAATCCGCACGATCCATGTGAACATTTCGATGGTGCAGTGTCTGCGCCAGAATCTGACCGAGACCATCCGGCCGGTGCTTGAGAATTACCATATTCCGCCGTCCATGCTGACGCTGGAGGTGACGGAGCGCACGGCGATTGGCGCCCCGGAGCGGATGCTGTGGCATATGCATGAGCTGGGAAAAATGGGAGTGTCGTTTGCGCTCGACGATTACGGAAGCGGAAATGCGAACTGTTCCTATCTGATCCGTTTTCCATTCCAGGAGATCAAGATTGACAAGGAGATCGTGTGGGCGTCGTTCCACGACAAGGCGGCGCGCATCGTGCTTGAAAATGAGATTCACACCATCAAACAGCTGGGGATTCCGCTGATTATCGAGGGAATTGAAGAGCGGGAGCAGAGCGAAGCGATGGAACAGCTTGGTGTGGAATGTATTCAGGGATACTATTACGGCAGACCTCTGCCGGAACAGGAGTGCCTGCGGTATATCCGCACGTTTCAGGAGAAAGCGCAAAACGACAGGTAGCAGGCGGCTGTTTCAGGAGAAACGCAGAAGGAAGCCGGCCGGTGAGAGCCATTTGAGTCATACAGAAACAGGAAAGAAAGAGAAGAGACATGAATATTATTAACGCGGAGAATTTAACGAAATCATACACAGAGAGGAAGCTTTTGGACAAAGCTTCCTTTTATCTGCAGGAGGGAGAAAAAGTCGGGGTAATCGGTATCAACGGGACGGGAAAGTCCACCCTGTTAAAAATCATTGCGGGGCTGGAGGAACCGGATGAAGGCCAGGTGACCTGCGCCAACCATATCGTGGTAAGATACCTGCCGCAGAATCCGGTGTTCGATCCGGAGATGACGGTACTTGACAGTGTGCTGACACAGTGTGTCTTAAATTTTGTCGGCAGCGGGAGGACAGAGCGCACCGATGCAGACGCGCATGCACAGGAACAGAAATGGAGCCTTGAGAGCGATGCAAAAAGCATGATGACGCGCCTCGGCATTACCGATTTTACACAGAAAACCGGAGAACTTTCCGGTGGACAGAGAAAACGTCTGGCACTTGTGGCAGCGCTTCTGGTGCCGTGCGATGTGCTGATCTTAGACGAGCCGACGAACCATCTGGATTCGGCAATGGCGGACTGGCTGGAAAATTATCTGAAAAAATGGCGCGGTGCGCTGGTGATGATCACGCATGACCGCTATTTTCTTGACAGCGTCTGCAACCGTATTGTCGAGGTGGACAAGGGGGCAATCTACAGCTATGAGACGAATTATTCCGGCTATCTGGAGCGGAAAGCGGAGCGGGAGGAGAGCGCCGAGGCGAGTGAGCGCAAGCGTCAGTCTGTACTGCGGAAGGAACTGGAATGGGTCAGACGGGGGGCAAAAGCGCGCACAACCAAGCAGAAGGGGCGCTTGCAGCGCTATGAAGAATTGAAGAATCAGAAGGCGCCGGAGCGCGACAGCCAGGTGGAGATGAGTTCCGTCTATTCCAGAATGGGAAAAACCACGATCGAGCTGGATCACATCACCAAGGGATATGACGGGCGGACGCTGCTGCGGGATTTTTCCTATATTTTTCTGAAAGGGGACAGGATCGGATTCATCGGTGCAAACGGAAGCGGCAAGACGACCCTGATGAAGATGATTGCTGGGCGCATCAAACCGGATGCAGGCACGATCACAGTCGGGGCAACGATCAAGATTGGCTACTATACGCAGGAGATTGAGACGGGCCGCGAAGCGGGAATCGCCTACATGGACCCGGAGGAAAAAGTGATTGATTATATCCGGAACACGGCGGAATATGTGCGGACAACGGACGGTCTGGTCTCGGCATCGAATATGCTTGAGCGTTTTTTGTTCCCGGCAGCGCAGCAGTACAGTCCGATCGGAAAGCTTTCCGGCGGTGAGCGGCGCAGATTAAATCTGCTGCGCGTGCTGATGGAGGCGCCGAATGTGCTGATTTTAGACGAGCCGACGAACGATCTGGATACGCAGACCCTTGCGATCCTGGAAGACTACCTGGACAGCTATGAGGGAATCGTGATTGTGGTATCGCATGACCGGTATTTCCTCGACCGCGTGGTGCGGCGTATTTTTGCTTTCGAGGGAAACGGAGAGATCCGGCAGTATGAAGGCGGTTATACAGATTATGTCAACCGACTGGCGGAGGAAGGCAGAAAGCCGGGCGAAACGGCGGAAGTTCAGGGAATGACAGCACGCGGAGTCTCGGAGGCGGAAAGCGCACAGGAGGCCGGCGGTGTGACCGGGACATCCGGGCAGGATGCAGCAGAGCAGGCGGATTCCAGAAACACCTGGAAACGTGAGAAGAAGCTGAAATTCAGTTATAAGGAACAGAGGGAATACGAGACGATCGAGGATGACATTGCGAACCTGGAAGCAAAAGTGGAGCAGCTGGATGCCGACATGGCGGAAAACGCCACGAACTCAGTGAAGCTTGGGGAACTTCTGGCGGAAAAGGAAGCGGCAGAACGGGCGCTCGAGGAAAAGATGGAGCGTTGGGAGTATCTGGAAGAACTGGCGGCAAAGATTGCGGGGCAGGAATGAAGAATATAACGTTTCATTTTACAAAGCCGTCTTTTTTCTTTCTATTCGCTGCAGCGCGTTAAACCAGCTCTGCGGCAGACCGAAGCCAAAGACAATTCCCAGCACGATGGCACCTGCCACCTTGATGGTTTCCATGCCATAGTTGGAGAATTGCGTCATATCGTTCATGATGAAATAGTAGGACGTATAGTAAATACCTGCTCCGGGAACCAGCGGAAAAATACCGGCGATGAGGTAAACGGTTACCGGATTTCTGCGGATCGCGGACAGAATACGCGAAAATACGGTGAGTGCGAAGGTGGCGGTCAGATTCGCAAGCACCGTGCCCATATTGCTGTTTAAGCCGATCACATAGACGACCCAGCCGATGGCACCGGTCAGACCGCAGAAAAACAGTTCCTTTTTCGGCGCGCCAAACAGTTCCGCAAAAGAGAGTGTGGCAAACAAACTCACAATAAACTGGATAATCATAACAGCGCTGCACCTCCCCTTGCAAAATGATAGATCGTAATGACGGTGCCGACGCCGACAGCGATACAAAATGCGGTCAGGATGGCGTCAATCATGTGAATGGCACCGGACAGATAATCTCCGTTAAAAAAGTCGCGGATCGACGTAGTGAGCGCGATTCCGGGGACGAGCGGCATGATGTCTCCGATGATGACCTTATCGTAGAGGATGGGGGTACCAAAGGAGAGTACAATCAGCGACAGCAGCGTTACGAATGCACTTCCCAGGATATTCGTGATAAACTTGGAATTCTTATGGCGCTTTAAGGCAAACAGAAATACCTGCAGCAGCATGCCGATAAAAAAGCCGACGATGCTGTCCAGGGCTGTACCTCCGAAAAGGTAGGAAAAACAGCCACAACCTAGTCCGCAGAAGAAGATGTGGACGACAGGTTTACCGAACGAAATATTTTTACATCTTTCCAGACGGTCCCAGGCGTCGATCAGCGAACATTCGTGGGAACAGATCTCGCGGGAAAGCTGGTTTAATGCAGCGATGCGCCCGAGATGCGTGGTGCCGAGCGGAATGTGGCGGATCATGCTGCAGGCATCTTCACGATCCTCGTTTGCACTTGCAAAGATTCCGTTGGAAAGCACATAAACATCATAATTTTCAATTTCGTATGCCTCAAGAATATGCATGACCGTGTCCTCGACGCGGTAGACTTCGGCACCATTCCGAAGCAGTGCATCGCCGATTTCCACGGCGAGAGCCAGAATTTCCTTGGTTACAGCCATTTGGATGTCCGCCTTTCTGATAATAAAATGTCCATATGAAAAAGTAACACGTTTTTATAAAAAAAGCAATCTGGTACTTTTGTCAGTTGTCCTGTACATAATATCTGTGAGGACAGGCATAATAATGCATAAATCATGCAAGTGATGTAAAAACGGACAGGAGGACAGGAATATGAATTGCAGAAAATACAGAGCATGCCTTGTGGGAGTGCTGGCCATCGCGCTGATCTGCGGGGCACTTTTATATCTGAAATACGGGAGAGAGGGGGAGACCCCGGTGGACGGCGTGCTGGTGGAACGGAATTCTACATGGGAAGCGGGAACTGCGGCATGAGTGCAAAGAGTGAGACACTGTATCTTAAGATTGACCAGAATACAATCGTGACAGACCGGCATGTGACGCTTGGGGACATTGCGAAAATGGAGTGCCCGGATGCTTCGATTGTGCGCCAGCTGAAGCAGAAAAAAATCTATACGTTTGCGGAGGCGATGAATCCGCGCAAACAGAAGAACCAGATGAAGGTTTTTTCCATATTAAAGATCGTCGAACTGATTCATGAGGAATATCCGAATGTGGACATCAGCAATGAGGGAGAGAAGGATTTTATCATTGAATACATTCCCAATCCCGAGAAACCGAAGTGGATCAATGCGTTAAAGACCGTCGCGCTCTGCGTGGTCATTTTTTTCGGGGCGGCGTTCACGATTATGGCGTTCAACAACGATGTATCCGTGGGAGATGTCTTTTCCAAATTCTATCGGCAGGTGATGGGAAAGGAGTCAAGCGGCGTGACAGAACTTGAAATCTGTTACAGCATCGGACTTGCCATTGGCATTACGCTGTTTTTCAATCATGTGGGCAGTAAGAAGATCACGCCGGATCCGACGCCGATGCAGGTGGAGATGCGCAAATATGAGAAGGACATAGATACTACATTCATAGAGAACGCGGAGAGAAAGGGACACAGCATCGATGTTAATTGAGCATATATTTTTGGGCTTCTGCGGGCTTGCCGCGGGACTTGCCGTCTCTGCGGGAACATTTGCGTTTTTGATCGTCATCGGTGTCATTCCGCGTATGATTGGAAAGTGCAACCGCGCGGCAGAGACACTGCATTTTGAAAATGCCGTGATTCTGGGCGGAATCTGTGGAAATCTGGCGTCTGTTTTTTTGCAGATCCGGATTCCGTTCGGACCGGCGCTTCTGTGTGTGTACGGTATTTCTGCCGGGATATTTGTGGGAAGCATCGCGGTGGCGCTCGCGGAGATCCTGAATACATTTCCGATTACATTCCGGCGCATGGGCTTAAAGGTCGGACTCTTCTGGGTCATGCTTGCGATGGCGGCAGGAAAAGTGGCAGGATCGCTGTACTATTTCCTTGGAAATTTTAAGGCACAGTAGTACAATGATGGGAGATTGTTTTTTACGGAGGAAAATTATGGTGCCATCCATCGCACGCCAGAGCGTGATTATCAAGTGCAATATGCAGAAGTCAATTCTGACAGGAAATTATGAATTTTATTATGCTGCGGGACTTATCGCCAACCTTTCCGGAGTTGAGATCCCGGAGGACATCAAGCCGGAGGAACTGCTCGCGCTTCTGTCGGAGAAGATACCGACGCTGACACCAGCGGATGAGAAGGAAAAGTATCTGTTCGGGATGGTGGCGGACTACCGTCCCGAAGATGTATATGATGAGCAGATGCGGGAACTTTTAGACTGGGGACGCACTGAAAAATATCTCTGGACAGTCACATTGCCGGATGACTGGCAGAACGCATAAAGCCCGGGGCATCATAGCAAGCTTGTGCATCATAGCAAGCCTGGGCATCACAGCATTACAGAGGGAAAATGGCGGGAGAAGCGGTCGGAGGAATAGAAATAAATAAAATGCGCATACTGACAAAAAAGACGGAGGTCGCGCAGTGGATAAGGAAAAAGAACGTTTACAAAAAAAATACAATGATTATGTGAAGCAGGTGACTCCCACCCATAATCTCTGGTGGAATATGGCGAAGGCGTTTGTGACAGGCGGGATCATCTGCTGCATCGGGCAGTTCATTCTGAATGTGTGTGGGAATTACGGACTGGATCAGAAGACATCCGGAAGCTGGTGCTCTATGCTGCTCATTCTGCTGTCTGTACTGCTCACCGGTCTGAATCTGTACCCTTCGATTGCAAACTGGGGAGGCGCGGGCGCGCTGGTGCCAATTACCGGATTTGCAAATGGTGTGGCCGCCATAGAGTTTCAGAAAGAGGGCCAGGTCTTCGGAATTGGCTGCAAGATCTTTACGATTGCCGGACCAGTCATTTTATACGGAATATTTTCAAGCTGGGTGCTTGGATTGATCTATTGGGTATTAAAATGGTGGGGAATGGTGTAGTGCCTTTTCCACCCGGGTCTGGAAGAGGAAAAACATTCTCCCAGACCCGAAATATTGTGATTTTCGGGTCTGAGAGAGGAAAAACGCTGTTCCAGACCCGAGAAGTGGACGAAAAGAAGGAAAAAGAAGAGAAAAAAGAAGCCACCCGGGTCTGGAAGAGGAAAAACGTTCTCCCAGACCCGAAATATTGTGATTTTCGGGTCTGAGAGAGGAAAAACGCCGTTCCAGACCCGAGAAGTGGACGAAAAGAAGGAAACGGCAGTGGAAGAGAGAAGCACGGATTCAGACCGCGGAATCCAGAAAATAGTAGGAAATCAGATGCTCAATCATGCCGGCGTTTAAGGGATATGCTTTGGTCTCGTACGTGGTGATCAGATGAACGGATGGAATGATGCCGTTTGCGGCATAGAGAGAAAGCTTCGAGCCGGCGTTTTTTGCGTAGGCGGGATCGTCCATCAGACCAAAATGCTCCCAGTAGTAGAGTGCGCCGGTTCCGGGATGACGTATGGTGAAATCCGGAAACAGAGTGATGCCGCCAAGGGAGAGCGCACATTCGTAGCGGTAAGGAATGGCGTTTAGGTGGAGCAGCATGGCAATCATGGCTTCTGATTTGGAACGCACCCTCTCGCCGGAGACGGTTTTGTGAAGCAGCTGCTCGGGATGGAGCGGATTGCGTTCGTAGGAAGCGGCAGACCATTCGACAGCGGAACGAGTCGAAATATCCGAGATATCTGAAACATTCGAGACGTCCGGAATATTTTTTGAGGTGGAAAAATAAGAATGAAGCAGATTTTCACAGGCGGGATCAGAGAGAAGATGTGGATCATCGGAAGAGAGGCTGCCCGCGGGGGAGTATTTTAAATAGGCAGTGATTGCTGCCTGCTCCTGCAAGAGCATTTGCTCCTGTTGCTGCAGATACTTTTTCAGCGCAAGCTGTTCGGCGAGAGTGCGGTTCGCTTTCGGAATATAGGTCTTGGAGTGACCGTCGCCCTGATACCATTTGACGGTGGTTCCGTTGCGGGAGCAAATGAGCTTTCCGGGAGGGAGCTTCTGAAGCTGCTTCTGGATGGTACGGAGTTCCTGTCCGTTGCTGTTTTAAATTCAGGCGGAAAAGCAGCGAAAAAAGAGAATATATTGTTTTTATTAAATCATACTACAAATGAAAAGTAAAGCAAAGGAATGAAAAGCATACAAGGACATAATAATCTGGGAAACAGTGCATTCCGCCGCCCTGCAGCCCATGGCTTGACATGCGGTTCACTCCGGTTGTAAGATAAGAAACAATGAGTACGAAAAAGAACTGTGGGGAAAAGTAAATGTCAGTTACAAAACAATTTGTCAGGTATGTCACACAGAATATATTCGGAATGTTAGGTATCTCCTGTTATATCATCGCTGATACCTTTTTTATTGCGAAGGCGGCGGGAACGGACGGAATCACGGTCTTAAATCTGGTGCTTCCGATCTACAATCTGATTTTTGCGATCGGTTCGATGATCGGCGTCGGTTCTGCGACGCGCTTTACGATCTTAAGGGCGCAGGGCGAGGAGCGGGCGCACGGCTATTTTTCCAATGCCATCTGCTTTGTGTGGATGATTGGAATTTTGTTTACACTTGCGGGCGTTTTTATCCCGGATAAAATCATCGCGCTGATGGGCGGCGATGCGGGAATTGTGGCGCTTGGAACCGGGTATACGAGGATTTTTCTGTTGTTTACGCCGTTTTTCATGATGAACTACGTCATCATGGCATTTGTGCGCAACGATAACCAGCCGTCCTTAGCGATGGCAGGAACCCTCGCGGGAAGTTTTTCCAACATCCTGTTTGACTATATTTTTATGTTTCCGCTCGGCATGGGGTTAGAGGGAGCGGCGCTCGCTACGGCGGCATCACCGATCATCAGCATTCTGATCTGCAGCGCGCATTTCTTTGGAAAAAAGAATACTGTGCGGTTCCGGCTGCACGCGCCGTCCATCGCCCAGTTATTCGGGGCGTGTCAGCTTGGCGTCCCGGCATTTGTGGGGGAGATTTCTTCCGGAGTCATCACGACCGTGTTCAATTTCCTGATTCTCGGTCTTGTGGGAAATATCGGTGTGGCGGCTTACGGAGTGATCGCGAACTTTGCGCTTGTGGCAATGGCAATCTTTAATGGAGTGTCACAGGGAGCGCAGCCGATCGTGAGTGACTGCTACGGAAAAGGAGATGTGAAATCTGTCCGGAAAATACGAAATCTCGGACTTGTCACGGCTTTGGGCATCGCGGTAGTGCTCGTCGGAGCCGTCTATGGATTTACGGATTCTCTGGTAAGCCTGTTTAACAGTGAACATTCTGCGGAACTGGCAGAGTATGCTCACACGGGAATGCGTCTTTACTTCATCGGCTTCCTGTTTGCCGGAATCAATATTGTGGGGGCGGGATTTTTAAGCGCGACAGAACGTGCGCGGGAATCGTTTGTGACATCGATCATGAGAGGATTTGTCTGCATTATCGGCTGCTCGCTACTTTTTGCCGCAGTATTTGGCATCAATGGCGTGTGGCTGTCGTTCCCGGCATCCGAGCTTCTCACAGCCATCGTGATGGCTGTGGTGCTCGTGCGGGATAACCGCAGACTTTAGATAAAACCGAAATGTTCCAGCGCAAGGCGGATGCCGTCTTCGCTGGCACATTTTGTTACATAGGACACCTTGTCAAAAAGCGTGGCAGGAGAGGCGTTGCCCATGGCGACACTGTTTGTCAAAGCAGTGAGCATGGGAAGGTCGTTGTTGCTGTCGCCGAAGGCATAGGCGTCCTTTTTGTCTATCCGGTAATAATCAAGCACATAGTTAAGACCGGTGGCTTTGGAGTAGCCGAGCGGAACGAATTCGCGGAAATTGCCGCCCCGGTCAATGCACTCAAAATAGCGGTCACTTGTGGTACGGAAACCGGCAAGCTGCTCGGGGTGCTCAAACCATAGGACAAACTTATCACAGAAAAAATTAGGATTCTCAAGGTGCTCCGGCATCTCATAGCCGCGTTCTTCAAACGCCTCATACTGCCGTCTGGCATCCGGGTGCCGGAGCGGTCTTGCCAGATCAAAAGCAACCTCTTTCCTGGATTCAAACAGGATATCGATATCCCACTCCCTGGCTGCGAGAAGCAGCTTCATTACAGTCTCGTGCGTCTGTGCGACATGAAGGATTTCGGCACCGTCGCAGTAGATATCTGTGCCGCAGCCGCAGACAAAGCCGTCAAAACCCACATCACGGAAACGCTGTTCCACATTTTGAAAACAGCGCCCGGTATTGATGAACATCAGATTCCCGTTTGCCCGCGCCGCCCGTATGGCGTAGACGGCACTTTCCGGAATCGAACCGTCAATCTCGGAAGTCAGTGTTCCGTCGATATCAAAAAAAGCAATTTTCTTCATGAATAATCTCCAATGTAACAGATCTATAGAAACGGAAGTATTGTAATACTTTTTACCTAATCTGTCAAAGGAGGCGCCATGTCCGCCCCGAAACACAGATATTTAACGGTTCCGTCACATAACCGTCACATTACATTCAGCTGCCCTTTAGAAAGCGATGCTATCCTTACCGTGAAACATGAGAGAGGATGAAATGCCGGAAGGGAAAGGATGAAACAATGAAAATGACGTGGGTACACAAACTCCTGGGAAAACATTCCAAAAAATTTTACGGAATACTTGCCGGGATTCTGACTGCCGCAGTTGCGGGAAGCGGAGTCGGCTATCATGTGATAGCGGCTTCGGGCACAGCGGATCAGACGGAGGAGGACACACAGATAGATGAGACAGACGAAGACGGCAGCTTTTCCGGGACAGGAACCACACAGGTGAAAACAGAGAGCCAGCTTCCTGATTTTTCTGTGAATGCGGTGACCATGACGGTGGAAGAAGTCTACGTGGAAGCGGGAAGCACTGTGGCGGAGGGCGACGCCTTATTCAAGATCGACGACGAGAGCATGGCGGATGCAAAAGCGTACTACGAGGATGCCATTTCGGATGCGAAAACTGCACTGCAATCCGCACAGATCAATTTTGAGAGCGGCGTGCTGGAGGCGGAAAGCGAGCTTTCCTCCACAAAACTTGCAGCGGACACCGCGCAGGATACTTATGATGCGGCAGTCAGCGAGCTGTCGGTAAAGACCAGCGAGGCGCAGGAAGCGTACGATGAGGCGGTGGAGGAGATCTCCGATTATCAGGATGCCATCGACAACGGCACCTACTACACACAGGTCGGGATCAATGAAAAACAGGCGGCAGTCGATACGGCGCAGGCGACGCTCACGGAAAAGCAGACGCAGCTTTCCAATGCACAGAGCAGCAGCCAGGCGGCAAAAGAGACATACGCCGCGGATATGGCGAATCTGAAAACACAGATTGAAGCCGGAGCGTCCTACACGGATCTTGCGGCGCTGGCAGATCAGCTGGCTGCGGATTATACCGCCGTGCAGGAGGCAGCCGACGCCCTGTCGCAGAGCCAGACAGAGGCGGAGAGCGCAAACAGTGCACTGCAGCTAGCCAATCAGACATTCCAGAAAGCGGTTGAGGAATATAACACGAAGGTGACAGAGGCAAATGAGAAAATTGCGGAGCTGACAGATGAGCTGGAGAAACTGAGTGACGCCTGCGACGAGGCGGAGCGCAATGAGACGACAGCGCAGCCGGCGCTTTTGCAGCAGTATGAAGAGGCGGTTCTGGAGGGAAAATATGCAGATACCGAGTATGAAGCTTCGCTGGAAACCTTGCAGAGTGCTGTGGACGAAGCGCAGGATACATTGGATGAGCTGAAGGAACAGCAGAGCGCACTCTTAGCGATCGAGGACGGCGTTGTATGTGCGGACCGTGACGGAACGCTTGCATCGGTGACTTACGAGGCGGGAGATACCCTGATTAAAAATACCGCATTTGCAAGCTATTACGATCTGGATACGATTCTGATTTCTGTGGAGGTATCACAGAACGATATTGCAAAACTTGCGGTCGGCGACACCGTGCAGGTACAGATCAGTGGAAGCAGAATGGGAGCAATCGACGGAACCGTCTATTCCATCGCATCGGAAAAAACATCCGGCGGAAGCATGTCCAATGTGACGTATGCGGTCATTGTTGCCGTGGACAATACAGATGGCACACTTACTACTGGCGTACAGGCAACGGTGAAGTTTGAAACACAGGCGACTGGAGCCACAGAAATGGAAGAGACTAAGACCGCAGGAAAAACCGAGACGATCGGAGCGTCTGAGACAGAGGAAGCAGGAGGAAAGACAGAATGAAGAAGAAAAAGCTTTGGCTGGTGACCGGAGTGGCTGCGGCGGCAGTGCTTGCCGCAGGAACCGTCACCTTTGCATATCAGTCGGGAAGTGACAGTGAAGAGCAGACCGTATATAAGGAAGTAACCGTGGAGAAAGGAAATCTGACGGCGGGCGTGACGGAGAGCGGCAGTGTAACGATCGGCACGCTGGATCAGACTCTTGATTTTTCAGAGGATTCTTCCTCTGCAAGCACGCAGAACAACTCGTCCGCGCAGAACAGTGCGGGAGGAAATGCGACTTCGTCCACCAGCACGGCATCGACCCTTGAGGTGGAAATGGTCTACGTTACCGCAGGGCAGTCGGTCGAGGAGGGAGATCCCATCTTAAAGCTCACGGAGGAGAGCGTGGCATCCTACAAAAAAGATCTTGAGGAAGCGGTGACGGAGGCGAAGACAGCCGTCAGCGAGGCGGGCTTAAGTGCAGAAAAGCAAAAAGTATCGGCAAGTTACTCCTACAATCTGAGCACGGCGGAGGGATCTGTTGCACAGGAGACCTACGAAGCTGCCATAAAGCAGCTGCAGGAGGCTGTGGATGACGCGCAGGAAGCGGTGGATACGTCGGCGTCCCTGATCAATTACTATCAGGAGCAGATCGATGCGGGCGTGGACTTAAGCGCATCGCTTACCGAGGAGCAGGAAAATTACGACAAACTGTACACAAAGCTTGTGGCAGCGAAAAACAACTATACCACGAAGTCCATTGAGGCGGAGAAAACGTTGAAAGAAGCAGAACTCTCGGCAAAAAATGCATCCAGTCAGTACAGTGTGGATGTCTCCGGGGCGGACAATGACATTACCGATGCAAAAGATACGCTGTCCGACGCGGAGGAGGCACTTGAGGAATTTGAGACAGCCATCGGGGATGACGGTACGATCTATGCGGAGTATACGGGAACCATTACCGATCTGGAGTACGAGGAAGGGGATACCATCTCTTCCGGCGCAACGGTTGCCACTTTTTCCAATACGGATGCGGTGACGATCACCGTCTCCGTGTCGGAGGAGGACATCACGAATATTGCAGTCGGAGATGTCGTGGAGATCGAGCTGTCTGCCTATGAGGATCAGACGTTTGCGGGGGAGGTGGAGAGCATTGACACTTCATCTTCCAGCGGTTCCTCCACGGTGTCTTACAATGTGACTGCCGCGTTTACCGGGGACATCACTGGAATATACACGGACATGACAGGAAACGTCACATTTATCAGCAGGCAGGTGACGGATGTGCTATATGTATCCAACAAGGCGGTCCAGTCGGACGGAACGACATCCTATGTCAAGGTGAAGGATGCGGACGGAACGATCCGCATGGTGGATGTGGAGACGGGATTTTCTGACGGGGTCAACGTGGAAATCACGTCCGGGCTCACGGAAGGTGAAACTGTGCTGATAGAAAGTCAGGTGACAGAATGAAGCCAAAAGAATTATTGAGACTGGTCTGGATCAATATCACACAGAACAAATTTAAGGTGATCATGACCTCGATCGGCATTATCGTTGGTGCCGCCACCATTGTGATGGTCATTGCCATTGGTAAAGGCGGTCAGGCGGACGTGGCAGACCAGTTTAAAAACTTAAATGCCGGTGCGGTGGACATTTCCTATGACGGCGGGACAGATTTTGGCGGCGGAGGAAGCAGCGATGATTCGGATTCCGACATGGCAATGATGGCGCCGGGTGGCGGCGGAGGCTTTGGCGGCGGTTTTGGCGGAGCACCCTCCGGCGATATGGGAGGCGGTTCCTTATCGGGAGGCGAGGCGCCGGGCGGATCACCGGGGGGAGAGATGCCTTCCGGTGACGGCGGCGGTATGCCGGATATGGGAAGCTTTTTCGGCGGACAGAGCGATATGGAAGACCGCATGAATCAGGAAAATATCACGCTGAGCGAGGATGATGTGGATGACATCGAAACATTTGCGTCCGGCATCTCGGCAGCGACCATTTCCTACACCACAAAATCCAGTGTGGATGGCGGAGATCTCGATGAAGCCGATACCTATACCATCGCAGGAGTGAAAAGTAACTACGAGACGATCAGTAACCTCTCCCTCGCGGTCGGAAGCTTTATCACCGACGATGATGATGAGAACAAAGAAAAAGTCTGCGTGCTCGGCGCAAGCGTTGCCGAAGAGATTTTCGGCAGTGCCATTGAGGCATACGGAAGCGTGATCTATATCGACGACCGGCTTTATGTGGTAAACGGTGTGCTGGAAAGCATGGGAACGGTCGCGTCCGGTATCAGCCCGGATGATTCCATTTTTATCCCTTATGCGACCGGTGTGAAATATCTGGTCGGATCATCGGTCAGCCCGACGATCACGGTGCTGGCGGCAGATGTGAATAATGTAGAAGGCGTGATCGAGGAAGTGACAGAAGTGCTTGCCACCAGTTACCCGAACGCTGAGTTCACATTTGAGGATGCAGGAAGCAAGATGGAGGCGGCGGAGGCTTCCAACCAGATTCTGACGATGCTTCTCATTGCGATGGCGGCGATCGTCTTCGTGGTCGGTGGAATCGGCATTATGAACGTATTGTTTGTATCTGTAAAAGAGCGGACCAATGAGATCGGTATCTTAAAAGCGATCGGCTGTTCCAAGCGGGACATTCTGCTGGAGTTCCTCGCGGAGGCGGCGGCAATCAGTCTCATCGGTGGTGTGCTGGGGAATCTGGCATCGCTGGCTGTGGCGCCGATTGTACAGTACCTCGGCGTCCGTGTGGAACTGTCGGCGTTAGCATTTTTGATTGCGCTTGTGTTTGCGGTGGGAACAGGAACGATCTTCGGATTTTATCCGGCTTATAAGGCGTCCAATCTGGTTCCAGTGGAGGCACTTGGCGCAGAATAAATAATTGAAAAGAGGTTTGGCATGATAAAGAAGAAAGCGGTGGCGGGCGGCATTGTGGCGCTTGCAGCAGTGCTCGGCGGCGGAGGCATTTTCGCATGGACCCGCAGGACGGCAGACACGGAGACACTGGCGGATAATCAGAAATATGTGTATGCCTATGTGACCAGCATCGAGGGAAATGAATTGACATATATGGAAGTCGATGAATCGGTGGTGGAGGCATATCTTGCAAGCAGCACGGAAGACACCGAGAATACAGAAAAAGGCGGAGATGGCTCGGGAGCGCCAGGAGGAAGTGATGGTTCAGGGGCGCCGGGAGATGGCTCGGGGGCGCCTGGCAGGATGTCGCAGGGAACTTCCGGAACAAATGATAGCACGGAGATGTCGGACGGGATGACGCAGGAAGAAAATGGCGACATGCCGGGCGATGCAACATCGGACGGAACAGGAAGTAACGGTGGAGGAGCACCGGGCGGAAATGGCGGCATGAGTGGTAAAAGTGTGACAACATTGATTCCGGTCAGCACGGTGGTGCACACCACGGCAGGTACCGAGACGACGTTTCAGCGGCTGGCGGCTGGCGATCTGCTGAAGCTTCTGATAGAGACCAGCGAAGACGGTGAGGAGGTTATTATAGAGATATGGATGCAGTGATGGATATGGAGCCGGCGATCTGCGCGGTCACAAAAGCAGAAAGTATAGAAAATACAGACGTAATCACAATGAGAAATATCAACAAATCATACCGCATGGGAACGCAGTCCCTCCATGTGCTCAAAGATGTGTCGCTGACCGTAAAGCAGGGAGAATATCTTGCCATTTTGGGTCCTTCCGGTTCCGGAAAAAGTACGCTCATGAATATCATCGGGTGCATGGATGTGATGGACAGCGGAAACTATCTGCTGGATGGCGTGGCAATCGAACAGGCGAAAGAAAAGGAACTGGTAAAAATCCGTAATCAGAAAATAGGCTTCATTTTTCAGAAATATCATCTGATTCCGACCTACAACGTGCTGCAGAATATTGTTATGCCGCTTCTGATGCGTGGAATGGGGCTCGCGGAGGCTCAGGAGGCGAGTATGGACACGATTGACATGCTCGGGCTTTCACAGCGTATCGGACATAAGCCCAATGAACTTTCCGGTGGTCAGCAGCAGCGCGTGGCGATTGCGCGTGCGCTGGTCGGAAAACCGGCTATTCTACTTGCAGATGAGCCGACAGGCGCGCTCGATGTGAACAGTGGAAAAGAGGTATTGAAGCTTTTTGAAAATCTGAATCAGATGGGAAATACCATTGTGATGATTACCCATGATCTGAATGTGGCAAAACATGCGGGTCGTGTGGTAAGAATTGTGGACGGCGAGATCTATGAAAACTGATTCCAGAGCGGTTGCAGTAGGAAAATGAGGTTATAAAAAACTGATTTTGGGAGGATGCAGCAGGAAAATGAGGTTATAAAAAGCGGCATTTGGGGGCGTGGCGGGTCTGGGAGATACATTTTGCCGTCTGAGACCCGTTTTTGACTATTTCGCGGGTCTGAGAGCACGTTTTTGCGTGCATAGACCCGAATCCACGGTTTGTAACATAATGTTCGCGGAGACAAAAGTGAGCATGAAGCAAAGACGGATGCGCATGCTTACGTGCAGCGGACGGATATGTTCCATGCGAACGCGCTTGCATGGAATTGCCGCAATAAGCATATTGCGCCCTGCTTTGATAAGTAATATTATTAGAAATCCCCAAGTGTGTTTGTAATAATATTACACATCACCCAGAAGAGGTCTAGGCTTATTGCGATAATTCCTTTTGCCGGGGTATCGTTGATGTATGATATAATGAATCCTATCGGATTCATATTA
>ENA-ORUW01000871-ORUW01000871.1-human-gut-metagenome-genome-assembly--contig:-NODE-871-length-25019-cov-3.289457_pt1 | contig 25019 bp, 20 predicted proteins | sample MGYA00242088_ERZ509227 | MGnify/ENA primary metagenome ERZ509227 (study PRJEB26280, sample SAMEA2338816) | human gut metagenome | biome: human gut; feature: human-associated habitat; material: faeces... | reverse complement strand
GATCGGATAAAGAAGGCGGTGTCCATCTGGAATATCAATTCCATGGCAGAATTCTTTATGCAGATTCTTGATAAGTATAAGAAAGATTATGAAGAGGCGCTTGTGGAACTGCGGAAAGAGAGAAAGCGGTTTTACCGGAAGCTGTGCCAGATCGAGGGATTGAAGGTATATCCGTCCTCGGCAAATTATTTTATGTGCGAGCTGGTCAATGGCAGGAAGAGTGAGGAACTGGCGGCAGAGCTTCTGGAAGAGCAGATTCTGATTAAGGATCTCACGGAAAAGATTGCGAACGGAAGGCAGTATGTCCGGATTGCGGTAAGAAGCCGCAGGGAGAATGAGCAGCTGGTAGAGGCATTGAAAATAAACATTTTACATAGATTAGGCGGACAGGAATGAATAGAAACATAACGGTTTTGGTTTATTTGGAGTATCATGATGAAAGTGCAGCCCGCAAAACGCTGGATTCGGTATTTGAACAGCAGATAGAAGGGGACATGCAGGTTATTGTATGTGATCTGGCTTCCGCGCTGGAGGAAGGAATTTATGATTACAGTGAGCGGGATCTGATTTACATTCCGGTAAAAGAACAGATGACAAGATTCGATCTGGAGATGGCGCTGCGCGAACAGATCGAAAGTCCGTATTTTACCGTTATCTATGATGGGGAATATTTTACAGACCGGAAATATCTGCAGAGAGCGGTAGACTTTCTGGATGGAGAAAAAGATTTTTCCATGTATGGATCCAATGTATATCGAGGCGATACAGCGGAATCGGTGTATGACCTTGGTGAGCCAAAGATTATTTTATATAATCTGCAGTACCGGAAATATATGATTCACGGGATTGAGGACTATATGTACAATCTGGATCTGGAGGGAAAGTCTGTCGTCTGGATAGAAGCACCAATGCTTGTGTGCAGAAATAATGTTCGCAATGAGGAACTGCAGACAATATCGAATCAGGAAGAATTGGTACGAGAAGTATTCACACGGCGGCGGGGAATGAATCTGCTGTATTTAAAAAAGGGTATGTGCCTGTTGGATCAGACAGTAGTTGCCGTCGGCAGAGAGGCAGAGGACATTCCGTTATGGAAAAAATATATGCAGCAGGCGTTGGAAGTGTATGCGCTGCAATATTATTACGGGGAAGCTCTGAGCCCTAAGAGAATCTGGGATCAGATTCATTTTGCATATGTAAAGGGAAGCAGGGAATTAAAGAAGTGGGAACAGCAGGGGAATGACATTATGACACAAGACGGGCAGTACCTGCTGGATTTTATGACGACGAAGTGCCGGAAGCAGGGGGACCCGAGTCCGCTGTGGATGCAAAGCTGCGGAGAGCGGAATCCGGATCAGGTATTTATGATTCTGCAGATAGGCACCCGTGGAATGGGAGTATTTTCTACGCTGTTTAATTTCCTTGGAGCAGCAGAGTTTGCTGAAAAAAACGGGGCGCAGGTTTTGGTCGATCTGAAGAATTCGTATATGTACGGGCTGCAGGATATAAGGCGGCGCGGCAGGGAAAATGCATGGGAATATTATTTCCGTCAGCCAGCAGAAGGATATTCGCTTGATGAAGTGTACCAAAGTAAAAATGTGATGAAATGCGATACCTATTACTGGTGCAATCCGAAGTGGTATGATATGTTTCCGACGGAAAAAGAAACATTACATAAATGGGGTTATCTGATAAGGAAGTATTTCAGGCTGACAGAGGAATTGCAAAAGAAATGTGAGGAATTATATGATAAAATTATAAAAGGAAGAGGGCGGGTATTGGGTATTTGTATACGTAATAATTTTTCTGTACTGGATATTACAGGAGCTGGGCTGTCCCATAACCATCCAAGACAACCTGAACTAGTCCGTTTTATCGATGAGATTTATAAATGTATGCAATTATGGAAATGTGATTATATTTATGCAATGACAGATGATACATATGCAACGCAGGAGCTTCAACAGGAATTTGGAGATAAGTGTTTAAGAATGGAAAGAAATCTTTCGACAAATTTTAAAGAGGGACAACCTGTGAAACTAGCAGAAGACCGCGCACCAGAGGGGGACACTGTAGACAATAACAAAGCCTATATATGTGATACATACTTGTTATCGAAATGCACTGCACTTTTAAGCGGCAATTGTGGCGGTGGCCGCATGGCGTACTATTGGAATAATGGACAGTACGAGAATGTAAAAGTATTCCAAGATGGAAATTATTAAAAAGAAAATATTGGGGGATGCTGCATGAGAAAGAGGATTTTAATTACCGGAGCCAGTGGTTTTGTCGGGCGAAACGTAAAAGAATACTTAGAACAGACGGAGAAATATGAGATCTATGCGCCCACCAGCAGTGAGTTAAACTGCCTGGATGAACAAGCGGTGGTTTCCTGTCTGAAGCAGTATAATTTTGATTATGTGTTACATTTTGCCGTATATGGGGACGCAATCGACAAAACAAAGGATGGAAGTAAAACACTGGAATATAATCTTAGGATCTATCTTAATTTTGCCCGCAATGCGCATCTGTTTGGAAGGATGTACTACACGGGATCGGGAGCGGAGTATGATAAGCGGTATCCGATTTGCAGTGTCACTGAGGAGGAAATAGGGAAAACACTGCCGACAGATGCTTATGGGCTATTGAAATATACGGTCGGGCAGATGATTGAACAGAGTGAAAATATACATAATTTCCGGCTGTTTGGCATCTATGGAAAATATGAGGACTACCCGACAAAATTTATTTCTAATGTGTGCTGTAAGGCAATCAAGAATGTCGGGTTATCCATGCGGCAGAATGTGTATTTTGATTATTTGTGGGTCGAGGATTTTTGCAGAATGATTGAGCTTTTTTTAGAAAAAAAACCTCAATATCATACATATAATATGGTTTCCGGCACGCGGATCAGTTTAAAGGAAATATGCGATATTGTCCGTAAAATCAGCGGCAGGGATCTTCCGGTATATGTTTGCAGGGAAGGAACTGCAAATGAATATACGGCGTCAAATGAACGGTTTAGGAAAGAGTGCCCGGATTTTGTCTATACAGCACCGGAGGTAGCAATAGGGAAATTGTATCAATGGTATAGGGAACAGAGTGGACAGATAGATTTATACCGGTTATTATATTAGAAAATCAGGAAAGCGGTGTATTTATGCAACTACAGGATTTATTGATTACAGAACAGGCAACGGTAAAAGAAGCCATTGAGCAATTGGAAAGAGTGAGGTGTAAAGTTGTATATGTAGTCAAGGACAAAAAATTATTGGCTTCTGTATCGGATGGGGATGTCCGCAGGTATATTTTGCGAGCTGGGGATATTGAGTGCAGTATTTCCCAGATTGCATATTATTCGCCCCGTGCGTTCCGTGAATATGAAAGAGAAGCATGGCAGGAACTGTTTCAGAGAACAGAGATGTATTCTGTGCCAATTGTAAACTTAAATGAAGAGATTATTGGAGTTGTTTTTAAAAATGGTACGTTTATCAAGGAGCATGAAAAAATAGGGCTGCCGGTTGTCATCATGGCTGGCGGCAAGGGGACGAGACTTCAACCGTATACCAAAATACTGCCAAAGGCGCTTATTCCGATCGGGGAACTTCCGATATCCGAACATATCATACAGCGCTTTTTAGAATATGGCTGCAGTCAGTATTATATGATCGTGAACCATAAAGGAGCTATGATACAGTCCTATTTTAATAATATTGATAAGGCATATGATATTCGGTTTATAGAAGAAGCAGAGCCGCTTGGAACGGGAGGCGGTCTGAGTCTTTTAAAGGGGAGCATAGAGCAGGATTTTATCCTGACAAACTGCGATATTCTGATCGATGCCGATTATGGCGAAATATACCGCATCCATAAGAAGAAACATAATTTTATCACGATGGTTCTCTCGGAGTATGAAGTGGAAATCCCTTATGGGGTCGTGCAGGTTGATCAGGATAATAATTACGGCGGCGTGACGGAAAAGCCGGTACTTCATTATCTGATTAACACGGGTGTATATCTGGTAAATGAAAGGGTTATCACAGAAATGCCGGGGGATACGGTTATGGACTTTCCGGACATTGTGGAAAACTATAGAAAAAGCGGAGAAAAAATCGGGTGCTATGTGGTAAAACAGTCTGCATATATGGATATGGGGCAGTTTGAGGAACTTGAAAAAATGAAAGAAAAACTGCATGCACAGTAAACAAAAACGGTCAGGGAAGACAAATACAAAAAACATTGTATAGAAGAAGGGTACATATGAAAAAACGGGTTGCGGATATTATCATGGACACATTGGTGGAATACGGGATTACAGATTGCTTTGCGGTAGTCGGAGGTGGAGCGATGCACCTGGATCATGCACTGCTGGTATGCAAAGCGATGAAAAAGTATTTTAATCATCATGAACAGGCGTGTGCAATGGCGGCGGAGGCATATGCAAGATACAGCGGGAAAATGGCAGCGGTATGTGTCACATGTGGACCGGGTGCGACCAACACCCTGACAGGTGTCATGGGAGCATGGCAGGACAGCCTGCCGATGATTGTAATATCCGGACAGGTGAGATATGCGGTGTCCGTGCCGCAGTCCGGGTTGAAGCTGCGATACAGAGGAACACAGGAGTACGAAATTATTCCCACGGTAAAAAATATGACCAAATATGCGGTCATGCTGACGGATCCGCTTGCGGTAAAAAGAGAAGTGGTCAAGGCAATTCAGATCGCACTGGAGGGAAGAAGAGGACCGGTGTGGCTGGATGTTCCACAGGATATACAAAACGCTATGGTGGAGGAAGAGGAATTATATGCCTGCGAAGAGGCTGAGAAACAGACAGCAGGCGTAAGTGACCAGCAGGTAAGCGAAGTTCTTGCGCTGCTGGAACATGCCAAACGCCCGTGTATACTTGCGGGATCGGGAATTATCAGCAGCAACAACAGAGATTTGTTTGAACAGGTTGTAAATCAGCTCGGTGTCCCTGTTCTGGGTGGCTCATGGGTTGCGGATAATCTTTATACGGAGCATCCCTTGTATTATGGGAATGCGGGAAACGTCGGACCCCGGACAGGAAATTTTATATTGCAGAATGCGGATGTGATACTGACCCTGGGAAATAGTCTGGGATACCGGCAGACCGGATTTAATCAGGAGGGATTTGCTCCAAAAGCGAAGATCGTGATGGTAGATGTGGACGGTGAAGAGGGCAAAAAACCGGGACTTCACCTGTACCGGTTTATTCAGGCGGATCTGTCGGATATCCTGAATAAAATGCTGCAGACAGGGCGCCGGCTCACGCCGCCGCAGGATTGGATGGATTATTGTAATATGTTAAAGCAGCGTTTTACACCGTTTGAGGCAGCCGATAAGATTGTGCCGGACGAGCGGGTGTGCGCGTATTACTTTTGGAAAATATTTCAGCAGTATGAAGAAGAAGACAGTATCCTGGCACTTGGAAACAATACCGCCAATACTGCAAAACTGCAGATCGGAGTCAAATACCGGGAGCAGAGAGTTATGACAAATTATACCTGCGGGTCAATGGGCTATGATGTTCCGGCAGCGATCGGCGCAGCAGTTGCATCCGGAAAGAAAGTGTACTGCGTGACGGGAGACGGAAGTATCATGATGAATCTGCAAGAGATGCAGACGATTGTCCAGAACAAACTTCCGGTGCAGTTTGTGGTATTTTCCAATGAAGGATATGGGGCAATCAGGCAGACCTGCAAGAGTTTTTTCAAGGGAGAGTACATCGGATGTACACCGGACACAGGGGTAAGCTTTCCAGATTTTGAGGATGTTGCCCGCACATTTGGAAGAGAGTACCGGATCTGCCGGACAAATGCAGAAGTGGAAGCATCCGTCAGATGGCTGATTCAAAGTGACAAACCGGTGCTGCTGGAAGTATGTCAGAAGTTTGATGATCCTGTCACACCAAAAGTAATGTCGAGACTGGATGAGAATGGGAAAATGCAGTCGCCGGCATTGCAGGATATGTATCCGTTTTTGGATAAAGAGGAATTGATAAAAATTATGTGGGACTAATATTCGGGAGAGGGTATAGCGTGAAGATTGGTTATTTTGGAGATGGACAGTGGGCACATAAAGCCTTTGAAACTTTAGAGAAGGATGAGACAATTGAAATTGCCTTTGTGATGGTTAGATATGATAAAAGAGACAGCGTGTTGATGGATATGGCAAGGACACGGAATATTCCGGTTGAGTTATGTGAGAATGTCAATAGTGCAGACTTTGCAAGAAGAGTGAAACTTTATAATGTGGACTTGTTTGTTTCAATGTCTTTTGATCAGATTTTTAAAAAAGAACTGATAGAATTGCCGCCTTTTGGCACAATTAATTGTCATGCTGGTAAACTTCCGTTTTATAGAGGACGAAATATTTTGAATTGGGCGTTGATTAACGATGAAAAGGAGTTCGGTATTACTGTCCACTATATGGATGAGGGAATTGACACAGGTGATATTATTCTTCAGAAAGTGTATCCGATAACAGATGCTGATGATTATGGTACATTGTTGGAAAAAGCTTATGAAGAGTGTCCAGCAGTTTTATATGAAGCGATAAAAATGATACAGAATGGAACTGTTGCTCCGATACGTCAAGAGGAGATTGATGCGATCGGAATGTATTGTGGAATGCGGAAACCGGGAGATGAAGTTATTGATTGGACTCAGGGCAGCAGAAGAGTTTTTAATTTTATCAGAGCGTTAAGTATACCGGGACCGCAGGCGACATCCTGGATTGACGGGAAAAAAATAACTATAAATAAAGCAAGAATGGTAGCGGGTGCACATACTTATGTCAATATACCGGGACAGGTGCTTGGAAAGACGGAATGTGGATTTTATGTTAAAACAGGCGATACGATGTTAGAGGTTGTTGAGTACACTTATGATGGCAGGATTAAAGTTGGAGATCGATTAAAAGCAGATGAGTAAGATATACATTATTGCAGAGGCAGGAGTAAATCATAACGGGGATATAAATATAGCCAAAAGGCTTGTGGATGCGGCGGTTGATGCGGGAGCAGATGCTGTTAAATTTCAGACGTTTAAAGCTCAGAATCTGGTATGTAAGAACGCTGGGAAAGCGGCGTATCAGTTGGAGACAACTGAGCAGGAAGAGACGCAGTATGAGATGCTTAAAAAGTTGGAATTGACAGAAAAGATGCATGAGGAGCTGGTTCCGTATTGTAGGGAAAGAGGAATAGAATTTTTATCTACGCCATTTGATGTGGAAAGTGTGGATTTGTTGTTACAATATGAGATACCACTAATTAAGATTCCGTCTGGGGAGATTACGAACTATCCATATTTGAAAAAGATTGGAAAAACAGGGAAAAAGGTAATTTTATCAACAGGCATGAGTACGCTTGACGAGGTAAGGGATGCTGCTCAGATTTTGAAAAATGAAGGTACAGATAAAATTATTCTTTTACATTGTAATACGGAATATCCGACACCGATGTGTGATGTGAATTTACTGGCTATGAAAACCATGCAGGAGGAGCTGGGGCTTCCGGTGGGATATTCCGACCATACAAAGGGGATTGAGATTCCGATTGCGGCCGCGGCTCTGGGGGCATGTGTGATAGAGAAGCATTTTACACTGGATAGGACTATGGAGGGACCGGATCATAAGGCAAGTCTGGAACCACATGAATTGAGGGCAATGGTGTGCGCAATCCATAACATAGAGCAGGCGATGGGAGACGGCGTCAAAAGACCGTCAGCATCCGAACGGCGGAATATAGGAATTGTGAGAAAAAGCATTGTTGCAAAGCGCGATATCAGCGAGGGAGAGATTTTGTCGGAAGAGAATATTACGACAAAACGTCCCGGTACCGGAATAAGTCCCATGATGTGGGAGAAGGTAATCGGACAGAGAGCGCGTAAAAATTATAAAGCAGACGAGATGATTGAATTATGAAAAAAATTTGCGTGGCGACGGGGACAAGAGCGGAGTATGGAATTTTAAAACCGTTGATAGATAAAATATATCATTCAAAAGAGTGCGAGCTTCAACTGGCAGTGACGGGGATGCATCTGTCTACAGAGTTTGGACTGACGTATCGGGAGATTGAGAAAGACGGCTATCCGATTACCGCCAAGATTGAGATGCTGCTTAGTGCAGACACACCTGCGGGAATCACGAAATCGATGGGAGTGGAGCTGATCGGATTTGCTGATTATTTTGCTGTACATCAGCCGGATCTGGTTATCATTCTGGGTGACCGCTATGAAATGCTGATGGTAGCGTCAGCGGCACTGATTGCGAGGATTCCGATTGCACATATTCACGGTGGAGAGATAACGGAGGGAGCTGTTGATGAGGCGATCAGACATTCGATCACGAAGATGAGCCAGCTTCATTTTGTATCGACTGAAGAATACCGCAGGCGGGTGATACAGATGGGAGAACAGCCGGATACAGTATATAATGTGGGTGCGCTGGGGGTCGAAAATGTTAAAAATATCTGTTTGCTAGACAGAGAACAGTTGGAAAAAGAGATAGATTTTAATTTTTCGGATAAGACCGTGTTAGTAACGTTTCACCCTGTTACGTTGGAGAAAATGACAGCGAAGGAACAGTTTTCCAATTTGTTAAAAGTACTTGATCGGCATAAAGAGTTGAGAATTATTTTTACAAAGGCGAATGCGGATACGGATGGCCGGATCATTAACGAAATGATTGATGATTTTGCCGGTAAAAATAAAAATCGCTGTGCAGCATATACTTCACTGGGACAGTTACGGTACCTGAGTGCTGTCAGACAGTGCTGTGCTGTGGTCGGTAATTCGTCCAGCGGTATCATTGAAGTGCCGTCGTTTGGAATTCCTACAGTTAATATCGGGGACAGGCAGCGTGGCAGAGTGTGTGCAGGATCGGTAATTTCCTGTGGAAATACAATAGAAGAAATCCAGGAAGCGTTAGGAAAAGCATTATCAGATAATTTTAGGGAAGTAGTACAGAAAATGAAAAACCCATATGAAGGAAAGAATACTTCACAAAAAATATGCAAAATCCTGAGTCAAAAATTACAGTATGGAATACCATTGAAGAAGCGATTTTATAATTTGGAAGATGAAGAAGTCAGTAGCCTTTTTTAGAGTCCGGCTATGCAGTGTTAAGGAGAAATGATGAAGGCAGAAAAAAAATATATTGTGAATAAAAACAGAACAAAATTGGAAGAAGTTCTTCCATTGACAACGCCATATTCGATGTTTGTGGATGTATGTAATGCTTGCAACTTTAAGTGTAAATTCTGTGCGATTCAAACCAGTAATCGTGAGTTGCATTTTAAAAAACAGGTAATGGATATAGAACTATATAAGAAAATAATTGATGATATTTCAGAGTTTGAAGAACCTTTGAAAATGCTTCGATTGACAGCTAATGGAGAACCTTTATTAAATAAAGACTTACCAGAGATGATTTCATATGCTAGAAAAAAGCGAATTTCTGAACATATTGAAATTGTGACAAATGCAAGTTTGCTTCGGCCTGACATAGGAAAAAGATTGATTAATGCGGGACTGGATCGTATTCGGATTTCAATCGAGGCGATTGATCCAGAAGAATATTATAAAATGGCTCAAGTTAAAATCGATTGGGAGGAATTTAAGAATAATATACGCTATTTTTATAATAATCGCAAACAATGCGAGGTGTACATTAAAACAGTAGATGCAGCAGTAGATACAGAGGAGAAGCAAAAAAGATTTTATGAAGAATTTGGAGATATGTGCGATAAAATATCTGTTGAACGTGTGATACCAATTTGGACAGGATATGATGAAATATATAAAGATTTTGACATTGATAAGAAAAATGGATTACACGGAGACAGAATCAGAAGAGTAGAGTGCTGCCCGTTTCCGTTTTATAGTTTTGTTATTAATCCAGATGGTCAGGCAACGGTGTGCTGCAGCGATTGGGAAAGAAAGACTGTGGTTGGAGATGCTAATATTCAAAGTGTAAAAGAAATATGGAATGGCAAACAATATAGAAATTTTTTGATGGGAATGTTGAAAAATGGAAGAACGCAGAACCACGAGGCATGTCGTGTGTGTGCATATCCTTGTTATGATGCGGTAGATGATATAGACCCATATAGACAAAAAATTTTGGAGAAATATAAGAATGTTACGCGGGAGAAGGAAACAATATGAAAGCGATAAATAAAAATATAGTGAAGCAAAACAGGGAAAAGCTGGAAGATGTTTTGCCGTTAAAAATGCCTTTTTCGATAGCGTTAGATCCATGCAATTTATGTAACTTCAAATGTGGGTTTTGCGCAGTGCAGAGTACACAAGAGCAGCTTCCATTCAGGAAGCAATTTATGCAATTACACTTATATAAGAAAATAATTGATGATATGAAAGAGTTTAATGGAAAACTAAGGGTTCTGCGATTGACGGGAGTTGGAGAGCCGTTGCTCAATCCAGATTATATTGACATGATAAAATATGCGGCAGCAAGTAATATATCAGAATGGATTGAAACTGTTACAAATGCGAGCCAGCTTTCTCCAATATATAACGACCAACTCGTGAACTCTGGCATAAATCGAATTCGGATTTCAATTGAGGCGATAGATGGAGAGGGATATTTAAACATTGCGGGGGTAAATATAGATTTTAATAAATTTGTGGACAATATAAAGGATTTATATCAGAAGAGCAGGGGAAAATGTGAAATTTATATAAAAACTGTGGATGCGGCGGTGAATACAGAGAAAAAGAAAGAAATATTCTATGATCTATTTGGAGACATTTGTGATGCTATATTTATTGACACGGTCATTCCCCTTTGGTCTGATTATGCGGAAATTACAGAGAAATTTGATATACATAATAAAGGTATGCATGGTCAGGAGTTAAAGAATGTAAAAATATGTCCGTATTCGTTTTACAATTTGATTATTAATTCGGATGGTGAAGTAACAGTTTGCTGTGCGGATTGGAAACGCAAGCTGGTAGTTGGTGATTTGAAAGAGCAAAGCCTGTATCAGATATGGAATGGCGAAAAACTTAGAAAATTCTGGATTGATATGTTACAGGGAAATAAAAATGAATATGAAATGTGTAGAAAATGCCTGCTGCCAATTTACGATTGCAACGATGATATTGACGATTATGCAGACCAGATTTTGGGGAGAATCATCAGATGAGAACATACGACATTGATTGTAAATGTCAGATAGTATTATATGGTTTCAATAATTATACACAAAAACAAATCTCTGAGATAAAGGAGCAGGGATATTTCTGTGGTGGTATTATAGACCGTAGAGCACAGGAAATAAAGATGTACCAAGATATTCCGGTTGTTTCAGATATCAGAGAGCTGCGGCAGAGCAAGGATGCATGTGTATTTATTATGCTTCAGAACGCGTTAAATCATATGGAAGTTGCAGAGACATTATATAGGCAGGGGATAAAAAAGATACTATTTGTTCCGATGAAATGTAACGCTGCCAGTCAAAAGATACGTATTCAATTGATTGAAAAATATAATATGATGCAGGGGTGTCAATATAATTTGCTTCGGAAAATACCATATGTGCAGGCAGATTTTTTTGAAAAAAATCGAGAACCGGTCTGCAGAGTTGCGAAAGAAGAGGCAGATCAGGTAATTGCATGGGTTTCTGCAGAAAAAATATTTACAACGATACGGGAACCGGCAGGATATGCAGATATTCCACTTGCATCGTTTACCCCGTACATTCAGCTGTTTTCTTATTTAGCGGGGAAGGAAAATACAGATATTACAGAATATGTTTCTCTGTTTGGAATCTCATCTTTGATCGGAAATGCAAGGAAAATGGAGATTGTAGGAAAACGTAAGCAGCTATTTGATTGTTTTGAGAGAGAAATAAATCAGGGAATGGATTTTTTTGTGGCATCGGCTCCTCAGGCGGAATGGAACCCCAAAGGGTACTTAAATCTCTGTGAGGGACAGCATAGATGCGTGTATTTGCTGAATAAGGGATTAAGAAAAATTCCGGTCAGGATAAAACGAATAACAGAAGAAAAAATGAATGAGTTGTATAAGGATTATGAGTGGGAAAATGAGTACTTTAAGTATATGATTGGGATGCAAAGATATTTGGGGAGAAATCAACTGGAAGGGTATCGATATGTTTGTTCGGAAGATGTTCCAAAAACAATACAAGAGAATTTACGCTTCTGTAGAGGAAATGTAGCAGAACATAATGAGTCTGCCAGTGTTTATGTTGATTATTTGTCACTCATCACTGAGTGGACTGCAGGAAACAAAGATCATGTTATGGATATCATACGGCATAATTATAAATTACTTGTTTGCTTGGACAGTAAGGACTGTTTAAGCCGTCTGTTCCGGCAGGAGAACTATCATAAGCGTATATTGGGGAGATGGCTGGTGGGCAATGCCTTTTTTGAGCAGTGTATCTTTGAACGGTAAATGAAAGGAAAGGGACAAATGCAGCAACAGAAAATAGGAGCAGATTCAGTTTTTGCCATATATGGTGCGGCAACTACGGGCGCGATAATATACAGGAATTTAGTGCAGCAGGGATTGCAGGTAGGATGTTTTATAGATAGACGTTATGCCGAAATAGATTCGTATTTTGACGTTCCGGTATTGAGTGTAGAAGAGTTTGCTCAGAAATTTGACAAAAATACAATTGTAATTGTTGCGGTAAAAAATGTATTTGCACACGAGAACATTGTGTGTCGATTTATAGAGTATGGATACTATATTGTTGTATATAAATCAAAAAATTTGATTAAGAATATGGCGGGATTGCATGATCAAATCCTGGGTAAAGTATATGATGCTGTCTTTGATGGAAGTATGATAAGGGGGTGTGAGATACCGCTGACCCACAAAATTGGGTTTGAAACATTTGAAGATGATACATATGTTGAGATGGAGGACGAATATATACGAGCTAAAATTCCCGCTGCGTTCGTCTTTTCGGATAAATATGAGGATAAGAGTATTATATGGAATTCTGTTAATATGATGGGACTGGTGCCCCATCTTGATTTTTTTTCCTGTATACAAGGGCAGAAAGATCATATATATGAGGATTATATGATTTATTGTCATCAAGCAGCACAGAGAAGCGGGGGAATTGTAACTTCCGATAAGTGGGAGGAAAGTGTGCTGGAAAATAGGATTGATATTTATTACAATATGGAATTAGAGAGGCAGTTTCATCCAGAATTTTTTGACAGCAGTGCACCGTTAGCGACATTGAACGAAAACTGTACTTTTAATATACATAGCGGAAAACACAGAATGGTGTACCAGATTGTCAACGGAACCCTGTTTTTGCCTTTAAAATTGCGGAAACGGGAATATGTGTTATGGAGAAATGAGGCAGTGGCGCATAGCATATTTCGTTATTTGGAAGAAAATAACATAAGATCTTTAGCGGTGCCGATTATGAATCCATATTTTTATAAGTTCCCTTGCGATAACATGATGTTTTACTATGAAATGCAGAAGAACATTGTTAATTTTATTTATCGTTATTTTTATGTAAAAAAAGATTTTGAATTTGAAAAATATATAGTATACAATAATGGCACACAAGGGCTGATTTTAAATCCGGTACTAATGAAAATGGGATTTAAGGTATACTCTGAGGAATGCAGGCTGGAGCAAAGCGAGGAACTTACGCAAATGCTGAACCGGCTTTATGGCGTACAATGTGAGGACTGTCATGTGATAGAAGCATGTAAAAGCGCGCAGGTTGTTATAACAGATAAGGAAGAAGGAAGACAGAGATATAAAAAATGTGAATTGTTATTTATGATACAGGATTTTGAAGAGGGTTTAGCGGATATAGAGGGGTTTAAAGATTCGTATGTTATCAGTGCTGGATTTTGCAATAATAAGAGAAAAAAAGTATCTGTATGGGTAAAAGGAGATAAAAAAGAACGGTAATGATATACGGAACATTAGAGCTACAACAGAATATCTTGGAAACGGCAAAAGGATATGCAGATGAATATAATTTAAAGCTGGTATATGGAGTTATTGTAGGATCCAATTCCAAGGGGTTTGAATATGCGGATAGTGACTGTGATACAAGATTTTTGTATGTCAGGGAGGATTTTCCGCAGAAGATTTGTGTGCCGTGGGAAATGACCGAGGAAGAATTGGTAAAACGTTTTTATCCAATGCAGGAGTGTTTGGATGAGTGTCTTCCGTTCTGGGAATTGACATCTTTTTTGCATTTTCTTACAAAACCGTCATTTAATAATGTGATTTCCAGCGGGTTATATAATATGGTTGGCTGGACATTTCAGTCACCATATCAATGGGATCCCTATGGAATAAGAAATAAAATTATGCCTTTAATAGATGATATTTTTATAAAAGAATACGAAATTATGTATCATTTACGGGAAATAGAACGTTGGTATAAAAAAGATGACAGAAAGATTATTGCAAAAAATTATATGTATTCAGTGCATGCGGCGTTGACAATTGATTGGTGCTTACAACGTAATGTACAGCCACCGGTATATTATAAAACTCTGTTGGGATGTTGTGCATCAGAACAGATTGCGGATGAGGCAGATAGGCTTGTAAAGACAGCTCAACAGGAGGCGGGAAATGTGATTGTAAAAAATCATATGCAAGACCGCCAGGAAACACATTTTACAATTATGGCAGAACATAGCGAGGTAATAGATGCTTACATTGAAAGAATGTATAAAAAGGGGACAGAGACTGTTAATTCATATAAGATAAGTCCACAAATGCTGTTGAAGTGTCAGAAAAATGTCAGGAAAATGTGCGGGATACTTATGGAAGAGATTAGTTAGTGAGAAGAAAAAGATTTTGTTGTTTCATGGAGAATGGAAGTGCAGGAAATTGTAAAAAGAATCAATGGGAACATTCATACATCTGGGTGTAATTTAAAAGTAGTTACTGTTATCTGGAATGTGGAAATTATGAACCTGCAATACAACAGTTAGAGGGATTGAGATGAAAAAAGTACTTGTGACGGGAGCGGACGGATTTATAGGGAGTCATTTAACCGAAAGCTTATTGGAGAGAGGCTATGATGTGAGAGCATTCGTGTATTATAATTCGTTTAATACATGGGGATGGCTGGATACACTGCCAAAGGAAAAACTGGATCAGATAGAGATTTTTGCCGGAGACGTGAGGGATCCCAATGGCGTTCGTGAGGCGATGCGGGGAGTAGACGGCGTGTTTCACTTGGCGGCGCTGATTGCAATTCCGTTTAGCTACCATTCGCCGGATTCTTATGTGGACACGAATATTAAGGGAACACTTAATGTACTGCAGGCGGCGCGTGAACTGCAGACAGAACGTGTGATGGTGACATCCACATCGGAGGTATATGGAACGGCGCAGTATGTACCGATTGATGAAAAGCATCCGTTCCAGGGACAGTCGCCGTATTCGGCAACTAAGATCGGAGCCGACCGGCTGGCTGAGAGCTTCTACCGAAGCTTTCAGCTGCCGGTGTCCATTGTCAGACCGTTTAATACATATGGTCCGAGACAGTCCGCGCGGGCGGTGATTCCGACCATTATTACACAGCTGCTGGCAGGGAAGGAAGAGATTCAGCTTGGTTCCCTGACTCCTACAAGGGATTTTAACTATGTAAAAGACACGGCGGCAGGATTTATTGCGATCGCGGAGTCTGAGAAGACAATCGGTCAGGAGATCAATATTGCAACGCAGCAGGAGATTACGATTGGAGAACTTGCACAGGAGATTATCGGGCAGATCAATCCCAGGGCGAACATTATATGTGATGAACAGCGGCTCCGACCGGAAAAGAGCGAAGTAAATCGTCTGCTGGGATCGAATGCAAAGTTAAAGGAATTGACGGAATGGAAGCAGAGATATACGTTTGAGCAGGGGATTGCGGAGACGATCGAGTGGATCAGACAGCACATGGATGTTTACAAAACAGATATTTATAATATATAGATCGGACAGAAGAGAGGAAGAGAATGAAACGGTTTGTGCCATTATCCATTCCTAATTTTAACGGGAATGAAAAAAAATATGTAGATGACGCATTGGAACAGGGCTGGGTATCTACAGGCGGCGCTTATATTACCAGGCTGGAACAGCAGCTGGCAGAATTTTTGAAGGTGGACAGGGCTGCTGCCTGCCAGAGTGGCACATCCGGATTGCACCTTGCACTTGTGGAGTGCGGTGTGCAGCCGGGAGACATGGTGATAGTTCCTACTTTAACCTTTATTGCAGCGGTAAATCCGGTGCGCTATCAATTCGCAGAACCTGTTTTTATGGATTGTGATGAGAGTTTGTGCCTTGATCCTGAAAAATTAGCGGAGTTCTGTGAGAAAGAATGTAAACTGGAAGCGCAGCAGCTGGTGCATAAGAAGAGCGGCAGAGTGGTAAAAGCGGTCATTGTGGTGCATGTATTCGGCAATCTCGCCGATATGGAAGCAATCATGAGCATTGCCGGAAAATATCATCTGAAGGTGGTGGAAGATGCCACGGAGGCATTGGGATCACATTATACGGCGGGAAAGCTTGCGGGGCGATATGCGGGGACGATTGGTGATTTCGGCGTGTATTCCTTCAATGGAAATAAAATCATTACGACCGGCGGCGGAGGCGCTGTCACTGCGAGATGTGCAGACGAAGTGGAGCATCTGAAATATCTCTCTACACAGGCAAAGGATGATCCGCAATTTTACATCCATAATGAAATTGGATACAATTATCGGATGACGAATCTGCAGGCGGCACTTGGCGTTGCGCAGATGGAGGAATTGCAGCAGTTCATAGAGACAAAACACAGGAATTATATTCTGTATAAGGAACGATTTCGGGAGGTTTCTTTTGGAACACTGCTCCCGTTTCGGGAGGGAACATGTTCCAACCAGTGGTTTTATTCACTTCAATTACGGGAAGACCGGCTGCAGGGAAAGGACATGCGCGACATAATCGGGGCTTTACAGGAACGCGGGATACAGACGCGTGCAATATGGGGGCTGATTCATGAGCAGAAGCCGTACCGGCAGAATATTGCTTATAAGATAGAGAAAGCACCCTGCTACAGTGCGACTGTTTTAAGTATTCCGAGCAGCACGCAGCTGACAGAAGAGGATATTTGTTATGCGGCGGAACAGATAACGGAAGTTTTGGGCGGAGACGAAGGGTAATCTTTCATTGGAGAGACTTTATGAAAAAGAATGTATTGCTATTTTCGCATCAGATGAAGGTGGGGGGCGCGCCGACGGTACTGTGCGAAATGGGAAAGATTTTGAACAAAAAGTATAATGTAGTAGTATTATCCCCGTCGGATGGAGCGATGCGGACGCAGTTTGAGGAAGCGGGGATATCCGTGCTTATAAGCGGAGAAATAACGGATGCATTACGCGATATGATTGTTCAGGAGTTCGATTTTGCAGTGGCAAATACTACGCTGGCGCTCCCGGTTGTTGTGAAACTGGCAGGCAGGATGCCGGTTTATTGGTGGATACATGAAGGTACGCTGGCCTATGAAGGACGCCAGGAGATGAAAGAGTATTACCAGTTTGCAGCAAAATACGCGAGGATTTTTTCTGCTGGACATGTTGCGGCAGAAAATTTTTATCACTTTTACAGGATAAAGACGGAAATATTGGAGTTTGGTCTGTCAGATTGCTATGTGGCAGCCCGGGATAACCGGAAGCATGACCATATCAATGTGATCTGTCCTTCGACAGTCTGCGAATTGAAGGGGCAGGACATACTGGTGCAGGCGATAAAGAGTATGGATGCCGGGTTGCGGGAAAAATGCAAATTCGTATTTCTGGGTGAACTCAGAAACGATAATGCAAAAGAATATCAGATGATAGAAACACTTGCAAAAGAATATCAAAATGTAGAACTTCATCCGTTGGTGGAAAGAGAAAAGTTACTGGATCTGTATTATGACATGGATGTAGTGGTGGCACCATCCAGAGAGGACGCCACACCGGCTACCATAGTGGAAGGGCTCATGTATCACAAAATATGCATTTGTTCCAGCGGCACCGGTGTATCCAGATATTTAAAAGACGGGTGGGATGGTTTTGTATTTGAAAATGCAAACACAGATGACCTGAGGAATAAGCTGGAATATATGGTGCGGGAATTTGCTGATTTAGGGGAACTTAGAGAACGGGGAAGAAAGGTTTACGAAACAATTTACAGCTATGATATTTTTGAAAAGAATGTCCTGGAAAAGATAGGAACCGTTTGAGGGAAGCCGGCAGATAAGCGGCCAGGATGAGTCGGCGAACTTATAGTATGAAAGGTACGTGATATGAACCTATCCATCTGTATCATTACAAAAAACGAAGAACAGAATATCGACCGATGCTTAAAGGCGCTTGCTCCGTACGGTCTGGAGACGATTGTGGTGGATACCGGCTCTACGGACCGCACGAAACAGATTGCGGCGCGTTATACGGACAGGCTGTATGATTTCCCGTGGTGCGACGATTTTTCGGCGGCCAAGAATTTTGCGATAGAAAAGGCCTCACATTCCTATGTACTGGTTTTGGACAGCGACGAGTTTGTAGAGCAGCTGGATCTGTCCGCGCTGGAAAAACAGATTGCCGCGCATCCGGGGGCGGTCGGCCGGATCCGCAGGCGGAATGTGTTTCACAGAAACGGGGAGGAGCAGGAGAACCGGGAGTGGATCAACCGCATATTCGCAAAAGAATATTTTCACTACGAGGGCAGGATCCATGAGCAGGTGACGCCACTGCGTGGCGCAGAGAGCGGTTACCGGACGTATGAGACGCCGGTTGTGATCTTGCACACCGGATACGATCTGCCCGAGCAGCAGAAAAAGGAAAAGGCGGAGCGTAATATCCGCCTGCTGGAGCAGGAATTAAAGCAGCTGGGCTGGGATGGAAATGCCGGGGCGAAAGACGGCGGCGCAAAGGCAGGGACAGCCGGAACAGATGCGGACGCTTGTGGGAGCGGGCAGATTCCGTATCTTTTGTATCAGCTCGGCAAGAGCTATTACATGATGGGAGAATACGGCGTGGCGTGCGGCTGGTTCGCGCAGGGGCTTTCGTTTGACCTAAACCCGGCACTGGAATACGTGATTGACATGGTGGAGACGTACGGATATGCGCTAATCAACAGCGGGCAGGAGCAGACGGCGCTGTTTTTTGAAAATATCTATGACGAATTCGGAAAAAGTGCGGATTTTCAGTTTCTGATGGGATTGATTTACATGAAAAACGCACGGTTCACAGAGGCGGTGCGTGAATTTGAGAAGGCGGCCGGGCATGCAGAGTGCCGGGCACAGGGAGTGAATTCCTATCGGGCGGACTATAACATCGGCGTCATCTACGAGTGCCTCGGGAAAAAGGAAGAGGCGCTTGCCTATTACCGGAAGTGCGGCAGCTATGCACCGGCAGAGGAGCGGATACGTGAGCTGGGGCGGAGGTAGAAGAAAAAGCTATGACAACGAGAGAAGAAGCATTGGAATACGGAATGTCATTTCCGGATGTGTATCTGGATACACCGTTTCACGATCCAAACTGGGTGCTGGTGCGTTCCCGGAAAAATAAGCGGGCGTTCCTCTGGACTTATGAATATCAGGGGCAGATGCGGATCAATGTCAAGGCAGATCCGGAGTGGATTGATTTCTGGCGGAAAGCGTACGAAGCAGTCATTCCGGGTTATCATCAGAACAAAAAGCACTGGAATACGGTCATCCTTGACGGCAGTGTGCCGGATGGAGAAGTAAAGCGGATGATAGCGGAAAGCTACGATCTGGTTAGGTAAGGGTAGTGTCGTGCTCGTGCCTGGATATATGAGGGGATGCAAATAGAGTTGTATTTGAGGCTACAGTTGGATTTCTACTATGTTTGACAGGGATCGAGGCGTTAAGTGTAATGGGACTGGCATTACTGGCAGTGGGGATTTTATCCGGTTTAAAGGCTTATATGCAGAGCGTAGGAAAAGCAGCACTTCAGGCTATTCTGGGAGCAGGTACATCGGAGGTTGTGAAAGAGTTATTGACTCTGGTGCTGCGGAAAGGATGATAGCGATATCGAAAATGCTTAAAAGAAGATGGCAGGGACAACGGGAACCCTGCCATTTTATTCGTGAATATTTTGGACAGATAGATCGGGTTTATAATTTACATAACAGATCCGGGGTGGAAGCCTACATTAAATCTTTGCATGTGATATAAGGATAAGAATATATAAGGAAATAACTGGGAAGTAACTGGGAAATGACGTTGCAATTTCCCGCCCACGGGCTTATAATTGGGGCAGTTAGGGGAGGGCATGCAATGCAATATATGACATCCAGACAGAAAGCTACAGAATGGTCTGTCACGAAGCGTATGGTAAATTACTGGTGCGCAAACGGGCAGATTGAAGGTGCATACAAAGAAGGCAGCCGCTGGTGGATTCCAGTGGATGTAGAACGTCCTGGAGAAGAGGAGTGTTTGCGGCGCATGAGAGCGTACACCGTTCGGATTACAGGCAAGAAGAGCGTTGCGGTTGGCATTCAGGATTTTGAGGCGTTAAGACGTGATCAGATGTTTTATGTAGACAAGACGGATTTTATTCGGCAGTGGTGGGAATCTGGCGAGACGACTACGCTGATTACACGCCCCAGACGTTTTGGCAAGACGTTGAATCTGAGCATGCTGAACTGCTTTTTTTCCGTGTTCTATGAAAATCGTGCAGATTTATTTGAGGGGTTGAAAGTTTGGGAAGAGAAAAGCTATCACAAGCTGCAAGGGCGTTTCCCCGTTATATTTTTGTCGTTTGCAGGTGTTAAGGGGACAACGTTTGAGGCGGTGCTTCGGCAGATAAATTATGGTATTGTAGAGGTATATCGCCGCTTTGAGCGGATACTTGACATGTCGCGGTTCACGGAAAGGGAACGACAGGATTTTGGCAGAATATCATGGGACATGGATGCGGCCACGGCTGCGCAGTCCGTACGGCTTTTGACGGATTTGCTCTATGTGTATTATGGGCAGAAGCCCATTATTTTACTGGATGAATATGATACACCGCTTCAGGAAGCTTACTTTAATAGCTTTTGGGATGAAATGACTGCGTTTGTGGGGGCTTTTTTTAATAATTCCTTTAAAACGAATCCATCGCTGGGGAGAGCATTGCTGACGGGCATTACCAGAATATGCAAGGAATCTATCTTCTCCGACCTCAATAATATAGATGTGGTCACACAAACGAGTACGAAATATGAGACGGCATTTGGCTTTACGGAAGAAGAGGTAAAGGTGGGACTTGCCAGAGTAGGTCTGCTCGATTACAGGGAAAAAGTAAAAGAATGGTATGACGGATTTACATTTGGACAGCGCAGGGATATGTATAATCCGTGGTCGATCACAAAGTTTATCGATGCAGAGGGGATCTTTGATACTTATTGGGCGAATACAAGTAATAATAAACTGGTGAGCTCGTTAATCCGAAAGTCTTCAAAGAATATGAAGATGGCGATGGAACAGCTTCTTGAAGGAGAGATGTTACATGTGGAGATGGACGAGCAACTGGACTTTGCACAATTGGAGTATCGGGAATCGGCTATTTTCAGCCTTCTATATGCGACGGGGTATCTACGCGTAAACCAAAAGAACGATCAGGAATATGTGCTGATGCTGACGAACAAAGAAGTGGAGATTATGTTTCGACGCATTATACGGGAATGGTTTAACGATATGGATACTGGCTATGGAGATTTCAGAAGAGCGTTGCTGCATGATAATATAGAAGAGATGAACTACTATATGAATATGGTCACGCTATCCACCTTCAGTTACTTTGACACAGGCACAGGGCGTGGTAATATTGATGAGACAGAGCGTTTTTATCATGGCTTTGTGCTTGGATTGCTGGCAGATTTATCAGATCAGTTTTCAATACGCTCAAACAGGGAGAGTGGTCTGGGAAGATATGACATTATTCTCCGCGCGCGGGAAGAAAACGGCAATTCTTACATTATGGAATTTAAGGTTTTTGACCGGGAGAGAGACGAGAATATGAAAGCGTGCGTTGCAAGGGCCTTGCAGCAGATAGAAGAGAAACAATATGAGACAGAGCTTGTGGCAGACGGAATTGCAAGGGAGCGGATCAGAAAATATGGATTTGCATTTGATGGAAAAAAGGTTCTGATCGGTTCATAGAAGGAGAGTATCTTGAAGCATACCATTATTTATTTTATCGGTGTATACGACACACTTGATTTATTTACCGGAAAATTGCGGGAAGCTTTTGAGACGATGGGCTATGCGTCCTTTGTGTATGACGCGCGGCTGCCGCAGAGCAAGGATGCACTGCTTTCTGTGCTTGCGGAGAGCAGTTCGCCGGAGCGTGAATTTTCATGTGTGACATTTAATAATCTGGGATACAATCTGGATATGGAGGTGCCTGCGCCGGCACAGAGCGTACGGGAGAACGATGCGTGTATACAAAAGGGTGGGACCAGAAATGTCTGGGAATATTACGGCATCCCGTATCTCAACATTCTGATGGATCATCCGTTTCACTATGAGAAGCCGCTGCGCCTGGCGCCGGAGACATCGGTTGTGCTCTGCACAGACCGGAATCACGTAAAATATATCCGCAGATATTTTAAAAATATCCATCAGGTGGATTTTCTTCCGCATGCGGGAGTGGAGCTGGGAAGGCACAAGCCGCTTGCGGAGAGAGGGATTGACGTTCTGTATGCCGGAGCGCTTCCGATTTATACGGTGGCAAAAATGATACCGGATCTGTCTTCCATCCCGGAAGTGGATGGACAGCTGATGGCGGGGGATGTGCTGGCGGAATTGGTGCACCATCCGGACCGGACGACGGAGGAAGTCATTGAAGAGTATCTTAAAGACCGGCGAAGCGATATCCCGGACAAGCGCGTGCAGGAGATCATTGTGCAGATGCGTTTTATCGACTCCTACGCCACTTCGTTTTTCAGGGAGCAGGCGGTGCGTATTCTGGTGGAAAACGGAATCCGGGTCACGGCGTACGGTACGGGATGGGATCAGTGCGAGTGGAGCGGCAGCCCGTATCTTGATTACCGTGGAAAAGTTCTTGCGCCGGAGATCCTTCCGTCTATGAACGATGCCAAAATTGTGTTGAACACGATGACCTGGTTTAAGGCAGGAGCGCACGATCGGATTTTTAATGGAATGCTGGCGAAAGCGGTGGTGGTAACCGACGATTCTACCTATCTGCGCCGCGAATTTACCGATGGCAGGGAACTTGTGATGTTCCGGCGGCAGGAGCTTGGAACACTGCCGGAGAGGGTGTTTGATCTGTTTGGACATCTGGAGCGGGCACAGGAGATTGCAGATTGTGGATATGCTGCGGCGAGAGACGGTCATACGTGGAAAAGCCGTGCGGAGTATCTGAAGGAGTGCTTTCTGACCTGACGAATGCACATGGGCGAAGATGGGAGCGGTAAATGTAAGCTTCTGCGCGCGGTAAGGCGAACAAAGGCGGTAAGTCTCTGCGCGCAGTACTGCAAAGAAGGCAATATATAGGATAGAGGAATGGACAGCTATGCACATATTGATGTACCGATGGAAAGCATATAATTACAGAGACATTGAGCAGACTTTTTTGCTGCTTGGACATACGGTGGACAATATCGAACAGGAACTCGGAAGCTATGACGTAAGTCCTGAATTTGAGCGGGTGATCGAGGAGAAGATCCGGGGGACGCATTATGATATGGTATTTACGGTGAACTATTTCCCATTGATCTCGAATGTATGTGAGCGCACAGGCGTGAAATATGTTTCCTGGACATGCGACAATCCGCTGATCAGTATGTACCATGAATCGGTGTTCCACGCCTGCAATTACATTTTTACGTTTGATAAGACGAATTACCTGGAGTTCCGCGGGATGGGCGTAAAACATATCTGGTATCTCCCGCTGGCGGTAGATACGGAGCGGATGGATGCGCTGCTCGGGGTGCCGGAAGAAGTGGGAAGATGGAAAGTCGCACAGGATCCGGAGATGCAGAAATACCGCGGAGATGTGGCGTTTGTGGGAAGCCTTTATGAACGCAATTCCTATGACAAGATCAAAAACAGGCTGCCGGAGTATTTAAGGGGATATTTTGACGCTGTTATGGAGGCGCAGCTTAACATCAGCGGAGCGAATATCGTGGAGCCGATGCTGACCACGAACATTCTCGAACAGCTGCAGGAATATTTTCAGCTGGAAAAATCCGAGGGATCTTTTTCGGATCTGGGGCTGATTTTCCAGACAACCGTGCTTGGATTCAAGATTGCGGAGATCGAGCGGAGAAGGGCGCTGATTGAACTTTCAAAGCATTACAGGGTCAATGTCTACAGCAACAGTGATGTCAGTGATCTGCTGCGGATTCAGTATTGTGGGTCGGTGGACTACTGGAGCGAGATGCCGAAGGTTTTCCGCATGTCGAAGATCAACCTGAACTTTACGATACCGAACATCAAGAGCGGTATCCCGCTGCGTATCTGGGATGTGCTTGGCTGTGGGGGCTTCCTTCTGACGAACTACCAGGCAGAGATTCCGTACTATTTTAAGGAGGGGGAAGATCTCGTCTGCTTCGACAGTCTGGAAGACCTGTGTGAAAAGGTGGGATACTATCTGGAGCACGAGGAGGAGCGTAAGCGGATTGCATGGAACGGGTACCGCAAGGTGCGGGAGAAGCACTCTTATATAGAAAGAATCCGTACCATTTTAGATACGGTTGCATGTGAAGACGCAAAATAAATAGGTGGCGGCGCTGTAGAACCGCTGTAAACAAAAGGAACTGCCGCAATAAGCATATCGTGCTTTGCGTTGATAAGTAATATTATAAGAAGATCACACCGTGGGATTTCAGATGGAAATGCGGATGGACATTCGGTTCAAAAAATGTGACATTTCTAACTGGTCGGATGTCTGCATCTTCGATGATCCGTGTCTTTCCAAGTTTGGAGCACTCCGCGGGTCATGTCCGCATCCCGGAAGACAATTTGT
>ENA-ORUW01000846-ORUW01000846.1-human-gut-metagenome-genome-assembly--contig:-NODE-846-length-25454-cov-6.375881_pt1 | contig 25454 bp, 26 predicted proteins | sample MGYA00242088_ERZ509227 | MGnify/ENA primary metagenome ERZ509227 (study PRJEB26280, sample SAMEA2338816) | human gut metagenome | biome: human gut; feature: human-associated habitat; material: faeces... | reverse complement strand
CATAGATGGAGTTCTGGCTGCTGTTGCCGCCGAAACTGATATACCAGCCGACGAAAATGCCGCTGCGCACATCCACCCATGCTGTGAGATAGGGACGGTGCGGTTTGCCGTTCGGCCCCAGTGTAAGGGTGTCACAGGTATACGTATCGCCCACCCACCAGTCGTTGCTGGCGATGCTTTCATAGTCGCGGCGGGTATACACGCTGGCCTTGTTGTAGTACGCGCGCTCACCCTCGCGCATAAGGATGCGCACAGCCTCCGGCACATCCATCGCCATGCGGTAAAAGCTGCTGTACGAGGGTAGCGGAAGCGCGTTCACCGCGTTTTTCTCCGCCCATTTTTCCGTGTATTCCATGCACTTGGTGATGGAATACGCATGGCCCTCTCCGCCGTCCACGAGGTAGTAGTACAGAAACGCCTTTTTTATATATTCTGGCATGTCCGTTTTGCCCTTACGGGCCTTTCCGCGCCTGTCGATCACGCTGTTCAGGTCGCCCTCTTCCAGCGCTTTCTTTTTCCGGTACAGCGTGGCCACGCTCAGCTCCTGTCCGGGGTTTTCCACGCGCATGTGCCGGACGAACTTTGCGTCAAGCTCGCTCAGAGGCTTTCCCGGCTGGCTGCGGTAGAACATCCATTGGTCTACGACATCCCGCCAAAAACCAATCTCCTTCCGTTCCGCATCCGTGTAACTGTCCAGCGGACGCTGCACGGGCGACGGCTTCACTTTCTGAAGCGCTGTTTTTTCCGGCGTGCTCAGCGTCAGGCTATGCCGAGCGTAGTATCGTTCCTGTACATGTTTCGGAAGTGTCGAAAGCGGAAAAATGTATTCCGGTCGATTTTTGGCATTGCTTTGAATTTCACACGTTAAACTCCCGGATTTTGCGCGTCTCTGTACAGTGCGTACGTCAACTCCCATCAGAGAAGCGACTTGACTTGGTTTGAGCATCGTTTCCAAAAAAACTCACCTACCTTTACTCCAACGACCTGCCGTCGTCAGGCGCGGGGCGGTCAGCCCCCGCACGACAGCCCCACAGGGCTGTTTCGGCTATTCTTCTGTTCCGGTATTGTCCGGCTGAACGGGATGCCGAACTCGCAGCGCAGAACGTCCACCCGGTCGCGGGATACCAGTATCTCTGTTGTCAGCCCGCAATGGGCCTCCAGATACCTGCGCAGCGGCTCCGCCGCCTGCATCAGCTCTTCGTAGTCGTTCATGACAATTTTTCATCCTTCCTGGTCAGGTCATGGAGGAGCCTCTGGGCCTCCTTCGCCATTTTGAGAGAGCTATTGTACATCTTAAGGATCTTCACAAGCTCATCCAGGATTTCCGCACCGCTCTTTCCGTTGAAAACCTCCACCGGAGCGCCCGCAGCTTCAAGGTCACGCATCAGCCGTTCCGCTATCTTGCCTCTGCTGTTCATCGGCCCGCCGCACCGGCACGGCCGCACCTTCTCGCCGTCGTCTATCATCAGCCCATCGGGAATGCCGTGTTCCAGCACGCCCTTGCGCAGTGCAGCCAGCGTCTTTTCGTTGGGGATAAGGTCCTCCCGCAGCTGCCGGCGCATACGTTCTGCGAATTCATCCTCTGTTTTCTGCGCGGTATCTGCGCCGAGGGTTTCTTCCATGGGCTTCAGCGTGCCGTACAGCTCCTGGATCTGCTCCTCGATGAATTCGTCCACGTTCGCAGTGGTAAAGGAGACTTCCGTCTCCATATCAAGGATGAGCTTGCCCTCATCAAGGCGTTTCGCCATTTCGCGGCACAGGTTCTTTTGAAATGTTTCCACAGCAGCGTGGATGCTCTTCTCAACGCCTGTGAGCTTGTTTTTGTTCATGTCTTTATCCTTTCTGGCCTCAGCGGCCCGTTTGTGGTATTCTGTTGGTGAGGGCGGCGTTGCAGCGCCGCCCAGCGCCTAGTGCGAAGGAGGGATGTGTACAAAAATGTGTTATCTCTACGAAAAGGGAAGGTGTCTTACGTGTCTAAAGACATAGAAATCGAAATTCCGGATAGATTCGATGAAGAGTTTGTATCCGCCGCAAAGAAATTGGAAGAACTCGTTAAAGGCGACATTGCATCAATAGTTCCCGCTATATCCTTGGTGGCAGAAAGTGCTGGTTCATTCAGTTTGGCTGATGTCGCAGCTTCGGTTATAGGGCAAGCCGTTCGTGAATCTCGCAGAAGCCTAAATTCCTTTGATTCGATGACAACTGCTATTATTCAATCGGTTGCTTCAGCGGGAATCACCGAGCTTGTGTCAACAGCATCGGAAACGATTGAAGGTTTTTCTGATTATGTTACAGATGTTGCTGCAGATATTCTCGAAGCCCTTGAGGAGAAAAACTGCTTTTTACCCTCTGATAAGCCTTACACATCTTTGATTCAGAAGCTCCGGGGAAAGAAACGCCACTCTTTAAGCTGTGGCGACTGGTTGGCGTTTGCTAATTTGTTCGTAGCTATTTTGCTGGGCATCTGGAGTATGCAGCCAAGCAAGGAGGACTTGGAAATCATTCGGCAAAACAATATAATTATCGAGCAGCAGTTCATACAAAATGAGCTTTTGCGCGAAGAAAATGAACTCTTGGGCGAGGCCAATGAGCTTCAACGTGAAAGAAATGAACTTCTCCGCAAAGTCAACGAGCTTCAGAGGAAAGAAAATGAGTTACAGCGTCTGCAAAATATTTGCCTTATTGAGTTATCCCACGCTGCACAGCATCTCGAGGATGTCGGAAATGATGCCGACATTTTCAACGATGCCGCTGACATTACCCGCTAATCCTGTGATACATTTCCACATCATATGCATGCCGATGCCTTGGAGCGTAACAACAACGGTTAGCAGGATCTGGATGATTTTAAACACATGACATCTGTGCTGCAGTTTTTCAACCTCGGTAGATGCGCCGCCGTTGAACTCCATTGCTTTCTCCTTTCCGCCCGCCTCGTGCGGGCTTTTTTATTTGGCCTGCCATCGTCAGTGCCGGGCGGCCAGTCCCGGCAGACGGCCCACCGGGCCGTTTCGGCTTCTATGTTCCGTACTTTTCGGGGCGTGTCAAGCCTTGGATGTATTCCAGGGCGACCAGCTCGGGAAGGACCGTGTGCGGAACTCCCGCACGGCTGCCTCTGGGTCTGTTTTCAGCACAAGGCCGAATACAAGGCCGTTGCTGTCCACATCGCCCACGGCGTAAGTGTGTGACGGGTTCGCCGCCTTGCTGCGAAGGAGCACGCAGCGCTCCGCGCGTTTTACCACATCATAAGCGGCTTTGAAATTGCCTTTTAACTCGCTCATCGGTACCCCTCCTTCAGACCGCCTGCTCCAGCGTGGAGCAGAACTGGTTTACTTCCCTCGGCCACAGCAGCTGCACGCCCGTTGGCGTCAGGAACAGGGCCGGGGCCTCTACATCGAAGATCGTCCCGTCCTTGATGCGTCGCAGCGTTACTTTCGGCTCGGTGTACCCTTCGTCGAAACTCTCCACCCGGTACAGGTCCCCGTTGTGGTTGTAAATCTCGCCAACATAGATGGGTTGGCCGGTCAGTTGATACTTTTTCATTGCATTGGCTCCTTCCTGTTTGAAAGCCCGTTTCCGGGCAATACTTGGCTTGTAGCAGCGATGGACAGTTCATAGAGTGCATCCGCCAGCGTATCCGCCCAACCGATGTGTTGCCCCGCCGGGCCGCTGACGTAGATGCGGCCCACGCCCGGATAGTACCGGATGCGGCACGGCGCCCACTTGGGGGAACATGCTGCCGTCAGTTCGTGCCTCCGCACTTCCAGAATGTCCAGGCTCCGGCCGGTCCGGCGCTTCAGTTCCTTCCGGCAGTTGCTTTTCCTTAGCTCTAGGTGGAAGTTCATTAAAGCGCCTCCTGGTCACTTGTGAATATTTCTTCAACTTTGCACTCTAAAGCGCCTGCGATTGCCTTGGCCCTCAAATCTTGGGTGCGCGTATATGCACCCGTTTCAATGCGAAAAACTGCATTTACAGGAAGCCCTGCCTTTTCGGATAATTTCTTTTGATTCAATCCACGAGCCTTTCGCAGTTCAATGATTTTATCAACTTTTGCGATAAGCATTTGCCCACCTCCAACGTCAAAAAGTTTTACGTTCGTACAAGGTACATTTATATAATATATTTTACATACGTAAAAGTCAACCCTAAATTTGTTGAAATTAGCATTTTACGAACGTAAAATTATATGGTATACTTACCTTTAATGACAGGCAGGTGATATTTCTATGGACAAGCCCATCGCAAAATCAAATAACCGTGTTCGAGAGCTCCGTTTAACTTACCATCTAACCCAGAGTGAACTCGCTGAAAAAACAAACTTAAGTTACTCATCTATTGTTTCTTATGAAAACGGCTTACGTGATCCAAACGCGCGTGCGATGGCTGCATTAGAAAAGTTTTTTGGTGTTACTGGCGAGTATTTGCTTGGCTTAACCGATACCAATGTCTCAAAAGCTCGTTTTTTTCCTAAAGCGAATAAAAAATCACCCGTGCTTGAGAAATACGAGCGACTGGATCAACATGGGAAAGAGCTTATTGTGATGATTCTTGACAAAGAATTGGAGCGGTGTACATTCAACCAGCTGGAGGACAAATTTGTTGAATTTCCTAATGAAATTCATCTTAAATTTTCAGACCAGGCAGGTTGTGCAGGCAATGGAATCTATCTTGGCCCAGAATCTTTTACAGAGTATCCTGTTGTAGACAACGAGCTTACTCGGCGTGCTGCTTTTGCAGTTCCTGTTTCGGGGGATAGTATGGAACCTAAGTTTCATAATGGTGATATTGTGCTGGTAAACTTCGAGCCTGTAGAACCGGGAGATATTGCACTTATCACCATGGATGGCTATGGGTATATAAAAAAGATTGGCGATCAAAAACTACTCCCTTTAAACCCGAAATACGATCCTATTCCAATGGATGAAAGCGTCCGTGTGAATGGGAAAGTAATTGGCGTATTTGACCCATCTTGGTATATCTAAATGTGACAATAGTGCATATATTAATCGGCAATTTACACTTATGCAGTATAGTATGAAACGCCTACAAAACCGCTGTTTTCCTTAATCGGCAACAAAAACGTTAATCGGCAAATATTTGCCGATTAAAAAGTAGAAGAAGCCGCTTCGGAGAGGGAAATCCCCCTTCTCTAAAGCGGCTTCTTTCGTCTTTTTAAAACTTGTGTTTAAGATTCTTTAAATATCATTTAAATTCGCAGTTCTATGCGGTTTTTGGCGCTTTTTTAGTGCTGCTGTTAAAGCGTGCTTAAAGGTGGTTTAAATGCCCGTTTAAGCTCCCTTGGCGTTGTTCCCCCGAAAATGAAAAAGGGCCGAAATCGGCCCAAAAATTTTTCAATGATAGTTTTCAATTCCTTGCAGGATCGTGCGTTTTTCAGCCACTGTTATGCATCAGAAAACCGCTTTGTGAGGCCGTTTTGCGGGTTCTTGCGGGTTCTTGCACTCAAAACTCCACGCCGTTCCACATTTTCTCATTCTTCATGAAAACTCACAGCGGCGTGAGTCCCGCTGATTGGAGAAACAGAAAGGGCAGTGGGGATACGGATGAAGTGGAAAGAACAATTGCGAAAGGATAAGCAGACGCTTGCGGGGCTGGCTCCCAGACAGAAGATGCTGTTTATCTGGGATTATTATAAGCTTCCGATCTTGTCTTTGCTTCTGGTTGCGGTGCTGGCTGGGGCCGGCGCAGCAGCGGCAGCGCGCAGCGCGCATACGGCGTTTTATGCCGTGATGGTCAACGCGAATAATGAAGTACAGGCAGACCCGTTTACTCCGCTGCTGGAGCAGGGCGGTGTGGACATGACGGGAAAAAGTGTCGACATCGAGGCAAACTATACCCTGCATTACGACGATGCCGCACTCTCGGACGCACAAACGCTTCAGGTACTGGCTGCGCTGTTCGGAATCGGGGATTTGGATGTGTTTGTAGCGGACGAGGATGTGTTTGCCTCTTATGCAAAGCAGGGAGCGTTTGTAGACCTGGGGCTTTTTATCCCGGGCGATGTATTGAAGCGGTATAAAGACCACTTATACTACAGTGAGGATGCAGAGGGAAACAGAGTGCTAAGCGGCATTTGGCTAAGCGGAAATTCTTTGCTGCATGAAGCGGGATACTATTCCGGCGCTGTTCTGCTCGGCGTAGCGTCAAACGCCCAGAACCTTGATAATTCGGTTTTGATGCTCACGCAGCTGCTGTACAGCGGAAAAGTGTAGTTTTTCTAAACCCCGGGGAACAAAATTGAAAATTCTCTGCGGGATAAAAGGCTCTTGTGTTCTTTTTTGAAAAATTCGAAAATCTTTTCAAAAGTAAAAGTGCGATGAAGATGGCATGATAAAAGTGCGCTCAGGGAGAGCAAAAACAATTAGGAGGAATAGAAATGAAAAAAGCATTCGCACTTTTGCTGGCTGTATTGATGCTGATGTCTCTGGCGGCATGTTCAGGCGGCACAAGCTCCGGCAGCACGCCTGCTGCAAGCGGTTCTGCAGCACCTGCTTCATCTTCGGCAGGCAACGGTGAGACTGTAAAGGTCGTCATCACGCTCCCGTCGATGAACAATCTGCCCAGCGAAGAAGCCAAGCAGGCCGTCAGTGACGCCCTGTCTGAATACGTACAGGGTCTGGGTTACAATATCGCCATTGACGTTCAACCGTATTCGCTCGTTGATTATACAACGGACATGAATATGCGTCTGGCCGGCGGCGAGGAACTGGATATTATTTATACCGGTCCTATTAATACGGCGGTCACGAACGGCTATCTGGTAAATCTGGATGAGTACAGAGACAACGTGCTGGCAGAGGCCATGAAAGTAGTGGGCGACTGGGACCTGTGCGGCACCGTAAACGGCTCACTGTACGGCATTCCTGCTTACAAGGGTCTCTCCCTGGATTACAAGTACATTTATAACGAAGAATATTTCAAGGACTTTGACATGACCCAGATCAAGAGCATCAACGATCTGGACGGCCTGTTTGCCCAGTTCAAGGAAAAGTACCCGGACGAACTGCCGGCTGCGTATACCTACCAAGTGTCTCTGCCGCTGTATTGCGAAGAGGACCACACGGCTGTTGTCGGCACCTACTTTGCCACTGTAGGAGACAGCACCGAGCTGGTAAGCCTGTTTGATACGGCTGCTTACAAAAAAGCCGCCGAAAAGGCTTATGAGTGGCGGCAGAAGGGTTATGTGGACCCCGAGGGCTCCGCCCAGACGCTTACGCATGATGTTCTTTCGCAGTCCGGTGCCTGTAAGGGTGTTTATATGGGCCATGCTTACAGCGTGCCCACGATCGAACAGATGTTCACGATGAACAATACCTATGGCGCGACGTTCAAAGCCGTAAGCATCGGTAAGACTTCGCTCACCAGCAATACGCTCACATATGGCATTGCCTATACGTCTAAGCATCCGAAAGAAGCGGCGGAAGTGCTGAACCTGATCTGGACGGACGAGTATGTGATGAGCACGCTTATCTATGGCCTGGAAGGCGTATCTTGGGAGTGGAACGCAGACAAGAGCTCTATCCAGTATCCCGAAGGCCTGGGGCTGGATTCCGTTCCGTACACCTGTTTGTTCTCCTGCGGTGCGTTCGGCAACCAGTTCCTGCTGTATGGAATGGACGGCAATACCTCCAATGAAGACAAAGAGTACATGAAAGAGCTGATTGACTCCGCGTGGGTTGCGCCGCTGTTCGGCTTTACGCCGAATTCCGATAATGTTTCTACGCAGGTGGCGGCGGTATCCAACGTCTACAACCAGTATGACAAAGCGCTGATGTACGGCGACGTAGACCCCGCTTCTTACCTGCCTGAGTTCCAGGCGGCGCTGGAGGCTGCCGGCATCAATGATATCCTGGCGGATTATCAGGCACAGGTCGACGCTTGGGTAGAGCAGTATAAATAAGCCCGGAAAAAAGTTTGAACCGTTTGAAAATGCAGGCCTGCAGGCCTGCATTTTCTTTTGGCGTTCATCCTTGGAGGATGAAGCGGGCGCGGCTTTTCGGCCGCGGTGATGCGTGTTACAAAATAGGAAATACAGCGTACTTTTTTTAATGTTTACATCTGCTGCCACAGGTAGAATAAAGACATACGGTAGGCAAGGAGAGTGCAATTTTATGTCAAATGCGGAAATCACTGTCCCAGCGCGGGCTGCGTCACAGTATGACGACCTGCTGAAACAGAAGAAAAAAAACAAGAGAAAGGCGGATTTTAAACGGCTGCTCCCGCTGTATCTGATGATGCTTCCAGGGCTTGTATATCTGCTCTGCAACAATTATCTGCCGATGTTCGGTATTTTGTTCGCTTTTAAAAAGATGAATTTTTCAGTGGGCGTCCTGCAAAGCCCCTGGTGCGGTTTGCAGAACTTTGAATTCCTGTTTAAGACGAAAGATGCCTGGATTATGATTCGCAATACGCTGCTGTACAACATCGTATGGATTGCCATGGGGACTGTGATTGCGGTTTTTATTGCAATACTCATGGCAGAGATTTCGGCACGTCCCGCGGCCAAGGTGATTCAGCCAATCATATGTTTTCCGTCGATGATTTCTGCGGTTATCCTGTCATTCATCGTATATGCGTTTCTCAGCACGAACAACGGCTACATCAACCGTGCGCTTCTGGGGGGAGACGGTATCAACTGGTATGCCAGCGCACAGTATTGGCCGGTGATCCTTACAATCGTTCATTTTTGGCAATGCTCGGGCCAGAGCTCGGTTATTTATATGGCAAGCATCGGAGGCATCGATAAAGGCCTTTATGAAGCGGCAAAGATTGACGGTGCAAATAAGCTTAAGCAGATCCGATATATCACGCTTCCGCTGCTCAAGCCGATGGTGATTCTGATGCTTCTTATGTCTATCGGCAAAATATTCAACTCTGATTTCGGCTTATTCTATCAGGTGACGCTGAATCAGGGCCTGCTGACCAGCACAACGCAAACAATCGACACCTATGTATACCGGGCGCTGATGGAACTGAATAATATCGGAATGTCGTCGGCAGCCAGTGTATTCCAGGCTGTACTTGGTTTCCTGCTGGTCGTTTTGTCCAATGCATTTGTGCGTGTCGTTGATAATGACAACGCACTGTTCTGAGGGAGGAAGAAAACGATGCGTAAAGAGAAAAAAAGTTTGGCCCCCAAAATCAGAGATGAAAGGACGTTCCACTATTTTGCGCTGACGGTACTGATTCTTCTGGCTCTCTACTGTATTTTTCCCTTTATCTTGATGTTGTCGGTATCTCTTTCGACTGAGACATCTCTGGGACAATTGGGATACCGCTTTTGGCCCAAGGAAATATCTTTTGCCGCGTATGATTACCTGTGGGCAAAGCGTGCCACCATCGGCCGATGCTATATGCTGACGATTGTGACAACAGTTGCAGGCACGCTGGGCAACTTGGTTTTGACCTCCCTGTTTGCGTATCCGTTGAGCCGCAAGGATTTTAAGCAGCGAAATATTTTCGCGTTTATTGTATTTTTCACCGTTATGTTCAATGGAGGGCTGACCGCGACCTATATCGTCTGGAGTACCTTCTTTCATATCAAAAATACGATTTGGGCGTTGATCCTTCCGGGCGGTCTGATGGGTGCAATGAACGTATTGATGGTGCGGAATTACTATAATGCGAACATCCCGTATTCGATTATCGAGGCTGCGGGGATGGACGGCGCGAGCGATTTGCGTATTTATACCAGCATCATTGTCCCGCTGTCCAAACCGGTGCTTGCCACCATCGGTTTGTTTGCGGCAATCGGGTATTGGAACAACTGGACAAATGGCCTGTACTATATTTCGGATTCAAACCTGTACACCATCCAGGTTTATCTGAAACGCCTGATGGACAATATCGCTTATCTGAAGTCCAGCAATAATATGGTCGAATCCGCTTCGTTGGCGATGAAATCGCTTCCGACAGAAAGTGCCCGTATGGCGATTGCCATTATCGCAATCATTCCGATTTTGCTGGTGTATCCATTCATCCAGAAGCAATTGGTAAAGGGCATGGTTATCGGCGGCGTAAAAGGATAAAAGTGAGGGGTAAACAATGAGAAAAGAATTTGAAAGAACGAGCCCGGAAGCTGTGGGTATTCGGAGCCAGGCAATTTTGGATTATATAGACGCTCTGGAACGCAGCAACACCGAGATGCACGGCATTATGATTATGCGTCATGGTAAGATCTGCGCGGAGGGCTGGTGGCAGCCGTTTGCTCCCAACCTGCGTCACGGCCTGCAGTCGCACACAAAAACGTATGCGGCCACTGCGGTGGGCATTGCTTATACGGAAGGCGTATTGAAATTGGATGAACGGCTCATTGATATCTTCCCAGAGGAATCTCCGGCGGACCCAAGCGAAAACCTGAAGCTTTTAACCGTCCGCGATGTATTGTGTATGGGATGCGGTATGGACGCGATGCCGCGCCCAACGGTGGACTGGATCCGCGATTTCATGCATACACCGGTCAATCACAAGCCCGGCACTGCTTTCATGTACAATTCTACAGGCTCTTCGATTCTGGGTGCCATTGTCCGCAAAAAAACAGGGGAAGGGCTTCAGGAATATTTGAGCAAACGCTTGTTCTGTAAAATCGGTATCGACCCGGACAATATCCGCTGGTACTGTATGCCGGACGGGATGGAAATGGGCGGCGGCGGAATGCTTGCCACCACAGAGGACAATCTGCGTCTGATGAAGCTGTACGCCGATGGCGGCGTATGGGAGGGTGAACGCATTCTGGCAGAGGACTATGTCAGGCTTGCCACTACAAATCAAAATGACTCATCCACTGAAGCGCTCAACAACCCGGAGGCAAGCGACAATTTTCTGGGGTATGGCTTTCAGATATGGATGTGCAAGCCGAAGGGTGTATACCGGGCGGATGGAGCGATGGGGCAGTTCACCATCGTAAGTCCGGAGCAGGATCTGCTAATTGCCATTAATGAAACGGCTGTCGGCGCGCATTGGGCGCAAAGTACTTTGAATATTACATGGGACTTTTTGGAAAAAGTAGGCGGCGAGACATTGGAGGAAGATCCGCAAAGTGCTGGGCGGCTGGCGCAGAAAATGCGGTGCCTCAATCTCCCAAATCCGGTATTCCAGCCGCTCAGTCCCATTGCTTCAAAAATCAGCGGCAGAACATACACGGTTCAAAGCGGCGTGCTGAGTACGGAAATATTCAACTTTATGTCAGGAGAACCCGTCAGTCCAATAACGGATTTTTCGTTCACGTTCGACAGTTATGGATGTATATGGAATGTAAATGGCCCAAATGGCACACAGGCCGTTCGAATCGCCACAAATGGCTGCCGTTTTACAAATCTGGTCGGCAAGGCGGAAGATCAGACGCAGCTGCTTGTTTGTGACGGTGCCTGGACAGAAGAGGACACCTTTGCGGTGAACCTCCGCTGGGCAGAGACCTGTCTGACGAAGAAGCTGGTGTTCCATTTTGACTGCGATGGCGTTACGGTTGAGGATACAAACAACAGTGCGTTTCGCAGAAGTGGGGACGGCCCGGATGTGATTGTGGCAAAATAGAATAGAAAGGAACACGCAGGCATAACCCGAAAGTGGCTATGCCTGTGTGGTATATCCAAAACAAAACGGCAGCGCATGGATGCGCCGCTCCGGGAGGCAGTGAACGATGTTTCAAATGGAAAATCCCTTGATGAGAATGCTGACAAAAATCGGGAATTTTATTTTGGTCAGCTTTTACTGGCTGTTGACGTGTATTCCGGTCGTCACCATCATTCCCGCCTGTACGGCGCTGTTCCACACAGTGACAAAAGCGATTCGCCAGGATGGCGAAGGCGTTACAGCAGATTTTTTTTCCGCTTTTCGCCATGCGTTGCATCCAGGGGTGCTGCTCTCCCTTATAACGGCGGGAGGAAGCCTGCTGTTATATACCTGTGTGGATTTTGGATATCAAATGATGCGGCAGAACGCTGTGGGAACCGCTTATTTTTCCGTCGGCTGCATTTTGGCGTATGCTTGGACGGCTACCGTCTTTTATCTTGCACCGGCCTTGTCTCGCTTTGAAGGAGGGGTGCTGGACATACTTCGGATAGCGTTTTACCTTCCTTTTCGGAATTTTTTCAGTGTCCTGCTGCAGATGATTCTTTTGGCGGTTATGATTTTTGTGGTGGATTTTTATCCGGTTCTATTGCTGATCGTACCGGCGCTGTATGTCGATCTGACTTGTTCCGGAGTGGAGAAGGCTTTGCAACGGCTCGTGGCGCTGAGCGGTGCAAAAGAACCTGAGAAACAGACAGATGCCGAACCGGAACGGGAACAGTGCTTGGAATTCGGCGGGCTCTCAGCGCTGGAACAGGCTGCGCATATGAATGATTCTGAGGAATAGAGGCAGGGAGTATGGCGGAACTGGTATTGAACGATCTGGTGAAAATCTATCCGTATACAAAGATAGGAGGCTTGTTCGGCGCGCGCAGGCGGTCTGTTGAGGCTCTGCGGCAGGAGAAAATGAACCCATATACCACAAATGAAGGTGTAATTGCGGTTCAGCAGTTCAGCCTGGAAATAGAACGTGGTGAGTTTGTTGTGCTTTTGGGGCCTTCCGGATGTGGTAAAACCACAGTTCTTCGAATGATCGCGGGGCTAGAGTCAGTTTCAGCCGGCCAGGTGTGCCTGGACGGGAAAAACATCAACGATGTGCGTCCGGATGAACGGGATATTGCCATGATTTTTCAAAACTATGCGCTGTATCCGCATTTGACTGTGTATGACAATATCGCATATACGCTGAAAAACCAGCATATGCCACGGGATGAGATCCGTTTGTATGTGGAAGAGATTGCGTCCATGCTGGACCTGACCGGACTTTTAAAACGGCGCCCAAAGGAACTATCGGGCGGACAGCAGCAGCGTGTGGCCATTGGCCGGGCATTGGTGCGCAAGCCGAAGCTGTTTCTTCTGGATGAGCCCTTCAGCAATCTTGACCCTTCATTGCGTGCCCAGCTTCGCCGGGAAGTGAAGCGGCTTCACGAAAAAATAGGCACGACTTTTATTTATGTGACCCATGATCAGGCTGAGGCGTTCATGCTGGGGACCCGTATCGTGGCGATGCGTCACGGGATGATTGAGCAGGCTGGGACACCGAAAGCATTGTACAACCACCCTTTGAATACCTATGTTGCATCTTTTGTTGGCGTGCCGCCGATGAATCTGCTGGATGCGCAATTGACGCGACGTGAGAAAAGCTGGTATGTAAGAGTGCTCCGAACTGAATATCCTATTTCGGAAAAGCAATGCGCGGCATTGGCGGACAGTGATGAAGGCCGGGAGATACGGCTCGGCATACGCCCGGTGCATTTGTTGTTCGGTGATAAGGGCATAGAGGCGGAGGTGGAGTATGCAGAAACAACGGGAAAAGAATTTGTTGTGCATCTTCAGGTGGGCGACACGTCAGTGGCGCTTGTTCTGCCAGGCTATACGCCTCCTTCGAAAATTGCGAAGCACGCGAAGGGGCGCCTGGAAATGCAGCCGGAGTATTTTCATCTGTTCGACAAGGAGAGCGGAAAACGGATATAAAGCCGAATCAGAGAAAAAGAAAAGGCCCTGTTTTTGAAGCGCTCCAGATTATGCAGCCAGCATAAAAAGGGTGTCTGATCGCAGAAATATTGGATTTTAGGCGGAGAGACGGCGCATAGGCATCGTCTCTTCATTTTTGGGCAAGATGCTGCTCATGGCTGCAAAAGTTGGATACAGCTGGTCGAATATATCGTTGGCTTTACAGATTGCAGATTGTTTGTGGCAAAAATATATTCTATTCTGAGGATAAAAAACTTTTCTGCAATGGTATCCATATAGATGCCTTTTTGATATGGACGGCGTAATGCCGTATTCTTGGGTTAGGTTGAGATGAACTTGCAAGGTATACTGAAATTCCTAGGTCGTTGTGGAGGTGCGGTTTCGCAGCGATTTTTGTTTTTATTTTATAGCTGGATGACCATACAGTTACTCTCATACACCGGTGCCCATAACAATGCCCCTGATGCAGCTTGCTTTACCGCATCAAGGGGCATTGCGCCTTTTTACTGAGGCCGGTGCAATTCGACGGGAACTTTTTTATAATCCAAGTCCATGCAGCCATTCGGCACACAGGCCGGACCAGTGCGCCACATGGGGAATATCCATATAAAGATCATTATTTCCGTCTGCCAGCGCCAGTCCATGGACGCCGTCGGGGAAGCAATGAAGTTCAAACGGAACGCCTGCTTCTGTCAGTGCAGCGCCCAGCACGAAAGAGTTTCTGGGATCATCGCTGTTGGTCTGCCAGATAAAGAAGGGCGGCGTGTCGCAGGTGATATTTTTTTCCGGCGCAAGATAAAGTTTTTCTGAGCGGTCGTCGTCTTTAAAGGGGTTTGCAAAGATGCCGGCGGGGAAAGCCACCGTCGCAAATGCCCCATATCCCAGAACTGCCGCGTCAGGGCGGCAGGAGAAACGTTCCACAGGGTCCGAAGCGGCTGTATCCCCTGCGTCGTAGTGCGTTGCACAGTTGCCGCTCAGCATACCGCCTGCGGAGAACCCCATGACGGCGATCTTATCCGTGATACCCAGCTCGTCGCGGCGGGCGCGCAGAAGACGGATCGCACGCTGCATGTCGTGCATCGCATCCCGGCGGGAATAGGGTTTGAGGCGGTAAGTGAGGATCGCGGCGTTGAATCCGGCGCGCGCAAAGAAGCCGGCGACATGCATGCCTTCACAGCCGGTACGGCTTTCAAACCCGCCGCCATGTGCCACAATGATCGTACTGCGTGGTCCACTGGCGCCTTGTGCGGGAATGAAAACAAGTGAGGGCTGTGGCTGCAGGGGATCGCGCCCATCATAGCCGGGCGCGCCGTTTTCCCAAAGCGGTATCTGGTCGAAGCGGGAGAGCGCGGAATTCCATATTTTTTTATTCCCATCCAGATCAAAGCTGCCGTCCGGGCCGCGGTGCTGTGACACGTGGCGGATGACGCTTTTATCTGCAATCACCTGCCGGAGCACTGTGTAGTTCGATTCATACATTCCGCACCGCCCCCTTTCAAATCACAAATTGCTCTATATATCGCTTGCTGAGCCGCAAAGAGGCACGTACCCTTTCCGGCGTTCCCTCAAAAGCGCGGTCCTCGATCTCCAGGCAGGCATAACCGTCATAGCCGATATCCGTCAATGCGGAGACGAACCTGCCCCAATCCACATCGCCAAGGCCGGGGATTTTCGGCTGCATGTATTCCAGTGGATATGCCAGAACACCGGCTTGAGCCAAGCGTTCAGGGTAGAGCTTGATATCCTTGAAATGAACATGAAAAATTCTGTCCCGGAATTCATACAGCGGGGAGATATAATCCATCATTTGCCATACAAAGTGAGAAGGGTCATAGTTCAGCCCCAAATACTTGCTTGGAAGAACATCGAACACTGCACGCCAGAGCTGTGGGGTACACATCAGGTTTTGTCCGCCGGGCCATTGCTCGCGCCCAAACAGCATCGGACAGTTTTCAATGGCAATGCGGACATTCAGCGTTTCGGCAAGTCGTATAATATCCGGCCAAAGCTGTTTTACAAGCTCCAGGTTATCTTCTGTGGGAAGCGTTTGGTCGCGGCCGATGAAAGTGCTCACCATGTTGATTTTTAATTTAGCGCTGGCGCGAATCACATTTTTCAGATGCGCGATATTGGCGGCACGTTTTTCAAGGTCGCTGTCCATTGTATTCGGATAAAATGCCAGAGAGGAAATCGTTATATTTTTTTCAGCGCTGTATGAAAGAAGATGCGCGGCATAGGCGTCGTCGGCCAGCACACGGTCTACATTGATATGGCATACACCCGCATATCGGCGCTCGGCTTTCCCATCGGGCCAGCAGGCTACTTCCACACAGGAAAATCCCATCTCTGCAGCGGTATCGATCATTTGCTCATATCCATACTGGTCCAGGATCGATGTAATAAAACCAAGCTTCATTTGACCGCCTCCAAGCCTTTCAGCCGGACCTCTGCTCCGGTTTCGCCTGAACGATAAATGCCCTCCAGGATCTGTGTTACAATAAATGCCTGCTCGGGACGCACCAGCGGCTGTGTGCCATTCAGGATCGCCAGCAGCCATTGCCGGGCCTCCGCATAACCGGGGTCGCCGGCGCCGCCTTCAAAATAAGCCACGTTACCGCCGCCTGCCATGCGTTCGTCCATCAGGATACCGTTTCGTCCGCGGTTGATGATCAGCTCATCTTCTTTGAAACTCATTCCGGAGTTGATTTCCGCGCCTGCCAGGGTACCGCACAGCGTAGTGGACGCTTCTTTGGATTCCCGTACATTCAATGCCCAGGAAGCTTCCAAATGAATCGTGGAGCCGTCTTTCATGCGAATCATACCGAAAGCGGAATCCTCGACCTCGTAGGCCTGAGGATCCCAGGGGCCGAAAGCGTTGCCTTCTGTGGCTTGGGGAAGGTGCCCCAGTTTGTAAAATACGGAACCATACACGCTGACAGGCTCGTAATTGCTCATCATCCACAACGTCATGTCCAGCGCATGCGTGCCGATATCAATGAGCGGCCCGCCGCCCTGCAGCGCTTTGTTGGGGAATACCCCCCAGGTGGGAACCGCGCGGCGGCGCACGGCATGCGCCTTGGCATAATAGATATCCCCCAGCTCACCGTTTTCACATGCTGTGTGAAGTGCTTGGACTTCGGGACGGAAACGGTTTTGATAGCCGATGGTGAACTGTTTGCCGCTTTTTTTCCACGCCTGTAGCATTTTTTGGGCATCGGCGCTGGTGCTGGCCATTGGTTTCTCGCTCATTACGTGTTTACCCGCGGCGAATGCGTCCACGGTGATCGGACAGTGCAGTACGTTTGGTGTCAGAACATGCACCACATCGATGGAATCGTCTTCCAGCAATTTTTTGTAATCCGTATAAACCTTTGAATCCGGCGTGCCGTATTCCGATTTTGCCTTTACGGCCCGTTCCTCGACAATATCGCAAAACGCCGCCATCGTACATAGCTCGCTCAGCTTCGCCAAAGCAGGCATGTGTTTTCCGTTTGCTATACCGCCGCAGCCAATAATTCCGATTTGAAGTTTTCCGCCTTTCATTTTGCACCTCCATTGATAGCAAGGCGGCCCTGTGCCGCTCTTAATTCTGTAAAATCAGTTCAAGATCCCTTTGAAGGAGATCATTTTCTGCTGCGTCATTTCTTCCAGAGTACACACGGCGCCCTCACGGCCCACGCCGGAGAGCTTATATCCGCCGAAGGGCTGGTGGGCCAAACGGTAGTTTCCGCTTCCGTTGATGATGCATGCGCCCGCATGAATTCCATTCGCGACCTTCATGGCAACGCGCATATCCGACGTCATGACGCCGGAGGAGAGTCCGTAACAGGATTTGTTGGCAATGTCTATGGCCTCCTGTACGGTATCAAACACGATCATTGGAAATACAGGGCCGAACACCTCCATATCCCGTGCGATGTCTGTTTCGGGCGAGACCTCCAACACGGTGGGTTCGACAAATGCATTGGTGCGCTTGCCGCCGCACACCAATTTTCCTCCTTGTTCGATCGTCAGACGAATCTGCTTTTCCACATCGGCCGCTGAGTCTTCACGCACGCAGGGGCCAAGTTCTACGGACGGGTCGGACGGATCGCCCATTTTGATTTTTGCAAGGCGAGCGGTGAGATCCCGGACAAAGCGGTCGTAGATACCGCGTTGCACGATAAAGCGTTTGCTGGCGCAGCAGGTCTGCCCGGCATTGCCGATACGTCCATTGATAACTTCATCAAGAGCCAGCGCATAGTCGCAGTCGTCAAAAATGACCAGTGCATCGTTGCCGCCAAGCTCCAGAGACACTGGACGAAGGCTTTTTGCACAGGTTTCGGCCAGGTTGATGCCCACACGGGTACTGCCTGTAAAGCTGACGGCGGCTACGCGGGGGTCGGCTGCGGCGCGTGAGCCGACTTTACTGCCTGCCCCGGTAATGCAGCATACAGCCTTAGCAGGCACACCTGCGCGCACCAAAAGCTCTACAAGCAGCAGCGCGCTGCGCGGTGTTTTGCTGGAGGGCATCAGTACAACACTGTTGCCGGTCACGAGCATGGGTGCCAGTTTATGCGCCGCAAGCTCGACCGGGTAATTGAAGGGGACTATATTGGCAAATACGCCCAATGGCTCGTGGATGGTAAAAGCCACGTCCCCCTGGGAGCGAGGCTCGGCATTGTATGGGAGCGACTTCCCGTAAAAGGTATATGCGGCAGCGCAATAAATGCGAAAGATTGCAGCGTTGGCGGCAACTTCCGTGCGGCACTGTTCAATGGGCTTGCCGCCTTCTTCACACATGATGGACGCGATTTTTTCAGTGTTTTCCGTCAGCAGGACACAATAGCGCTCCAAAATGGAAAGTTTTTCGTGAAGAGGAATGTTGTTCCATTCTTTCTGTCCCTCCACAGCCAGGGCAATGGCGCGGTCCACGTCCTGTTCTGTCGCTTCGGGAACGGTGTCTACACATGCTCCCGTGGCGGGATTGACGACGGAAGAAACGGCTCCATCCGAACTGTCTGTCCAACGGCCGTCAATGAACATTTTCATACGATATCCTCCTTATTCCAAAGCACTCAGATATTCTCTGTCTGCCAGAATGGTGGTGTAATTGTCTCCGGTATAGGCATATTCACGCTCTACGATATAGGCTTTTACGCCTTGGGCGTCGGCGGCTTTTTTCAGTTCGGGCATATTGATGATACCGTCGCCGAGTTTGCAGTTGATCTTCTGGCGTTCTTTGAACTTAGCCTCCATTTCCGGGGTTAAAATAAATCTACCGTCCGGCCCGCGTTTGGCTCCGGCGAACAGGGCGTGCATATCATCCTCCGGGCCCAGCACGCGAGAGGTCTCCTTTACATGGATCAGGTCGAACCGGCCTGCATGGCGGTTGACAAAATCGGCTGCGTCAACGCCTGCGCGCCAAGCCCAGGCGGCATCCAGCTCAAAGGTCACAAGTTTTGGATCGGTATTTTCAAGAAAAATATCGATCACTGTTTTGCCGTCATAAACGTCGAAGTCATTGTCGTGGTTGTGGTAAGCGTAACGCAGACCCGCGGCTTTTGCCTTTTGCCCCAAGGCGTTGAGCAGTTCGGCTTTACGATAGGCATCATCGCGGCTTTCTACGCGCAGCATAGGGCATACCACATAACGGCACCCGGCCTCGGCCAGATAAGAAAGCTGACTGTCTGTATCCTCAACGTTGACATGAGCGCTGATGGCTGTCATACCGTAGCTCGCCAGATAGTTTTTCAGTTCTTGAGGGCCGAAGCCGCCGTAAATACAATTAAACAGCTCTAAACCGGCATATCCTGCTTTGGCAGCCATTTTCACATACCCGCGAAAATCGCGCTTGATCTCACCGACGAAGGAAGCGGTGATGAGATAGACGTCTTTCATTTCATGAGTCCTCCTTTTTCAACAGGCGCGCAGTGCGCTCCATTACTTCAAAGCACATCTGCGAATTGTGAAAGGGGCATTTCCCTCCATTCAGTTTGTCAAAGCCATGCATCCCATCCACAATATGGAGGCCGGTTTCGTCGACAATGACATTGTTGTGCCAGTCGCCGTGTATGCGGTCGACAAAATACTTTTCAATATAATCCGCCTGTGTTTCGCAGGCGCTCAGAAAACGCGTATCCTCTGTCAGTTCATAGCCATACAACATGGCGGTGACGCTTTCTGCTTGGGCCCACCAAACGTGGCTTTTTTCCGGTTCCCCGGTGGCAAGGTCGCAGCCGTTGTACAAACTGCCCCAGGCGTCATAATCGTGCTCAAGTACCTGTATCAGGACCTGCTTGCAAATATTGTCCACCTTCGCGGCCAATGCATGGTCACCCAGAAGGCTTGCGGCGTTTTGAAGCAGATAGCTGATCTCACAATCGTGCCCGAAGCTCTGCCTTGTCCCCACGCGTATTCCGTCTTTTTCAACGATGGTCTTAAAACAACGATAATCTGCGTCATACAGGGTATCGCATGCAAAATCCACCATTTCAGCCAGCGCCTGCCCTACGGCCGCATTTTGTGTGGCTTTGTACAGCAGAACATAGGCCTGGCAAAGATGATGCGGGAACATCACAGCGCCCTCCGGCATTGAAAATGCCGGGGAGGCTTTCTTGGAGCCGAATCCCATGCCGGGCGCAGGCTTCCAGTCGCGCGTCATGTTGTTGTGATAACAGCCCGGGCGCAGCTTTACTTTTGTCTCCATCAACCGAAAAGTCTGATACGCCAGTTCAAGAGCGTCGGCGTCGCCGGTGGCATAATAATATGCCGCACAGCCCATCAACAGAAAAGCCTCGCAATAGGTGGGCTTATCGTCGGAAATGACATCGCCTTGTGCGCTGACAGTGGGGTATGCGCCGCCGTACTCACCATCGTAAAAGCGGCGGATCAGATCGCGATATGCATATGTGGCGCGCTCCTTGCAGACTTCATCGTCCAAAACGCGGTATGCGACAGAAAACGCATACGTCATGCGCCCGGCCAATGTCAGCCCGCGCGGTTCGGTGTTGTCGATTTCCATGGCGGCCGATACACGGCCATAAAAGCCGCCGTATTCATGGTCGATGATGAAGTCGCTGGTCCAGAAAGGAAGAATATACTGGGTCAGGTTTTGCCTGGCCCAGCCGTTCAGCTTTTGCAGTCGTTCTTTTTGCATGATGCACCTCAGTCGAAATAGACCGTCTTGCCGGTGGCCGACGATTGATATATCGCATCCAGTATCCGGGTGACGGTATAGGCCTGCTCGGCGGTGACGAATAAACCGCCCTTGCCCAACAGTGCGTTTACCCAAATCTCGGCCTCGGCAACGTTGGGCATTACCATCGGATTGCGGTCGATAAGATTCGAGGGCATAAAACGCGGAGCGCGCGTGGCTATTTTACTGTCTACCTGACGGTTGGCGACCACATGGTTGGCCCGCACGCCGTCCGAATTGTCCAGGCCGCCTTTTGTGCCGCACAAAAGCACGCTGCCGCCGGGCGCGATCATGTTCAGGGCCCAGGAACAGCGGAGATTGATCAGAGCGCCGTTTTTCATGCGCACAAATCCGAAAGCGGAATCCTCTACTTCATATTTTGCAGGGTCCCATGCTCCGAAATCGTTGCCCATTTCATCGGGGGCGGCGTATTTCCCTATTTTTGCAAAGCTTACGCCTGTGACGCTTTCGACTTCGTAGTTGTTCATCATCCAGAGCGTCAGGTCCAGAGAATGAGTGGCGATGTCGATGAGGGGCCCGCCGCCCTGCTCCGCTTTGTTGGTGAATACGCCCCAGGTGGGGATACCGCGGCGGCGGATAGCGGTCGTCTCAGCATAATAGATATCGCCCAAAGCCCCGGTAGAAACATAATCTTTCATGGCCCTGTTCGCATCAAAGTGCCGGTATTGGTATCCAATCGTCAGCAGCTTGCCAGTACGTTTGGATGTGTCCAGCATCTTTTTTGCATCCGCGGCAGTGGCAGCCATGGGCTTTTCGCAAATGACATGTTTGCCGGCTTCCATTGCGGCACAGGAGATCTCGCAGTGCTTCACGTTGGGGGTAAGTACATGTACTGCGTAGATTTCCGGGTCCTCCAACAGTTCGTGGTAATCGGTATACATCTTTGCGTCTGTGCAACCGTACTTTTGGCGTGCTTCTTCGGCGCGTTCTGCAATGATATCACAAAATGCATACATATCGATTTTGTCCGTCTGCGTCGCCATCCCGGGCAGATGCTTGTCGAATGCAATACCACCACAACCGATGAATCCGATTTTCAGTTTTTTCATTTTACTGGCCTCTTTTCTTTCGTTCTATTATAGATAAAATGATAAATGGGGCCCGCCGTAAAATCTTTCAAAAAAAACACTGGTTTTGTAAAATAATATTGTTATGCATTTCACATGAAAAGCAAAATGTAAAATGCGTGAATTTTGAAAGAAAAGCGTTTTTTTGTGAATTCTTCGGGCATCGGTGTCTGTTATACTGTAACGAAAGAGTTGCTTTGCACAAAGATTTATAAAACATGGGAAAGGCTGGTATTTACGATGGAGGAAATCAAAACAGTCCAGATTGGACAGATTACCCTTGCTTACAAGGAATTTGGTAGCGGCGACAAATATCTTCTTTCGACACAAAATTTTTTCTTGACGGACTGCCACATGGAATTATTGGGAAAGCCGCCGTACGATTATCATTGCTTTCTCGTATATATGCGTGGATATGGAAAATCAACTCATATTACGGACAATGTCGAACGTGACTACAATGAGATATGGGGGGAAGACCTGCTTGCCTTCGCGAAAGCAATGGGAATCAAGTCTTTCTACTATACCGGCGTTTCCCACGGGAATTTTGCGGGATGGTATGCCGCCTTCAATCATCCGGAGGTGCTGAAAGGGTTTGTATGCTGTGACGGGATTGTCCAGTATCGTCAGCCAGAGAAAGGCGGCAGCCCCTCATCACGTCGCAACCCAGATGCCGACAAGATGGTTGGAAACTATGAGCTTCTTGAAAAAATGGCATGGATGGAGCCATGGCCTACGCAAAACCCCGAACGTCTGGCGCGCCGGGCGGCCAATCACAAGGAGCATACTGCCATCCTTATGGAGCGCGCCAAAGAAGAATTCGAAGTGCCGAATATTGGAGATATGACATGCTGCCGGGCAAACAGCGAGCAGGAGATGCTGGAAAAGCTCGCGGGGATTCATGTTCCGGTCTTGATTTGGCTGGGCGGGCTTGATCCTCTTGCAACGGCGGAAAACGCGCTAAAAGTCGCGCAGGTGATTCCCGGGGCATCGCTGCTGACGTATCAACATCTGGGGCACGGCGGCGCCGACGAATGTCCTGAAATGGCCGCCCGCGATTGTGACCGCTTCTTTCGGGATACAGAAAATCGTTTGCTCTAATGGCGTTGTCTGTTGAAAGAGGCTAAAAACTGTTACAGAAGTGGTAGGGTCGTTTCCGGCACTACAAAAAACAAGCAATAGGAGATAAGAAGCCGATGAATCGAAAATAGGCTGCACATAAAAGGTGAGTGAAAAGTATTGTGTTTCTCATTCGCCTTTTCATTTTTTCGGAATGATAGAAGAGAGGTTTATGGCCTCCGAAAGGAATTATACTACTTGTTCTGTTTTTGCGTCCTATAAGCTGCATAGATACAGGCTTCTCCACCCCTAAGTATCCACGCGGACAGATTGACTGTTATGAAATCGAACGCTGGTTTCGTGGGATAGAAATATAAAATACTGGTCCTTGCTCTTATTACATGAATAGAGCAGCATGAATTAAGAAAAATCAACGCCTATTGCGTAGCACTCCGCCTACAATGAATAAACAGCGCAAGTATAAATCTGCTTGCGCTGTTTGGCATATCATATTATCAGGAATAGACGACTTTATCATACGGTGCACATAGCTCGTTCATTCTGACCGTTGATGAGTGTAACTGTTTTTGATATTTATCCAAGCATGTAAAGATAGCATTAGAAAAGATAATAACCGTATTTAGCTTTGATTCTGCTTTTCTTTGTGTTGCCAGATATTCCTACTTTTTCTATTCGCACTTCTCACAATTTCGCATAGTATCCTTTACTATATTCACGGACTTTTCTCTTTCGCGGAATCAACTATTTTCTTGTAAGTTTATTGCAAGCTTTTCACGCGGGTTGTTTGGTTTGTTTCTTTATTTATTTGATTCCCCGCGCTCCCATTTGCTGACGGCCTTATCCGTTACCCCCAAGGCGTCCGCAAGCTGCTTTTGCGTCAGCCCTTTGGCGCGGCGCGCGGCCGCGATCTGCTCTCCCGTATATCTGGCGTCCATTCGATTCCTCCCTGCGCGGCGGCTTTGCCGCGCTGTTTTTATTTTGTCCTGATTGTATCCCCAAAGCCCGCTTTTGACAACCGACCGCTGGTCGAGCGCCGAAAAACGGCGGAAAACAAGAGGCCCGCTGTAAAAACAGCGGGCCTTCCGGTAAAAACGAAGGAAAATGCTCAGCGGGCCTGTCCGGTGCGTTCGAGCAGAGCCTTGATCTTTTCGTGGGGATCGATGATGGCGCTGACGGAAAGGTCGTGATTCAGCGCGGCGATGAAATAGGCGATATACTTGGATACGTCCACCTCATGGAACCAGGGGCGGCTCAGCAGCTCCGGAGTGCGGTAGGTAAGGTTGGAGCCGAACACGCCCGTGATCATACCGTCGGCATAGGCTTTGTCAAAGGAATCCAGGCCGTTTGTGAAAATGGCGTAGGTGGCGTTGGCAAAAATGCGCTTTGCGCCCTGCTTTTTCAGCGCGTAGGCAATGTCCAGCATGCTTTCGCCGGAGGAGATGATATCGTCCGCCACAAACACGTCCTTGCCCTCTACGCTTTCACCCAGGTATTCGTGGGCAACGATGGGGTTGCGGCCGTTTACCACCTGGGAATAATCGCGGCGCTTGTAGAACATGCCCAGATTCACCCCCAGCACGGAGGCGTAATACATGTTACGGTTCATCGCACCCTCGTCGGGGCTGATGACCATGAAATGGTCGCGGTCCAGCTGGAGGTCGGGAACGGCGCGGAGCATGGCTTTCAGCACCTGATAGGTAGGCATCACGTTGTCAAAGCCCATCAGAGGCACGGCGTTCTGCATGCGGGGGTCGTGGGCGTCAAAGGTGACGATGTTGGAGATGCCCATGGCCTGCAGCTCCTGCAGCGCGACGGCGCAGTCCAGGCTTTCCCGGTAGGCGCGGCGGTGCTGGCGGCTGCCGTACAGCAGCGGCATAATGACGCTCATGCGCTTGGCTTTGCCGCTGGTGGCCTGGATCAGACGTTTCAGGTTCTGGAAATGGTCGTCCGGGGACATAAAGTTCTCATGGCCGAAAATCTTGTATTTCTGGTTGTAATTGCCCACGTCTACGACGAAATAGATATCGTCGCCGCGCACGGTGGAGCGGATGAGGCCCTTGCCGTCGCCGGAGGAAAAGCGGGGGCATTCGCTCTCGATGATAAACGTGTCCTGGTCCATCCCGGCCTCCTGCGCCCAGCGGAGCAGGTGACGGTCGATTTTGGCGGTGAGCTCCTCGGCGCCGGGCACGGCAATCAGGCCGAGGTCGGCGAGGCGTTCATCGGCGTTGAAAAATTCCTTCGCACTGGTTCTGGCTTGCACCATGGGGAAAGCACACTCCTAATTTTATGATGCCGCAAAGCGGGTTTGGCCCGGCTCCGCGGGGCCGGGCATACTACACCGATATTGTATCACAAAAGCCTGCCAAAATCGGACATGTTTTGCTATTTTTTATATTTTTGTCGTTTTGTTCGTAAAGCGTGCGTAAAGCATGGCTTTTTTAGACAAAAGTAGTAGAAAAGGCTGTGCGGCGGCTCGGGGGACGGGCGGTGCGTCTGCCGGCCGCATGAAATGGATGGGCCGCGGCCATTCAAAGCAACGGCCGCGGCCC
>ENA-ORUW01000845-ORUW01000845.1-human-gut-metagenome-genome-assembly--contig:-NODE-845-length-25455-cov-2.990787_pt1 | contig 25455 bp, 23 predicted proteins | sample MGYA00242088_ERZ509227 | MGnify/ENA primary metagenome ERZ509227 (study PRJEB26280, sample SAMEA2338816) | human gut metagenome | biome: human gut; feature: human-associated habitat; material: faeces... | reverse complement strand
GGGCGTCCTGGCAAGCAAGCTTGCCGGCCTCCCAGCCGCTGTCCGGGAGCTTATACAGTAAAATGCCTCTGTTCAGTATTTATTGTACCGAACAGAGGCATTGAATTCTCAAAGATTCCCTAGAAAAATTCCTAAGAACTTCCTAATAGAACCTATCTTTTTTCCTAATCTGACAGCGGCAATCGAACATGAAAAGTTACCATTTTCTCTTCACTTTCAACTGTGATTTCCCCTCCGTGAAGTCGAATAATCTCTTCCGCGATAGAAAGCCCCAGCCCCGTCCCACCTGTGTCAGAAAGACGGGCCTTATCCAGGCGGATAAATTTTTCAAAAATATCTCCTAACCGTTCCTGAGGAATCTGATCTCCCTGGTTTTGAATGTCCACGTTCACAAAATCTCCCTGCACATCGGCTGTTATCAGGATTTCTGTGTCCGGGTAACTATAAGAAACCGCATTTTTTAATATATTGGAGAAGACACGCACTAATTTTTCAGCGTCAGCAAACACTGTCATCTTCTCTTTTATCTCCAACCGAAGTGAATTTCCTTTAGCCGATATAATCGGATAGAACTCATCCGCCAATTGCACCAACAGGCAGTATAAATCTAATTTTTCTTTTTTCAAAGCAACAGTTCTAGCATGCAGCCGCGTAATCTCGAATAATTCATTGATTAATCTTTCCAATCGCTCTGCTTTTTCCAGGGCAATTCCCGTATACTTTGTTCTTTGCTCAACAGGCATATCAGGCGCCTCCTCGAGCAGATTCAAATAACCGATTACTGTAGTTAACGGTGTGCGAATATCATGGGCCAGATACATAATCAGATCATTTTTCTTATCTTCTGCCATCTTAGCAGCCTGTTTGCTTAATAAAACAGACATTTTGATCTGGTTCATCTGGTTTTCCACCTCTCCTAAAGGAGCAGACAATTCAATCGGCCTACTGTCTTGTTCATGAAGTCTACCCGCTCCTTGAACCACCTCATTCAAATATGACCACGGTTTTTTCCAATATCTATAAAAAATCCCCCCAAAGCCAAAGATGAGGCAGAAAAAATAGATTAGATCAATCCTCTGAATCAGCCACACAGAAATTGGATTTTGAAAAAGAGCTAAAATATAATCCAATACCAAGGTCACTGCCAACCCCAACGCCGCATACAAAGACAAACTGAGAAAAAGCTGTCTGCACAGTTTCTTTTCCATAGAATTACTTTGATTTTTCGCGTTCACACCCTACACTCTCCTTTTCACAGTAACTTCATATTTTATAGCCCACACCCCAGATTGTCTTAATATAAGTGGGATTAGCGCCAGTATCTCTCAGCTTTTCTCTCAGATGTCTGATATGCACAGTGATTGTGCTGCTATTCTTGTTATAATACTCATCTTTCCAGACAGACCGAAACAATTCCTCTAGACTCACAACATTCCCTGCCTGTTTTAATAAAAGCTGCAAGATTGAAAATTCTGTAGGCGTGAGTGCGACAAGTTCTCCATCTAACAGACACTCATACGTTTTCATGTCCAATTCCAATTTTTTATAAGACAGTCTTGTAGTTTTTTGTGTCTCCACTTCAGAAACAGGCGAGTATTTTTTGTACCTTCGAAGCTGTGCCTTTACTCTGGCGACCAATTCCAGCGGGCGAAAAGGTTTTGTGACATAATCGTCCGCTCCCAGAGTCAGTCCCGTTATTTTATCTGTCTCCTCATCTTTTGCCGTCAGCATAATAATAGGATAAGTATACCGCTCACGAATTTTCTGGCAAATGGAAAATCCATCGACACCTGGAAGCATAATGTCTAAAATCGCTAGATCAAGCTCTTCTCTCTCAATGCATTCCAGAGCTTCCATTGCTGAATAATATTTGTATACTGTATAATTTTCATTTTTCAAATATACTTCCAGCAAATCCGCAATATCATGTTCATCATCGACAACGAGAATTTTTTCCGACATATTTCCTTTCCCTTCTCTGTTCAAATTATATACATTTTAGTATACCAAGCTTTTGCCATAAAATCTCTAATGTCTGCATGAGAGAATGTTAAGTTTTTCCTAAGATTACAGCTATCCCCTTAAAATTGCTCACCATAAGTACTATAAACATCCTTAAAATGTAAGACAATAATAATCGTCATATATCGCTCCACGCTCCCTTAGCCTCAAAAAGCTGCATATAACACTCTAAATTCTACAAATATTATTAAAAGACATAGCCCACTGACCAGCCAATTATACTGTATATCATTCAAAAATGTCTTAGAATGTGTTAGCCAATACCGTAACTTTTCCCTGCCTGTGAGCAATAAAATCATTAACTGTAACAGCGGAAATAAAAATATCTGAATTCTATCCCCATAGCTATCCGCGATTCCGCCAGCATTAAAATGTATTGGAATCGAGGATGGCAAAAAGAAAAAAACAATCAGTGTAAACACAAATCCTATCCCTACAATCGTCCACGAAAACTTTCTACTGTTAACAAAATATTTAAATTTCATTTTAGATTCCTCCTAGAATTTCTGGCTTCATTCTAACACTATTCGCAGAAAAAAAGAATCCTGTTTACCAGGATTCCCAATTACTCTTACATTCTTTTCTATAACAGAACAAAGTGGGTAAGCCCACTTCAGCTCCCCCATCCCTTCAATCTTGAAACACACAGCTCACTTTGCACGCTGAGCACAGCCGCCTGCCGCAGCTACCTCTCGTAAGTGCGCATCCTTAGAGGAGCGTTAATGAGGGCTTCCCACCGGAAAAACTTTTTACAATGTTCGCACACGAATAATAGGATTAAGACAATTCTACATTAATCATAACTGTATAGCAATTCTAATTTAAAAGAAAATGGGGAAGATTATGCAGTGGAAGATGTTTTCTACTATTATACGAGGAGATCAAGAGTAGCTTAATAGTCAGGGGAGAAGTAAAGCACGAGCCGGGAGTTTCCCAGGCTGGATCAAAGCCTGAACTATTTTGAGATAACAAATATCAGAGCGAATCATGATCTGATGCAATTGGTCTGTGGAGAGCTCTCAGAACCAGAAGGGAAATAGCTGAATACAGGAAAAGCGCGGGACAGTCGGAAGGCTGTCCTTTTAAATTACCCGGATTGAGGAGTATTTTTATGCTGCTTATAAAATCAGGCCAAACAGTAAAGATAAGAGTAAAAAGCCAGAATTATGATGTGTCAATAAAAGTCCACTTTTTATAAAATCAGTCACATTGTTTTGACTTGAAATAAAAGTATAATAAAATTAAATTCAAGCTTGAACAAAAATATGAAAATAAAGGAGAAAAGAAGAATGAAAAAAAGAATAGTATCGTGTTTATTGATTGCGGTTATGGCGATTTCCATGTGTGCATGCAGCACAGAAAGCAAGTTGGTTGAGAATGAAAAGGCAGAGACAAAAAAAGATGATGACCAGGTGAAGGTAGGAATTTTGCTGAATCAGGCGTCTACTCAGGTAATCAGTGATATGGGTAATGCAATGCTAGACAAAGCGGATGAGTTAGGAATAGATGCAACTTTGATGTACTATGAAATGGACGTACAGGAAATGATTACCGGGATAGAAAATTATATGGCCAGTGATGTGGATGCATTGATCGTACATCCTATGAATGCGAATGATGGAGCTGAGGCAATGCAGAAAGCTTATGATGCTGGAATTCAGGTACTGGTTTTTGATACGGAACCAAACTGTGACTATTCCAACTGCTTCATGGCGTCGAATGAAGAATTGGGATATAAGATTGGAGAACAGGCTGCAAACTGGGCAAAAGAGAATCTGGTCAGCAAAGGAATGACACCGGTTATTGGACTGGTAAATGAACCTTCCTCAGAATTCTTGACAGAACGGGAGACAGGAATCCGCAATGCCTTAGAAGAGCTTCTGCCGGAAGGTGAGATTGTCATAACTGGCGCTGGTACCACTGCTTTGGCAGGGCAGGAGGCAGGCGAAAATTTCTTGCAGGCATATCCAGACATGAATATGGTAGTCTCTATTAACGATGATACGATGCATGGAGTGTATGAAGCTTTTGCACAGGCAGGACTTACGAATTCTGAAAACATCGGCTTATTTTCCTGTGATGGAACCCAAAAGTCAAAAGAATACGTAGCAGAGGGTGGTATTTTTAAATGTGTCGTAGATTTAGAGTTAAATAAGGTCGGAGAGAACATGGTTGAGTGTGCGCAGAAAGATGTTCTTGGAGAAGACTCTGATTATGAGAAAATCAATTATTTTCCAATGAATCCAGTGACGATCGAAAATGTGGAGGAAGTGCTGAAGTAAAGCAGAGAAGAGGGAACAGTGTATATGGATAAAAAGAGCGAAGTGAGTTTGTCAGTACGCCATATCATAAAAACATATCCAGGGGTTGTCGCTTTGAAGGATATTTCCGTCGATTTTTATGCAGGAGAAGTCCACGGACTGATGGGAGAAAATGGAGCAGGAAAATCTACTCTGATGAAAGCAATTTCAGGGGTGATAGAACCAGATGAAGGGATATTTTATATTGGAAGTGATGAGTTTCGAAAAATTACCCCGCATCAAGCGCAAGAGAAAGGACTTCGGATTATCCATCAGGAACTAAATCTCATTCCTACGTTGTCCGTAACAGAGAACATTTTTATGGGGAGATTTATGGGAAATGGATGGACAGTAAAGTTTTCAGAAATGAAGAAGAGGACCTGGGAACTTTTTCAAGAAATTGGGATAAAGATCGATCCGGATGCGTTAGTGGAAAATCTGACAGTTGCTCAGATGCAGTTGGTAGAAATTGCTAAGGCAGTGAGCCAGGATGTAAAGATTTTGATTATGGATGAGCCAACTGCACCATTGACGCAAGTGGAAGTGGAGCTTTTGTTTCGGTTAATAAGGAAATTGAAGGAAAAAGGAGTAACTATTATTTACATTTCCCATAGAATCAGCGAAATCTTTGAGTTGACAGACCGTATTACGATCATGCGGGATGGAGAAAAAGTAATGACGGAATACACAAAAAATCTGGATAGAGAGACCTTGATTAATCTGATGGTGGGGAGAACTTTGAAAGAAACTTATCCGGAACGCACGAAAAAACCTCAGGAGGAGATTTTGAGGGTAGAGCATCTGTATGGAAATGGGCTGGAAGACATTAATTTTACACTGCGAAAGGGTGAGATTTTAGGCTTGGCAGGACTGGTGGGCGCAGGGCGTACGGAGCTTGTCAGATTGATTTTTGGAGCCGATCCGGTTGTAAAAGGAAAGATCTATATGGAAGGGAAGGAAATTCGGATTTCCAGCCCAAAAGAAGCAGTAAAACATGGGATTGTTTTAATTCCAGAAGACCGGAAGCGGCAAGGTGTGGTATTGGAGCTTTCGATTAAAGAAAATTTGACATTGCCTAACTATAAAAAAATATCACGCAGAACGTTGATTAATAAAAATGAAGAGAAGAAATTAGTGAAACGGCAAGTAGAACAGCTTCGAATAAAAACGCCTTCGGAAGATCAGTTGGTAAAAAATCTAAGCGGCGGAAATCAGCAAAAAGTAGTTGTGGGGAAATGGCTGGCAGGAAAATCAAAAATATTAATCTTTGATGAACCGACACGAGGAATTGACGTTGGAGCAAAACAAGAAATCTATTTTTTGATGAATCAACTCACAGAGCAAGGAATTAGCATCCTTATGGTTTCCTCCGAAATGGAAGAGCTTATGGGAATGTCCGACCGGATATTAGTTCTCAGAGAAGGAAAAATTTCCGGCAGCTTTGACAAAAGTGAAGAGCCCTTTACACAGGAGAGCATTATGAAGTATGCGTCTATTGAATGAGGAGGAAAACGGGAGTGGATGTGTTAAAGAAAATTCTAAATAAATTTACGGTGTTAATTCTCTTAGCCGTCGTAGTCATATATTTCGCTGTTTCAGCGCCGGGTTTTATGACCATCAACAATGGAATGAGTTTGTTAAGGCAGATTGCTGTGCTGGGAATTTTATCTACAGGATTTGCTATGGTTATGATTGCCGGAGGCTTGGATCTTTCTATTAGTTCTCAGCTGTCTTTGGTCAGCTGTGCCACAGCACTCATGATTGTAAACGGCGTTCCCTGTGTGGCAGCCTGCATCATAGGAGTTTTGATTGCAGTTGCGATCTCTGCATTCAATGGAATGGCGATTGTACTAACGGGAATGCCCGCGATGATTTGTACGCTGGCTATGCAGCAGGTATTGCAGGGTGTAGTTTATATCTTTACCGGTGCTTCTCCCATTTACGGCTTGCCTGAAGGGATGAAAATTATCGGACAGGGATATATTGCAGGTATTGTGCCAGTGCCTATTATCATTATGATTGTAATTTTCTTGATCGGTGCTTTCATTTTGAACCGTACTTACCTTGGCCGGTATTTTTATGCAGTTGGTTCTAATGAAGAAGCTACTAGACTTTCAGGGCTATCTTCCAAAAAAATTATGATTCTTTCTTATGTGGTAAACGGTTTGTTTGTGGGCTTGGCGTCTATTGTCCTGATGTCGAGAATTGCCTCTGGTCAGCCGGCTGCTGGAGAAGGATATGAGATGGATGTCATCACTGCCTGTGTAGTTGGCGGAATTGCCTTCTCAGGAGGCAAAGGAAAGATGCTGGGGGTTGTACAAGGCGTCCTAGTCATGGGAGTGCTGAGCAATGGCCTGGGTGTAAAGGGTGTGGACTCTTATACACAGCTGTTGTGTAAGGGATTGGTACTGCTGGTGGTTGTAAGCATTGACTGTCTGCGTGAAAAGAGAGAAAAGAGTCGTAAAATGGTGATTACACACGAAAAAGAGAAGGCGAACTAGGTGGTGGAAGGATGAAAGTTTTGGTTATTGACCGTTATCCAGACTTAGCGGAAGAATTTCAGGCTATGTGTGCGGAATCGGATTTGGAAGCTTTAAGAGATTTGAAGATTGAGTATGCAAAGGATACCAATGTATATCGGATGAATACATTTGAAGAATATGTACAAAGAATGGAAAAAGAAGGCCCGGAATGGATAGAACCGGATCAAGAGGTTCTGGATAAGATTCAAGACGCGGACATCTTGCTGATTCAATGGGGAGCTGTCAGTTCCGCAGTGATCGAGATGGGAAAAAAATTAAAGTTCATCGCGACGATAAGGAGTGGCTGTGAGAATATTAACGTAGACTATGCTAAAAAAAGAGGAATTCAGGTGTCGTTTGCACCGTCCAGGTTAGCAGAAGTGGTCGCAGATATGACTGTTGCGTTGACTTTATCAGAATGCCGTGGAATTGTGAGAAGAAACCTGATCGCGAATCATGGTAAATGGACAGAAGAGAAGTACAACGACGCTTCCCATGCCGCTATCAGCAATTTGGTGATCGGGATTGTGGGATATGGTGGGATTGCCAGAACCGTAGCCAGAAGATTTTGTGCAGGCTTTGGCTCTAAAGTGATTGCATATGAGCCGATCACTTCGCCCGAGATCTTGAAAGAAGACGGCGTGGAGCAGGTGGAATTGGACGAATTGTTGCGGCAGGCGGATGTAGTTACTATGCACGCGCGGGTGTGTAAGGAAACCATACATATGATTGGAGAAAGAGAGTTTTCCTTGATGAAGCCCAACGCTATTTTTATTAATACAGCAAGGGCGGCCTTGGTGGACGAAAAGGCATTGATTCAGGCGTTGCAGACAGGAAAGATTCGAGGAGCAGGGCTGGATGTCTATGAAAAAGAACCGCTTCCGTTGGACTCACCGCTGCTTTCCATGGACAATGTTACCTTAATGCCGCATTCTGCAGGAATTACCAATGATATTTTGAAGAACAGTCTGAAAATTATCAAGACAGAATTTGAGCGGTTTTTAAAGCGAGAACCTTTGAAATTTACTATATAAGCTCGCGGACAGCGTCTGGCAAGCTTGCTTGCCGAGACGCACACATTGGACGAGGCAATAGGTATGCGCCAGAGTGCGAATGCCTGTCAGGATTGCGGAAGTGCGAGGCACGGAGCAATTCGTAACTTATATTTTATGGAGGTGTCGCCGACAGGCAGCATGAGGGTTTACTGTGTAAGAGGAGATTCAGCGATGGAGAAAAATCAACATTTGAATAAATTTATACGTATGTGCGTGGATGGATGGAGCCTTGGATGGCATGAATACCATGGAGGAAATCTGACCTATCGTATCGAGCGGGAAGAATTGGCAGGGCTGGAATTAAATGGAGAACGGGAATGGGTTTCTCTGAAAAAGCCGATGGAAAATTTAGCAGGCGATTGCTTTTTGGTGACGGGAAGCGGAAAGACCATGAGAAATGCGGAACTAGAGCCAAAGGATGCGTTAGGAATCATTGAACTGGATGAAAAAGGACAGGCATATCGTATCGTTTGGGGGCTGGAACATGGAGGAAAACCTACGAGCGAGCTCCCAGCTCACCTGATGTGTCAGTCCGTGAAAAAAGAAGTGACGGGAGGAACATACCGTTTTGTATATCACGCTCATCCAGCCAATATCATTGCACTGTCATTTGTGCTTCCTTTGCAGGATGAGGCGTTTACCAGAGAGCTTTGGGAGATGGAACCAGAGTGCGCGATGACATTTCCGGCAGGGATTGGGGTACTGCCTTGGATGGTTCCCGGGACAGTGGAAATCGCAAAACTGACGTGTGAGAAAATGAAAACCTATGATGCGGTGCTTTGGGCGCAGCATGGTTTATTTGTGACAGGAGATACTTTTGAGGATACGTTTGGGTTGATGCACACGATTGAAAAAAGCGCGGAAATTCTGGTAAAGGTCCGTTCTATGGCAGCAGAGAAACTTCAAGTGCCCAGCGTACAGAATTTCCGGGATATGGCAGAAGCTTTTCAGCTGAAGCTTCCTGAGAAATTCTTGTTTGAGAAATGAAAAGAAGAGGAAGGGCTGTAAACACTGTTATTGATTACATGAGAGGTTTATGGATATGAAGAAAATAATAAACAGGCCAGAGGACGTAGTTTTGGAAATGTGCAGCGGGATCGCTCATGCAAACCCAGATGTAGTATGGAACCCTAAATATAAGATTATCAGAAAAAAGAGCTTAAATCCTGGAAAAGTGACCTTAATCAGCGGCGGAGGAAGCGGACATGAGCCTGCTCATGCCGGTTATGTGGGAAAGGGAATGCTGGATGCTGCGATATGCGGAGATGTATTTGCGTCTCCTTCTCAGGTTCAAGTGTACCAGGGACTGCGGGAAACCGCAGGGGAAAAAGGGACATTACTGATTGTGAAAAACTACAGCGGTGATCTTATGAATTTTTCCAATGCGGCTGCCATGGCAAAGGAAGAAGGAATTTCCGTAGAAATGGTAAAGGTGGAAGATGATATAGCTGTCATGGACAGCTTGTATACCGTTGGGCGAAGAGGCGTGGCAGGCACTGTCTTTGTACATAAAATCGCAGGAGCGGCGGCAGAAAAGGGAAGGGACCTTAGTCAAGTATGTGCAGCAGCGCAGAAAGCCGCAGACAATGTGCGGACAATCGGATTTGCCTATAGTTCCTGTACAGTGCCCGCGGCAGGAACGCCTACATTTGAGCTCGGAGATACGCAGATGGAATATGGCGTCGGTATTCACGGGGAGCCAGGACGAAGCCAGGAGAATATGCAGACAGCCGATGAGATGGCCCATCGGATGGTTACGCAGCTTTTGGAAGATCTGTCTCTGGAAAAAGGGGAAGAGGTCGCATTGCTGGTAAATGGATTTGGAGCTACGCCCCTTCAAGAGCTGTATTTGATGAATTATTCTGTGAATCGTGAGCTAGACAAAAGAGGAATTCCAGTATATCGAGAATTTGTCGGAAATTATATGACGAGTATTGACATGGAAGGATGCTCCATCTCTTTGCTGAAGCTGGATGAGGAATTAAAAGAGCTTTTAGATTTTCCAAGTACGGCGCCTTATTTTCGAGTGGATGGACCTGTGGAAAAAGCAGTGTTTATGCCTCTTCTAAAGAAGGCTGAAAAGATAGAAGGAGAAATGAGATGTGAAGAGAGTTGGAGAGTGATCTCAAAAGAAGGCATGACCGTGGAAAATATTGCGGCAATGGTATATCAGATGTGTCAATGTATTTTGAAAAATGAGAAAGCCTTTTGCAAACTGGATTCCTATGCAGGGGACGGCGATTTTGGGATGAGTATCGCGAAGGGATTTCGAGAGGTAAAAAGAGAATGGGAAATGCTGCTTGAAGAGAAATTCAGCACAGTTCAAGAATTTCTTTTGGCTTGCTCTATGATTATCATGGAAAACTGCGGGGGAGCGTCAGGGCCTGTCTGGGGTTCCGCTTTTCGGGCAGCCGCTTTGGCAGCAGGAGAAAAAAGGTGCTTGATTTGGATGACTTTGCGGCAATAGTGGAAAGCGCCGTGGCGGGAATTCAAAAGACGGGCGAACGTTCTTTTGGAAGAGGCGCAGTACTTGGAGACAAGACTTTGATTGACGCATTGATTCCATGCTCATTGGCTTTAAGAGCTGCGGCAGATCAGAAATTGCTTTGGAAAGCGGCGCTAAAGGAAGGAGCCAAGAAAGCAAAGGAGGGCGCTGAGAAGACCAAAGAAATGGTAGCTCGAATGGGAAGGGCAGGAACGGTTGGAGAAAGAAGCTTAGGATATCCGGACGCGGGAGCTTATGCTTTAGGGGTGATTTTTGAGGAAATAGCTTCTTTCATGCGGGAAGAAGCCTGAGAATTTGAGAAGGATTGGTGGAACAATGAAAAAGTATTTGCTGGGTGTGGATCTTGGGACTACAAATGTGAAAGCTATGTTGTTTTCGGAAGATGGAAATTGTGCTGCAAAAGGAGAGGCTGGAAATTATCGAACGATCTCAGAACACTTTAACTGGGCAGAACAAGATCCGAATGTTTGGTGGCAGGATACTGTATTTTCCATAGGAAAAGTTACGAGTCAGATTTCCTGGACGGACAGTGAGATTGCGGCGATTTGTGTGAGCTCACAGGGGATGGCGATGCTTCCTTTGGATGAGCAGGGGAATCCCCTATGCCGGGCGCATATTTGGATGGACAGAAGAGCCGCCGAAGAAACCGCCTGGTTGGAAAAAGTTTATGGAAGAGAAAGAATCAAACGGGAATTTGGCGCCTATGCAGACCCCTATTATCAAATTATGAATTTAATTTGGTATCGAAATCATTGTCCGAAACTGTATGAAAGGACCCGGCATATTGTAAAAGCCAATACTTATCTGAATTACAAGCTTACCGGCCAGTTAGCGATTGATGAAGGGCAGGCAGAGATGACCCTGTGCTATGATTTGAAAAAACGCTGCTGGTCCGAGGAGCTGGAAAAAGTAATTGAAATTCCGTTGAGAGATTGGATGCCGCCAGTGAAGAGGGCGGATGAAATTCTTGGAACAGTGACGAAAGAAGCCGCTCAAATGACTGGCCTGCGGGAAGGAACCCCTGTGTTGGTGGGAGGCGTAGACTCTGCGGCCGCGCTGCCGGAATTAGGAATTTATCACAAGGAGAGGCGGCGGAAATTACAGGAACTTCCAGCAACAATTTTTTTGCCGGCAAAAAACCGCCATCAGAGAAATCCAAGCTTTTGTCTTTTTCTCCTATCGTCAGTACCAAGGAGGTTCCTTGCTTGCTGTTTGGGCCTACGAATTCCTCAGGAGATACCGTTCGATGGTTTCGGGAATCTATGGGAGAAGAGACAGAACGCCAAAAGATGCAGGCTGCGGGAAGGAAAAACATATACGAAATGTATGAAGAAATGGTACGTTCTTCGAGACCCGGCAGCGGCGGCGTCTTCTTTTATCCATATCTTATGGGAGAACGGGCACCATTGTGGGACAGCGCGGTAAAAGGCATGTATCTGGGCTTGACAGCTCTGACGACCAGAGCTGATATGCTGCGGGCGGTCTATGAGGGAAATGCATATGTGCTAAAAGAAATTTGTGAGGAGGCCAAAAAGGAAGGCGCCAAGCTGTCTTGTATGAAAATTGCAGGCGGATGTGCAAACAGCCGTGAATGGCTGCGCATAAAGGCTTCTGTCTTGGACATGCCGGTACATGTCTCGACATCTTTGAGCGGAGCGCCAAAAGGAGACGCCATGTTAGCTGGATATGCAGCAGGCATCTATCGCAGTATGGAAGAGGCATACGAAATTATGAAGTCCCCGGAGCAGGTGATCGAGCCGATTTCGGAATGGAGTAAAATATATAGAGAGCTTTATCCGCTCTTTCTGACCATGAGAGATCACCTGCTGGAGGATTATCAGGAGCTCGAGTATAAGATGCAAAAGCTATTTTAAAAAAGGTTTGTTTTGTAATAGGAAAGACCTTGTCACGCTGATGCGTGAAAGCTCTTTCCTATCACATAAATGCTCCGCTGTGGATGCGCACGCTGCAATGGGAGATTTCACCACAAAGCGGTACTGCGGCGGTGCGCAAAGTGAGCTGCGCCCCTCAAAGATTGAGGGGATGGGGCATCTGAGATGGGCTTGCACACTTTGTTCCATAAAGGTAATTTTTTACTTTATCTTCAAATGTCTTTGAATCTTCTTTGTGGAAGATACGGTAGTCGTCAGTATTCTTAATAGCCAGGAGAGTGTCAGCAAAATATAGGCAGTTCCACAGATTTGTGGAAAGTAAAACCAAAGCGGCGCCCTCCTGGTTGATCTGAGAAATATTTTGATAAAGGTCTGAACGGTTTGAATAGGTCGTATTAAAGTCTGATAAAAGCAGCAAAGAAGGATTTTTCAATTTCCATTTCATGAGAAGAAAGAGAAATAAATCTTCTGCATTTTCAATAGGGTGGCCTTTCATTTCACGGATAGAAGAATTCACACAGTAATTCCATAGTTTTCGGTCGATCACGCCGAAGGTATTGATTTTATTCAAGATTGAAAGGGTAAGATTATCGCCAAGTGACAAGTCTGGGAAAAAATATTTCATCATATTCGAAAGATCAATAGGAGCTAAGCCATTTTGAATGGCTGAGGTGTAATTCGTACATGTTTTCCCACCCAAGCAGTAAGGGAATTTTTTTACAAAAAAATTGTATAAATTTGCAATATGGGAACCGTAGAAATCAAAAATACAGAGACATTCCTGGCGGTGAAGTGTCAGTGGTTTTAATCCATGAAGGAAGGAGGACCAGTCCAGATTCATTAGCGTACCGGATTGCTGACAGGATTTTTTGCGAATGAAAAGCTCCGGAGTTTTTCCGAGAATCAAGGCGGATAAACGGTCAGCATGGTAGTTTTCATGAGAAAGAATGTTTGTGATACCGTCATCGGATACAACAAAGATTCTGTCTGCATTTTGCGTGACCAGAGAAGGACTTTTCGAGAAAACCAAAAAGGTGATTTCTCTGTCTCTCAGTTGACGGATTAATGTGAGGAACTGCTGGAATTCCGCATAAGTATAAGACTCTACGAAGTCATCTAAAAAAATAATTTTTGCAGAGCTGATATAAGCTTTCAGTATGAGAAGCAGGTGCTGCTGGGCTTTGGTCAATTCAGAGACAGGAGTATGGATGGATATGGAAAGTTTAAATTCCTTTAGCAAATCTTCCGCTGCGATCTTGGCATATTTGGGAATGTAAAAAAGATTCGGAAAAGAACTTCTCCGAATCGCAAATATATTGTCCGAGATCGAGAGAGAAGAGATAAGATGACTGTATTTAGAAATGGTGTAAAAGTATTTCAGGGGTTTTCCTTTTGAAAGGAGCTGAGGGGGCTGGCTTTTGAAAAATAAGGTACCCTTTAAAAGATGTCTTTTATAGTTTTCCTGTAATTTGTCTACATCGAGAAAGGAAGGGGAGCATACGGCAATTAATTCTCTTTTGTAGATAGATAAATTAATAGAGGACTGAAAATTTTGCTGTTCAAAACGAAAGTTATCAATTTGTAGTAAGTGTTCTTTCATAATCGTGTGTCCTTTTAGTTTTTGGCAGTTTAGGCAATGTAATCTGTACTTCGGTACCGAGATTTTGAGTACTGAATATGTGTAAATGATATTTTGTTCCATAGAGAAGACAGATGCGATTGTTGATGTTGTTTAACGCGATATTTAAATGCTTTTTCTGTAGCTCTGCACTCTCAAAGTAGTTGTTCTCAAAATTATAGTTAATCTGATCTAATATTTCTTTTTTTATTCCAATGCCATTATCTCGAACATGGATTAGGACGGTGGAATCGGTTTCTTCAATTTGTACGTCGATTTTTCCGCCTTTTTCGTAATGCTCAATGCCATGAATGATGGAATTTTCGACGATGGGCTGAAGAGTGAGTTTTGGAATTTGATACTGTTCTAGATTTTTAAGCTCCGTGACAACATGGTATTGAATACGATCTCCAAAACGAAACATTTGAATTTTCATATAAGAATTCAGGTTTTGGAGCTCATCCTGTATGGATACGATATTCCCCTTACGTGAAATACTATATCGGAAAAAAGCAGATAAAGTTTCAATCATGTCTGCGACGAAATAAGCACCGTCACAGTAAGCACGTCCCCGAATAGAATCTAAGGTGTTATAAAAAAAATGAGTGTTAATCTGCTTGGACAGATAATCAATGTTTCGGTCAGAAAGGGTATTTTCAATAGAGCAGGCTTTTTCATAGGAGCGGTCCAAAAAACAATTGATTGCTTTGGAATCGTGATCTTTACATGGAAGCCGCTGCTCAGTCAGGATTCTCTGTTCTTGAAAGAAGATGTGAAGATGGTAAAGTGGAAACAGAATCCACGGGATTGACGCTAAGACAGCAGATAAAGTCAGGACAGAACAGAAAATCCGTAGGATTGTGTTTGGAATCATCAGGATAACAATAAAATTTAAACAAAAAAAAGTTAAAATGTAAAGAAAACGTTTGTAAAAGGGAAGGCTTTTGCGGATTATTTTCTGCATGGCTGCAAGGATTCCTTTCGCTGGATTACTGTAAAATTTGAGTTTACGAATAAGGCATTGAGCAAAATGATTTTAAAAGTTTTCTGACCGCGCTGTCGAAACAGGTTTGATACCGGTGTATTTCTTAATTTGTGTAAAGCTTTCGAAATTTTGAAGGTTTGATTCCAACAGTTTTTTGAAATACTTTGCTGAAATATTTCGAATCCTGATATCCAACCATGGCGCTGACTTCTGAGATGGAGTATTTTAAATCTCTTAGCAATTCCTTCGAACGTCCGATGCGGGTTTGCGTGATGTAATTGCTGAACGTTTCACCGGTTTCTTTCTTGAATAGTGTGCTGAAATAAGATGGATTGATATAAAGCATTTCCGCAACCTCGTTTAAGGTAATATTTTGGTCAAGATGGTCATGGATATATTCTTTCGCCTGACTGATATAACGGCTATCTTTGGTATACTGTAGTTTTTGAAAGGCTGAAATTTCCCCAATTATCATATGTTTTAATGTAGATATCAGGTCTTCTTTGGAAGAGGCGTTTTGTATCTGCGCTTGATATTGTTTTTTGGGGAAGTCATAATCTATACCAGCTTTTTGATACTGATTGCGGATTTGGTCTTTCAACAGTTCAAGAAATTTGGCACAGAGATCGATGACAGATGACGGAGAAATTGTATCGTTGGAAAAATCTTCCTGCAGGTGGAGAAATAATTTCTCTACGCCGGAAAGATTTAAGGTGTCTATATAGGTACCGATCTGTTCTAAGTATGTAGATAAATTTAATTTGGATTTAAACTGTGACAAACCGCTGTAGTCAATGATTCGATGTTTTCCTAAAAAGATTCGACTGATAACTGCAGCGTGAGCCTCCTGGAACGAAACTTGAAAAAGTTGTTCCCTTCGGGAAGAAATTCCCAAGGTGACATAACAATAGCTGTAGAACTTATTCTTTAACAATTCAAATACAGATATTAAAAAAACAGCCAACTCTTCCTCAGAAGTATAGTTCATAAGAAAAATTATTTCATTATTATCAATAATTCCATAAGCTTTCTGAGAGGAAGCATGAAATTTTTGGCAGGCATATTCATAAATTTGTTTCAACAGAATCTGGTATTGCGGAAGAGTAAAAAGCTTTTTCGTATCTGGTTTAATAGAGATCACACGAAAAAAACCAGAAAATAATTCTAACCCATAAATCTGATTGAGTTCTTCAAGGGACTTTTGTTCTTGCAAATCAGGAGACAGAAAGAGCATTTTCAAGAAATGGGTTCTTGAAATAGCTAAATTTGTCTCAATTTGATTTTCCAGCATTTTTTCGTAATTTTTGCTGGAACGTTCCTTTTCCATACGCTGTATGATTTGCTGAAGATTTTCTGTCAATTCTTCCTTGTTGATGGGTTTTACAAGGTAATTTTCCACACCATATTGAATTGCAGAGCGTGCATATTCGAATTCTTTATGCCCGCTGATTAAAATAAAATTCGGAAATATATTTTGTTCTTGTATTTTTCTGACGACTTCTAGCCCAGATAGGCCGGGCATTTTGATGTCAATAATGACGATATCAGGAGTTTCTGTAAGAATTCTTTGATAGGTTTCTGTACCAGTCATGCATTTGGCAGCAATTTTTATGTTTAGTGCGTTCCAGTCAATTAAGCCTTCCAGCAAGTTTAAAATATTGATTTCATCATCAGCCAAAATAGCAGAAAACATAAGATTACCTCCATTCATTATCTAAAACAAAGTGGGCGGCCCACTTCAATTACTCCATCCCCTCAATCTTTGAGGGGCACAGCTCACTTTGTGTGCCGCCGCAACACCGCCTTGCGGTGTACTACCTTATTGCGGCGTGCGCATCCTGCCCGGAGGACTTTTTATTGCATAGGAAACGAAGTTTCCTATGCAATAAAAAATCCGATATCACACGGACTCGTCTTTTTCTGTAACAGAAAACACAAGTCTTAGTGATACCGGACTCTTTCTCTTTAAGTATTCTTATTACTCCTGTGCATCCTCAGGCGCCTCATCGTCTGCTGCCGGTGTAGCCTCTCCTGTGTCAATCTTCGCATTATCTACCAGGAACTGCTTCACAACCTCTATGCCGACATTCTGATTAAACCTCTCCTCGCCTGCCTGTTTCATCGCATCGTCTACACTCTCATAACCGTAGTTCGCCGCCATCTCCTCACGAATTTGATCGCTCTTCTCATCGTCCAGAGACAACCCTTCCTGATTGATCACCGCCTGGGCTACCATAATCATCTGAAGATTAGACTTTGCAGTCTCCTCACACTGAGTATTGTAATCATCCTCGTTCATACCCATCTGCTCCAAAAAGTCAGACAGTTCAATTCCATATGCTTTGCACTGCTCTTCCATCTGTGATTTTACTAAATCCGTCTCTTCCTTCAGCAAGTCCTCAGGATATTTTTTTATCTCACTGCCGGACACCAGATTGTTCCAGGCCGTATTCCCCAAATTTATCTGAGAAGATTCCTCTGCACTCTTTTCCAAATCTTCAACAATGGATTTACGATACTCGTCCACCGTCTTCACATCTGTATTCTCAGCCACCCATTCATCTGTCAACTCAGCAGGTCTCTTAATGGAATTCACAGTCACAGTAAAGACAGCATCCTTACTCGCCAGCTCTTCACTGCCGTAATCCTCAGGGAAGGTGACATTTACATCCCGTGTCTCACCGGCTTTCGCTCCTACCAACTGATCTTCGAACCCTTCCACATAGCTGCCGCTTCCCAGCTCTAGATCGGTTCCCTGTCCGTCCGTACTTCCGCCGTCAAATTCCTTTCCGTCGACTTTTCCCACGTAATCAATATTGACAATGTCACCGCTCTGTGCAGTCTCTCCCTCACCTAATGTCTTCGCATTCGTCTTCAAGTCACTGTCGATGGTCGCCTGAATCTGTTCCTCGGTGACATCCTGCACTTCTTTCGTCAGTTCCATTCCTTTATAATCACCCAGTTTTACATACTTGGCAGGGTCCACATCTATAATCTTAGAACCAGATTTACTCGTCCCCGCCTCAGCAGAACTCTCCGTCTTAGAGTCCTTCTGCTCGCTCCCGCCACTGCATCCAGTCACTGCCATAGTCATGCACATGGCCAAAACAGCGATACACCATCTTTTCTTCATAATATCTCCTTTCTATCTGCAAAAGGTCTGGCTGCCCAGACCTTTTGAGTTTCCAAATAATAAAACTCATCTTTAGTTATAACACACTTTCTATAAAAAAGAAAGTTCTGCCCCTTACATCTCCGGTACTGGAGTCGGCCTTGCCGGGTCAAAGACCTCTTTCGCATCAAACAGATCTGAGAGCATCTCTGGGTTATAGTACATGCGATAACCATCCAGGTTTCTTCTTCCCTGTCTCACATAAGAATCCGTGATCTGTACCCAGTACTGGCTAGAATCCACATTACAGAAGTAATTGTAGCCACGACTCTTATAGTACGCGAACTTAGGATTATCCATCGTATACTGCTCCCAATTGCCTATATCCGCGCCAAACGCAAAGACGATCATGTCTGTCTTTCCAAGAATCGGAGCGACATAGTTCTCCCATTTCTCATTGTCCTCCTGAAGCTTTTCAGCAGAGTCTGAAGTGGCGTTGCGGTGTCCCCAAGTATGACTTGCGAACTCCCATCCGTCTTTTTTCATAGCCTCCGCCACTTTCTTCGCCTCTTCCACTTCTTTCTCATAGTCAAAGTCTGGATTTTGGTCTAAAAACTTCCGTTGGTCTTCACTGAGATTCTCCCCGGTCTTGTAGGCAATATCCGTACGGTAGCCCAACACTCCGTTATACCCTGTCATTGCAAGAATTCCCTTACGTCCACGGTAGGAAAAATCAGGATGTTCATCGATAAAGGTATCCAAAAGCGGCACAAGATCGTAGTCTCCAACTGATACCGTTCCATCATCTTCCACGTACTCCGCCTTGACATCCCCGTTCTCATCCAAGACGAGCCTACTGGCCATACCGTCTCCGTCCATATAATGATAATAGCTCACATCATCCTGAGACAGAACAAACGGCTTTTTGTCTGGCGGCAACATGATCTTTCCTCTGGTCACCGTCCCATCTTCATGAAATGTGGCCATATCGTGAAGGCTGACCAATACATATCCTTTCTCATACATGGACTGGGTAATTTTATTGAACTCATCAATCGTTGTCATCACCTGATTATAGCCTGCTTCTTTCGAGTCTCCATCGAAAGCTTTGCTGGTATCTTTAATCAAAGTGTGGTAAAACACATGAGTAATTTCCTCCAATGGATATTCCACACAGGTAGCTTTCGTCGCTTCATACCCGGCTACAGCTTCCTGAAGCTCTGTATTGCTGCTGTAATCCGGTTGACTTTGAAGCAGTTGAATCGCTCCATCATAGTCGTACATTGCCGCGAGCAAATCTGCCTGCTCCTTCACCGTTTTCTCTTTTTCTGCTTCCTTGTCTTTCTTCTCTTTATCTTCTTTTTGTTTATTTTCTTCCTTCTGTTTTTGGTCCTTATCTTCCTGCTCTTGGAATTCTTCGCTCTGACTTTGAGGATCCTCCTCTATCTTAGCGACCTCTTTTTCTCCCTTTTTTCCCCCTTGTTTCGCAAAAGGATTGTCATCAGAAAATGGAAGCAATGCACATCCGCTCAAAAGACTGGTGATACAGAACAAAATCAGAATCATCCGCACATTTTTCTTCATGTTTCTTGCCCCTTTCTATTCTTTTGTTTCTCCCCTATGAATATTTATTTGTACAAGATTTCGACATCTTTCGTTCATCTTTAGTATGCCCTCAGATCAAGAACATTATGAGTTACTGTTCCCTTCGTTCGCAATAACCATTGTGTTACTGTTCACTCACTTGCGGTTCGTGAGCAGTAACATGCTTTGCGATGCACCAAACTGCTGCAAACAGCAGTTTGGTGCGAATATGTCTCGGGATTTTTGCACAAAATGTCCAAAAACACCTCGCGAGATATCGAAGGACTGAACTGTAACACCATTATAACATAGCGGTAACTCTGTTTTCAATTTTGTAATTGCCTTTTTTCTTAAATAATGATAAAATATAATTCGCAAAAATTAACTGTTTATAAACAATGTTTTTACAACATCGGTCTACAGTTGATGAAGCAATCTATTATCAGGAGGCCAGTCATGAGTAAAATAACGATTACTCTGCTTGTAATTCTTGTTATTCTTCTGATCACCCTTATTGTACTCTATTTCACCGGCAAAAAAACTCAGAAAAAACAGGAAGAACAAAAAGCGCAGATTGAAGCTGCAAAACAAACCGTATCTATGCTGATCATCGATAAAAAGCGTATGCCCATCAAAAACTCTGGACTTCCGCAGTTTGTCATTGATCAAACCCCAAAGTTAATGCGTCGTTCAAAGCTTCCTATCGTAAAAGCTAAGGTCGGTCCTAAGATTATGACTTTAGTATGCGAAGCAGATATTTTTGATCAAATTCCGGTAAAAAAAGAAATTAAAGCTGAAGTCAGTGGTATTTACATCGTGGGCGCCCGTGGACTCCGCGCGCCTCTTGAAAAACGCACCAAGAAAAAAGGATTCTTTAAGCGTATGCTGGACCGGGCCAATCCGTGATTTTGCCTCTTTGCGGCGCATGCATCCTCAGCGGAGCGTTTATGTAACAGAAAAAGCCGTTTTCTCTTATCAAAAGTACCGATAAGAAGAAGACGGCTTTTTTCAAATTTCAAAATGTCCTGCGTCCTTTGACTGAGCCTCTATGGTCAAGAAACAGTCAGCCACATATTCTCCATTCATCTCTAACGCATAATCTACCTTTGCGTTTAAATGGTCAATCCCCTCCTGAAGATGCACTCTGGCCGCTGAAATCCCCATCTCAATATTTCCAAATGGAGTTGCATAATAGGTCACATTTTTCTTTTCTTTCTCAAATACCATATGTACGTTGATAAGTCCCTTCTTCCGGACTTCCACACCCTTGGGACTAATCTTAATATAGTTGATGGTCTTCTCGTTAAACCCTTCCACCTTCTCCTCATATCTCAGGTAATGGCTTCCGTTTTGATAATAGTACTCCCCACCGATTACCAATTCAATCGGTTCCTGTCCGTCCGCTTCTCCCAAAGACTGTAGGCCCACGATACGGATTAACACATCTTTTGTCATCTTCTGCCCTCTCTCTAATATTTTTCAATATCTATCTTTTTTGTCTTCTCCACGTCATAAGGCAATATGGAGTCCGCAAATTTCCTAAATTTCTCAGCCAGATCACTGACATAAAAACGATAAGGAAATTCCTCCTGGCCCCTTCCTGTGCTAAGCAGGTTCTCCTGGCTTAAGAGTTTCTTCAATTCCAGAGCCGTCTCATAAGCCGGATTCACCAGCTTCACTTCAGGTCCCACAACCTTCTGAATCAGAGATCTCAAAAGCGGGTAATGTGTGCATCCCAAAATTAAAGTATCCACTTCTTTTTCCAAGAGCTCTCTCAGATATCGTTCGGCGATCTCTTCTGTCACAGGGTCTTTTAACCACCCTTCTTCCACTAGAGGCACGAACAGCGGACAAGGTTTTCCGTAAACGGTGATCTCCTGGTCCAGCGACTTTAACCATCTTTCATGGATACCGCTGTGAATCGTTCCCTCTGTTCCTATCACACCTACTTTTTTATTCATCGTCGTCTCTGCGGCCACCCTGGCCCCTGCCTCAATCACTCCTATGATCGGTAAATTCATTTCTTTTTGAATTTCACTCAGGGCAAAGGCACTGGCCGTGTTGCAGGCAACCACAATCGCCTTTACGTTCTCTGTCTCAAGAAATCTTATAATCTGGCGGGAATACCTCAGTACTGTGTCTTTGGATTTGCTTCCATAAGGCACTCTCGCCGTATCTCCAAAATAGACGATCTTCTCCGACGGAAGATTTCTCATGATCTCCCTCGCCACCGTCAATCCGCCGATTCCCGAATCAAAAACTCCCACCGGCGCTTCTCTATCTAATCTCATATGAACTCTCCGACTGATGTTTTTCTCCTATTTTATCACCAAAATTCGGAGTGCGCAACCATCGGAACGTAAAGCGGGGCTTCGCGGATATCTCATCCGAGGGCTTCTCAGAATAACAGTATTCAGGGTACAAAATTCCCCAAAAGCCTTGTGTCATCTGAATATTTCCACCGCCTTGAAAGATGACAGCCGACATCGCCACAAGCACAGAGATTAACAGCCTCTTTCCAGGTTTTTGAATCCATCTCATATGCAATTCTCCTTTCCCCCGACACCTCAGTACCGGGGCTACATCTGAAGTATTGCCCTCTCTTATGCTTTTATACAAAATCCACTAGAATTTTCCCATTTTCATCCCTCAGCGCCGGAAGCTTCGGAAGCTTAGATTTTTCATACCAATAATAGTAGACTTCTTTCAGTGTGACTCCACTTTTCTTACGTCCCTCCGGGCGATTTTCATAGATACCTGTCAGATATTGGCCAAGAGATGTCCCCAAAGACTGGTTTAAATTCATAAGATTGTCCACATTTTCTCCCTCAAATACGTACATATCCTCCCCCACGAGGGGACTCTTCTTCATAAATTCCAGAAAGGTCTCCCAGTGTCTTCCCTCCAAGAGTCCCGGCCCCAACACTAAGACTTCCAAATGCCCCATATCCAGATATTTGTCCTGAGACCACTCGTACTGTTTTTGAATTTCACGGAAGGATTTTCCCTGAAAAGACAGCACAGAGGTATCTCCTCCTTCTTCCTTTTTATCCTGTCCTGTGGAGGCTGGAAGATCGGGCATCGCATAATAGACCTGAAATTGTCCATCCGCCCAGTCCACTCCCATAGCCAACGGATATCTTCTCTTCTCAGGTTCAATCCCTGAACAGCCACACAGCTGAAAAACCACACAAAACAGCAATATACAAGCAATCCATCTTTTCATGTCTTCCTCCTATTTTTCATCCAGACCAGCATACCCACAATTAGAAACCCTGGGAAATACACGTAGACCAAAGACAGACCATAGATCTTCTCCACAGAAAATTTCCACAACTCTTCCCAAGTCAGAAGATACATCAAAATCGGCATCCAGTACCTGCCTGTTCCAAGCTGTAAAGTCTGTAGAATATGACTTCCATAGTGTAGGACACTCCCCACAGAAAATAAAAGACTGTAGAGCAGAACCGCCAGCCAAATCACATCAAACCTGGCCAAAACTTCCCCCGGCAGATTCGCCCCCGCCAGAAGAGGCAGAATCGGATACTCCTCTTCCTGGAGTCTGACCCAACCGTAGTTCGCCTGAAGCACCACCAAAGACGCCAAGAAAAAGAGACTGGTGATAGCAACACCATAAAAGACCGGCTTGCTCGCGCTTCCAGTTTTCTCCACATGTTCCAACGCAAAAGGCAGCAATCCTATCCCTGTGAAAGCGGCCAGCAGACCATAGCCCGCCCGGCCAAACCCTGCCGCTGAGATTTCAAGCCCTCTAGGATCAGCCTGAAAATATTCCCAGCTTCCTTGAAACGCAGCTACAATCAGCAACAGAAACAAAAATCCCAACACGAGAGGATAAGAGACTTCTCCCATTCTTCCCCTCTTTTGCATCCCCTTATGAGTTCCGAAACTGCAAACTAAAATCGCCAAAAGGCTGGCCGCCTTGCCAGAAAACGAAGAAAGTAGGCTGATCGGCACCACATCTTCCACCAAAGTCAGCAGATATGCTCCCGTGAATACCGTAAAAGAAAGATAAAACACTCCGATTAACAGGCTGCACCATTTTCCAACATATTTAGGAAGATTTGCATAGTACGGAGTCAGGCGAATTAAAAATATCACATAAAAGTATAAAGGAATCAAAACTGCCACAGATGCCAGCATTCCATTTGCTCCCAGCATCGACCGATATCCTAAAAGCCCCAACAGAAAAGGAGCTGTGAGACTCAGCACTAATTGTCTGGTCAGCTGTCTGTGTGAAATTCGATTGTTCTCCGCATATTTCATCCCTTCATTCTCCTTCTCAGCCGAATTCTCTGTTCTTTCCGGGCAAACACTGGCCTGCTGTTCATCTTTCGAAGAGGTCTTCTGAGAATTCCACCTCCCTGGCTATCATCCTTCTTCACAAAAGGAGTCAGATATGGCACTTGAAAACTCAAAAGTCCTGCTAAATGGCTTACAACCAGGTAAATGCCCAGTACAATGCCGTAGAGGCCAAAATAACCGCCCGCAAACAAAAACATATATTTCAAAAGCCGGAACGGAGCGGAAAATTCTTCGCTTGGAATAGCTAAAGACCCCAGCGCAGTCAATGCTACAATTATGACAACAATCGGGCTGACCAGGTTCGCCGTAACGGCCGCCTGCCCTACAATCAGTCCTCCCACAATGCCAATGGTACTCCCTAAAGAGCCCGGCATCCGCACCCCCGCCTCCCGTATCAACTCGAAGGACAGTTCCAAAAAAATTAATTCCACGATACTGGAAAACGGCACCCCTGAACGCGCCTCCGCAAAGGATAGTATCAGATTCGCCGGCAAAATCTGCGTGTGAAAACGTATCACCGCTAGATACAAACCGGGCAATAAGGTGGCTGTCATAACCGCTAGATACCTCAACATTTGTATGAACGAGACCATCTCAAACCGATTATACATATCCTCACTAGAAGTCATAAAGCTGTGAAAAGTCGTGGGCAAAAGCAGTGCCATCGGCGAGTTGTCACACAGCAGGACCACTCTTCCTTCTAACAGTTCCATCGCCGCCCTGTCTGGCCTCTCTGTGGCCTGAAACTGAGGAAACGGGGAATACCATACTTCTTCTGTCAACTGTTCTACCATACCGCTGTCAAAGATTCCATCGATCTCGAACTCATCCAACCGCTTCTGTATCTCATCCAATAGGTCTTCCTGTACCAGATCGTCTACATACAAAAGCTGAAGCATCGTATTTGACCGAATTCCCATCTGTCGTTCCACTACCTTCATCCGGGTATCCTTCAGGCGCTTTCGAATCAGAGCACTGTTGATTTTTACTGAGTCAGTAAAACCCTCCTTTGACCCCCTCAAGACCTTTTCTGTCTGCGCCTGTCCCACACCCATACTCGGATAGCCTTTGCTGGCAATTTTAATCGCGCGGTCGTAGCCGTCCATAAAAAAGATTGCATTTCCCGCCAGCATCGCCCCCATAGCTTCCTCTAAAGTCGGCAGTTCCTTTACATCAGAAATTCCCAAGCTGTTGTCCTTTAAGAATTCTTTCATCTTACCCGGAGGAATTTCCCAGAAATGATTGATCAATTTGCCGATTACTGAGTCCTCCAACATCATGTTAGAGACTGCCACTTCCAGATATACTACGAGACACTCAACTTTCCTCTCATCACCCAATCTCATCGGCCGAATAATGATATCTGCACAATCTTCACACTGTTTTCGAATATATTCCTCGTTCTTTCTGACAGTTTCGTATACAGGTGTCTTCTCTCCCATATTTTTCTCCTCACGTTCAAGCCATATTGTTTATCGAAGCCGGCGTGCGCACCCTCTGCGGAGCGTTTTTGTTATGGGAAGAATTTTCATAAAA
>ENA-ORUW01000833-ORUW01000833.1-human-gut-metagenome-genome-assembly--contig:-NODE-833-length-25685-cov-13.767343_pt1 | contig 25685 bp, 28 predicted proteins | sample MGYA00242088_ERZ509227 | MGnify/ENA primary metagenome ERZ509227 (study PRJEB26280, sample SAMEA2338816) | human gut metagenome | biome: human gut; feature: human-associated habitat; material: faeces... | reverse complement strand
CAGCCCCCATCGCCGCGCCGGTTGCGCCTCCCGCGGCTCCGGTGCCTGCCGCGCCGCCTCAGCCCGTTATGCCAACGAGCGTCCCGCAATACACCTATGAGATGCTCTTTAACGCCGCAGCCGCCCTGATGGGACAGAACAAGGGCCCGCAGCTCCAGCAGTTGCTCGCGAAATACGGGATCCAGCGCTTACCTGACCTGCCGCCGGAGCAGTACGGGGCCTATGCAACCGATCTCCGGGCATTGGGGGCGAAACTGTAATGGCGACGCCTGAAAAACACGCGCTGCTCTCGGCGTCCTCCGCACATCGGTGGCTGAACTGCCCTGGGTCCGTATCACTCACAAAGGACATGCCCGATACTGCCAGTGAATACGCGGAAGAGGGTCGGCTGGCCCACGCGCTTGCAGAACTTAAGCTCCGTAAATATTTTCTCGAGGCCACGGGACCCCGTACATACAACACGCGGTACAACAAGATCGCCCGCGACGCACATTTCCAGGCGGAGATGGACCGGTGCACGGACGATTACCTTGACTACATCAAGGATATCGCAAACAGCCTGCCCGGTAAGCCCTTCGTCGCCGTCGAACAGCAGGTTGATTTCTCCGAGTTTGTGCCGGAAGGCTTTGGTACGGCGGACTGCCTGCTCATCTACGGTCACGACCTGTATGTCAATGACTATAAGCACGGAAAAGGCGTTCCGGTAGACGCAAAGGACAATCCGCAGATGCTGCTCTACGCCTTGGGCGCAGTCATGGCATACAAAGATCTGTGCGATATCCAGACGATCCATATGACGATCATCCAGCCGCGCGCCGGAGGGACCAAGGAGGCAACCGTCACCCGCAACGAGCTCATGGACTGGGCCGTCTTTACCCTGCGCCCGAAGGCACGGAAAGCGCATGAGGGCTGTGAGGAGTTCCACAGCGGCGACTGGTGCCGGTTCTGCAAGGCCCGCGCCGTCTGCCGGGAAAACAGCGGGGCGGTTTCCGTGATAGAGGACTTTGGCGGAAAGCTGCCGCCGCTGCTCTCCGACGCGGAAGTCGGACAGGTCCTCACCCGCATCGATCCGCTGATCAAATACGCTGAGGCCGTGAAAGCCTACGCGCAGAACACGATCCTGAAAGGCGGCGAAATCCCCGGATGGAAGCTCGTGGAGGGGCGCGGCTCCCGTGCCTGGGACGACCAGACCGCTGCATTTGAGGCGATCAAAGCCGCGGGCATCGACGAGGCCCTGCTGTATGAGCGCAAACCCCTGTCGGCCCCGGCGCTGGAGAAAGCGCTTGGCAAAAAGACATTTGAATCTGTCGCCGGGGCGCATGTTGTCAAACAGCCTGGCAAACCTGCCCTCGCCCCAATAGGCGACCCGAGAGAACCATATAATCCGAGGCCCAGTGCCGCGGAAGATTTTAAACAGTAAAGGAGATTTTCCCATGCCAAACACCAATCCCGCTCATATCGTACTGACCAACGTCCGTTTGTCCTACGCACATTTGACAGAGCCATACGCCCAGCAGCAGGGGCAGGAGCCGAAATATGGCGCTACAATCCTTGTCCCGAAATCCGACCCTTCCAACAAGGCGAAAATCGACGCCGCCATCCAGGCGGCTGCGCAGCGCGGCCGGGAGAAATACGGGCAGGCATTCCCCGCACAGCCGAAGATCAGCGTCCACGACGGCGACGGACTGCGCCCGAGCGATAACCAGCCCTTCGGCGAGGAATGCCGCGGCTGCTGGGTGTTTACCGCATCCAGCAAACAGCGGCCTAATGTGGTAGACCTCAACCTACAGCCGATCCTCGACCCGACACAGCTGTATTCCGGCATGTATGCGAATGTCGGCGTGACATTTTTCCCGTACAATGCGCCACAGAACAAGGGCGTCGGGGTCGGGCTGGAGAACGTCCAAAAGACTGCGGACGGTGAACCGCTCGGCGGAGGTCGTGCAGCCGTAGAGGATGATTTCCAGGCAGCTCCCGCCGCGCAGCCGCAGTATCAGCCGCCGGCAGCGGCGTACTATCCCGACCCCGCCATGGCGCAGCCCGGGTACCCTTCCCCCGCAGGGTACGCTGTGCCGGGATATCCGCAGCAGTAATCAACGCGCAGAAAGGGACGTTTGGAAATGTACAATCTTTTTATCGATCTTGAAACATACAGCAGCGTCCCGATCGGTAAGGCGGGGCTGTACAAATATGCGCAGTCTCCAGATTTTGAAATCCTGCTCTTCTGCTATTCCCTTGACGGCGCTTCCCCTGTTGTGATTGATCTCGCGCAGGGGGAGCGCGTCCCCGTCGAAATATATAACCTGCTATTTGATCCCCTGTGCCGCAAGCACGCATACAACGCTGCCTTCGAATGGTACTGCCTGAGCCGGTATCTCCGCCTGGACAATCCGGGCGGATGGCTACCCCAGTGGCGGGACACCATGCTGCACGCCCTGTACTGCGGGTATCCTGCGAGCCTGGATGCAGCGGGCAAGGCGCTGGGGCTGCCGGAGGATAAGCGCAAACTGGCCGCAGGCAAGGCGTTGATCAAAACCTTCTGCGTGCCGCGCGCGCCTACAGACCGGGATCCCCGGACCCGGATCCGGGCCTCCGATGAGCCGGAGAAATGGCTGCTGTTTAAACAGTACAATGCGCAGGACGTCATCACGGAGATGGAGATCGAGCGTCGACTGTCCGCTTGGCCCGTACCGACTGCGGTGCAAATTCAGTGGGAGCAAGACCAGATTATCAATGCCCGTGGTATCGCCCTGGACCTTGAACTGATGCGCGGGGCACTCGAATGCGACAGCGCGGTGACCGCCCCTCTGCTTGAGGAAGCGCAGCAGCTTACAGGTCTCGAAAATCCCAACAGTACGGTGCAGATCAAGACGTGGCTACAGCGTCAGGGTTATCAGGTATCCACCCTGCGCAAGGAGGATGTAACGGATCTGCTCGTGAACGGCCAGCTGGACGACACCGCCCGCCGGGTACTGGAGATCCGGCAGAATCTTAACAAATCCAGCGTCAAAAAATACACCGCCATGGATACGGCGGTATGCGCGGACGGGCACATCCGGGGTACCATGCAGTTTTATGGGGCCAGCCGGACGGGGCGCTGGGCTGGCAGGCTCCTGCAAGTGCAGAACCTGCCGCGTACGTACCTGCATGGAGCAGCACTCGACAAAGCCCGCGAATGGGTGAAGGACCGCAATACGGAGGCGATCGACACCCTGATCGGATCAGTTCCGGATGTGCTGTCCCAGCTCGTGCGCACAGCGCTCATTCCTTCCCCGGGGCACCTCTTCGTGGACGCAGACTTTTCCGCGATCGAAGCACGGGTCATCGCCTGGCTTGCCGGGGAGCAATGGGTACTGGACGTATTCCGCACCCATGGGAAGATTTATGAGGCCTGCGCTTCGCAGATGTTCGGCGTGCCGATCGACCGCATCGTAAAGGGCAGCCCGGAATACGAACTCCGCCAAAAGGGCAAGGTTGCGACCCTTGCCCTCGGCTACCAGGGCAGCACCGGCGCGCTCATCCAGATGGGCGCCCTGCGCATGGGAATCCCGGAGGAGGATCTGCCGGACATTGTCCGCCGCTGGCGGGATACCAACCGGCGTATCGTGGATCTCTGGTACTCACTGGAGGCCGCCGCGATCGACACGGTCAGGACGGGCAAAAGCAACGCTGTTCGGGGCCTGATTTTCGCGCTGGAGGGCGACCGGGAAAAGGTGTTCCTTACAGTATCGCTGCCCAGCGGCAGACAGCTGTTTTACGCGCAGCCGCACCTTGTCAAGGACGATCGTGGCCGTGACCGGCTGCAATATTGGGGCCAGAACCAGACGAGCCGCAAATGGGAAGCACTTGAAACCTATGGTGGGAAGCTCACGGAGAACTGCGTTCAGGCGATCGCCAGAGATTGCCTCGCCGAGGCGATCCTACGGCTGGAAGCGGCCGGCTATCCGGTCGTCTTTACGGTACACGACGAGGTGGTACTGGACGTACCGGCGGAAAAAGCAGACCTGGATGAGGTCTGCCGGATCATGGGTCAGCCTGTTCCCTGGGCGCCGGAGCTGCCGCTCAAAGCGGACGGATGGGTTGGAAGTTTTTACACGAAAGATTAAGGAGGCTTTGCCCTCATGCTCATAAATGACCGAAAAATTACAATCTGCGCCGCCGGGAGCCGGAGAGCCGCCAGCTGGCCCACGCAGGAAACCTGTATCTCCGACCTGTGGGAACGGCTGCGCCAGCCTGCGCGCGGCACAGAAACCATGGCCGAATACCTCCGCCTAAAAAAGCCCCAGCAGGACGACCTCAAGGACGTCGGCGGTTTTGTGGCCGGCACCCTGCGCGGCGGGCATCGTAAATCCGACTGCGTGACCGGGCGCGACCTAGTGACGCTGGATCTGGACCGGCTTCCCGGCGGCGGGACCGAAGATATCCTCCGGCGGACGGAAGGTCTTGGCTGCGGATATTGCGTCTATTCCACACGCAAACACCGCCCGGAGGCCCCGCGGCTGCGGCTGCTCCTGCCACTTGACCGGACGGTTACGGCGGACGAATACGAGCCCATTGCGCGCAAGGCGGCGGAGATCCTCGATCCATCCATGGAGCCGTTTGATCCCACCACCTTTCAGGCGTCCAGGCTCATGTATTGGCCGTCCTGCTGCAGCGACGGGGAATATGTCTACCAGTATGCGGACCGGCCACTGCTGTCTGCGGACGGTATCCTGCAGATGTATGGCGACTGGCGCAACATTGCACAGTGGCCTCAGGTTCCCGGTGCGCAGCAGGCGCATGCAAAACTTGCAGCAAAGCAGGGCAACCCGCTGGAGAAGCCCGGCATTGTGGGCGCCTTCTGCCGCTGTTACAACGTCTATGAGGCGATGGAGGCTTTTCTCCCAGGGGTCTATGCGCCGACGGATATGCCCGACCGGTATACTTTCGCCGGCGGCTCCACGACCGGCGGTGCGATCGTCTATGAGGGCGGACAGTACCTCTACAGCCACCACGCGACCGACCCAGCAGGCGGAAGACTGTGCAATGCATTTGATCTGGTGCGCCTTCACCGCTTCGGCGAGCTGGATGAGGACGTCAAGCCGGACACACCGGTCAACAAGCTGCCGAGCTTTGTAGCTATGGCGCAGCTCGCGCGGCAGGACGGCAAAGTAGCCGGCCGGATGGACGCGGAACGCTATGAGGCGGCCACAGCGGACTTCGCTTTGCCGGATACGGAGACGGATACCAGCTGGATGCGCAGCCTGGCCGTGGGAGACGGCGGGAGATATGACCGGAGTATCCGCAACGTTGTAACAATGCTGGAGGGCGACCCGCGCCTGAAAGGCAAAATCAGGCTCAATACCTTCAGCGAACGTCTGGAGGGGACCTGCCCGCTCCCATGGGCCGGGAGGACGGATGGAAGCGACACGTTTCAATGGCTCGACAGCGACGATGCGGGACTACGCGACTGCGTAGAGCAGCTGCTGGGCTTTCGGAGCCGGGACGCGGTGGATGACGGCCTGTCCCAGGTGGCAGCAGCCCACAGCTACAACCCTGTCATGGATTATCTTCGGGGCCTGCAATGGGATGGGAAGCCCCGCCTTGACACCATTTTTATCGACTATTTTGGCGACGCCGATATCCCCTATGTCCGCGCAGTGGCGCGTAAGAGCCTCGTGGCTGCGGTGGCACGGGCCATGGAACCCGGGATCAAGTTCGACCAAATGACCGTCATACTCGGCCTGCAGGGGGTCGGGAAAAGCACCTTTGTCGCACGGCTAGGCGGCAGGTGGTTTTCCAACTCCGTGGGTACCTTTGAGGGCAAGGAGGCCGCTGAGCTGCTGCAAGGCAACTGGATCATCGAGATTGGCGAACTGGAGGCGATGAACAAATCCGACGTTCGAGCGATCAAGCAGTTTTTGAGCCGCACGGTGGACGAATACCGCGCTGCGTATGGCCGTAGGACGGAACGCCACCCACGCCGCTGCGTGTTCTTCGGCACGACCAACGACCACGAATACCTAAAAGATCCGACGGGAAACCGCAGGTTTTGGCCCATCGAATGTGGGCCGGAGTCAAAGAAAAGCATCTTTGAGGATTTGACGGAGACGGAGGCCGGGCAAATCTGGGCGGAAGCCTATGTCCGCTGGCAGATGGGGGAATCCCTCGTATTGTCCAAGGAGGATGAGGAAGAGGCCGAACGGCGCCGCCAGCAGCACATGGAGCGCGATGATCTAAAAGGGCAGATTGAAGCCTTCCTTGACCGGCGGGTGCCCTCAGACTGGTCCCGCTGGGACCTCGACAGGAGGACAATGTACTGGGGCGGCCAGTGCCGCGGAGAGGGCTTGCAGCTGGTCCATCGGGACCGTGTGTGCGCCCTGGAGGTCCTCCGGGAATGCCTGGGCGACCGGCGCGGGGTGATCCCGCAGCGCGATACCCGGCGCGTGAACGCCGTGCTTGCCACTATGGAGGGTTGGGAGCCGTGCGGTGTCCGCAACTTCGGGGCAAGCTACGGAAAACAGCGCGGATACCGGTGCGTGTTAAATTTCGGGGCAACAGATGGGGGCAACAAACAAGAAAAATCTGTAACAGAGGTGTTGCCTGAAAAAAGCGGGGCCGCAACAGTTTGCAACAGATGAAAATCACGTGTTGGGGCAGACTGTTGCCCCAAAAATCCCATAACAATAGGATTTATCTTTATTCAGCAACAAAGGCAACAGATTATTTACTTGGTAGTACAAAAGAAAGGAATTAAAGAAAATGGTAAAACGCCTAAATTACCTAAAAACGCCTAAACGCCTGATTTTGGCTCATACGCGCGTGAGAGAAAGTGTTGTGTTGTCGAAGGGAAGTGTTGCAAATGAAGGAGAGCCAAATTGAAGCGAAACTGGTCCGCATGGTGCGGGACCGCGGAGGGCTGTGCTACAAGTTCGTGTCGCCGAACAATCCGGGCGTGCCGGATCGGATCATCATCACACCGGATGGCAGGACGGTTTACGTCGAGCTGAAGACGGAGGTCGGGAGGCTTGCGAACATCCAGCAATGGCAGATTTCTGAGATGCGCAAACGTGGCGCAGACGTCCGGATTGCCAAAGGTCTGCCGGCAGTCAAGGAACTGGTTGCAGAGCTGTTCCCGGAAGGGGTGATCCGTCCGTGAGGTACATACCGCACGCCTATCAGGCATACTGCGAGCGGCAGATTGTAGAAAAAACCGCGTTGGCGTTATGGCTTGATATGGGCCTTGGTAAGACGAGCATCACGCTGTCCGCGGTGAACGAGCTGAAGTTTAACCGCTTCGAGGTGCAAAAGGTTCTGGTGATCGCGCCGAAAAAGGTTGCGGAGGCCACCTGGCAGGCAGAGGCGGCAAAGTGGGATCATACGAAGCACCTGCGATTTTCCACGGTACTGGGCAGCCTGCAGAAGCGGATCAGGGCTGTGAACGCACCGGCGGACCTGTACGTTATCAATCGCGACAACGTCAAATGGCTGGTGGACTACTTCCGCAACGACTGGCCCTTCGACATGGTGGTGATCGATGAGGCGAGCAGCTTCAAAAGCCAGCAGGCGCAGCGGTGGAAGGCCCTGAAATCTGTGCGGGCGCACATCCGCCGCATCGTGGAGTTGACCGGTACGCCGGTGCCGCATAGTCTGCTGGACCTTTGGCCGCAGGTTTACCTGCTGGATCAGGGCGAGCGGCTCGGCAGAACAGTTGGCGGGTTCCGGGAGCGGTATTTCGACCCGGACAAACGCGACGCGACTCGTGTCTTCACTTACAAGCCAAAGGACGGTGCGGAGCAGGCGGTGAAAGCCCTGCTGTCGGACGTCTGCATCAGCATGCGGGCCGAGGATTACCTGGAGTTGCCGGATGTTGTGACAGACATCATCCCGGTGCAGCTGGACAGCAGGGCGCAGAAGGATTATGACCGGCTGGAACGTGACGCGCTGCTGCCGGTGGATGAGCGGATGATTGACGCGGGCAGCGCCGGCGTCCTGACAAACAAGCTGTTGCAGCTGTGCAATGGGGCTGTGTATGACAGCAGCAAAACCGTTTGCGAACTGCACAGCTGCAAGATGGAGGCGTTCATGGAGCTGATTGAGCAGCTGAACGGCCAGCATGCGCTGGTGTTTTACAACTTCCAGCACGACCAGAACCGGCTGATGGCGGCTCTGCGAAAGACCGGGCTGCGGGTGCGAGTTTACGGCGGCCCGGCGGACCAGGAGGACTGGAACGCAGGCAGGATCGACCTGCTGCTGGCGCATCCGGCATCCTGCGCATACGGCCTCAACCTCCAGCAGGGCGGGCACCATATCATCTGGTTCGGTCTGAATTGGAGCTTGGAACTGTACCAGCAGGCGAACAAGCGGTTGCACCGCCAGGGCCAGAGGGAGCCGGTGATTGTCCACCACCTGGTTGTACAGGGCGGGATGGATGAGGATGTCATGGCGTCCCTGGAGGATAAAAGCGCGACGCAGGACAGCCTGCTGGACGCGCTGAAGGCAAGAATCCAGAAAGTGAAAGGAGGATGAGTAGCCATGTCCGACATCGACCCCGGCAAGCTCCGTGTCGTCCAACGCCTGTGCAGCCTTAAACCGCCGCCAGATAAGCCGCAATGCCCGGATGGGCGGTGTGTGTGGCTGCTGGATGGCGGGCTGTGTCCGTTTAAACGTTGTGTGAGGAGGGATGACGGATTTGACCGTCCGGGAAATGTCCCAACTGTATTACCTGAATCGGGAGATTGAGCAACTGGAGCGACAGCTTGAAGAGCTGGAATGTCTGGCCGAGGGAACCACGCAAGTGATCACCGGTATGCCTCACGGCAGCGGAACGTCGGATAAGGTCGGACGCTTTGCCGTGCGGATCGCTGACCTGCGGTCAATGATCGACAACCGCAAGGCTCGCTGCTGGGATGAGATGAACCGGCTGAATGCGTACATAGATGGCGTGGAGGACAGCCTTACACGGCAGATATTGTCCTTACGGTACGTCAATGGCCTCAGCTGGCAGCAGGTTGCGGATAGCGTGGGCGGAAACCATACGGATAAAAGCGTAAGCAAAATTTGCTATAGATACCTAGAGAGAAATTAATATTGTCGCAAATGTCGCATCGATATGTGATATCATACAGTTGATGAGATGTGCTTAAATCTCATTCATTCTTTTTCTTCCTTTCTTCCCGCCTCCCCGGGGCGGTAATACCGGGGACTATCGTGGGGCAACAGGTCGAGACCGGGTTCGAATCCCGGAGGCCAGCATTCCGGCAATTTAAACCAACACCAGCGGACTGCCTTCCCCCAGGCGGTTCGCTATTTTTATGATTTTTAAATGAGGTGGTGAGGTGGCGAATGGTAAATATCAATACTGGCTGACAAAAGACGGTTTGACGCTGCTCACTGCATGGGCGCGGGATGGCCTCACGGATGAACAGATTGCAAATAACATCGGGATTACTCCTTCCACGCTCTACGCTTGGAAGGGTAAATTTTCGGAGATTTCGGAGGCCTTAAAAAAAGGCAAGGAAATTGTGGACATTGAGGTTGAAAACGCGCTGCTTAAACGGGCTAAGGGATATAGCTATGTCGAAAAACGTGCCGAAATGAAAAACGGCCGGATTACTAAAATCGTAACTGTGACAAAAGAAGTCCCTCCGGATGTAGGCGCGGCTGCCATGTGGCTGAAGAATCGGAAGCCGAAGGTATGGAGGGACCGCCCCGAAATCCCAGCTGGAGAAACGCCAGAAAACAACCTTCTACAAGCTATCCAGGAAAGCACGAAAGATGGTGAATAAATGCATTACGAACCATTCAGTAAAAAGCAGTTGATAACGCTTTGCTGGTGGAATTCCGATAAATACAAGCGCCATGACGCGTTGATCTGCGACGGTTCCATTCGCTCAGGAAAAACGCTCTCCATGTCCGTTGGATTTGTTCTGTGGAGTATGAGCCAGTTTAGCGATCAAAACTTTGCCATCTGTGGGAAAACGATCGAATCTTTGCGGCGCAATGTGATTTTGCAGCTCCCCCACTGGTTGGAGGGGCTGTTTTCGTTGTCGGAGCGGCGCAGTGAGAACCTCCTAACAATCACGGCTGCTGGCCGGACGAACCGGTATTTTCTCTTTGGCGGTCGGGATGAAAGCAGTTACGCGTTGATCCAAGGCATGACGCTTGCCGGCGTGCTTTTTGATGAGGTAGCCCTTATGCCGCGCTCCTTTGTAGAGCAGGCGTTAGCTCGTTGTAGTGTTGCGGGGAGCCGATTCTGGTTTAACTGTAACCCGGAATCACCCTCGCACTGGTTCCATGAAAATTGGGTGTTGAAGGCGGCAGAGAAGAATGCGCTGCATCTGCATTTCACGATGGATGACAATCCGTACCTGCCGGACGATATCAAACGCCGATATGAATCCATGTATTCCGGTGTTTTTTATGACCGGTATATCCGCGGGGAATGGGTTGTCGCCGAGGGGCGGATCTATCGGCAATTTGCGGACCATCCGGACGCTTTCATCCTGCGCGGGCCAACCGCTGGTATGGACGGCCAATTTTACATCAGCATCGACTATGGCACAATCAATCCGTTTTCGATGGGCCTCTGGTGCGTGCAAAATAAGCGCGCTACCCGCATCAAAGAGTGGTACTACGATTCGCGCAAAAAAAGCCGGCAGAAAACGGACGAGGAATATTATGCGGCGCTCGAAACGTTCGCCCAAGGCTACTATATCCGCAAGGTAATCGTTGACCCATCCGCGGCAAGCTTTTTGGAGACGATACGCCGCCACGGGAAGTTCTCCGCCTGGGACGCGGACAACGACGTGCTCGACGGGATCCGCGTGACCTCCTCCTTGCTTAGCGCCGGTATGATTCGAATCCACGAATCCTGCAAGGATGCGATCCGGGAATTTGGGTTGTACCGGTGGGACGAAAAAAAGAATTCTGACACAGTGCTCAAGGAAAACGACCACGCGATGGACGATATCCGATACTTCTGTTATACGATATTGGCCCGTGAATTCCGCTGGGTCGAATGGAAAAGAGGTGCTTGACCCCCATGTTTGAACGAATGCTGAAATGGCTGCGCCGGACGCTGACCTCCTTGTTTGGGGAGGATCGTGGCAGTGATAGCGTGGACGTTATCATTTCCGGCAAGATGGAGAGCGCAATTGCACGCTGGGCCGCCGAATATGAGGGCAAGCCGCCTTGGGCGGGGAAACGGGTAAAATGCATTGGGCTCCCGGCCGGAATCGCCGCCGAAGTTGCCCGGATGGTAACGATGGAGGCTAAGCTGTCCGTTGCCGGGAGTGCGCGGGCGGAATACCTGAATATGCAGTTAAGCCCGTTCCGGGACGCGCTGAGAAATAACGTGGAGCTTGCTGCTGCCCTGGGCGGGATAGTCTTTAAGCCCTATGTATGCGACAACAAGCTTGTGATTGATGCAGTGCAAGGGGATTGTTTTTACCCCACTTCCTTTGATACGTCTAACCGGATGACCGGAGCAATTTTTGTCGATCAAATTGTTAGGCGCGATATCGTTTACACCCGATTGGAGCGGCACGAATACACCGCCGGTACGCACATTGTTCAAAACAAGGCGTTTTCCAGTGGGAACACGATGAACCTTGGAAAAGAAATATCGCTGCAATCCGTACCGGAATGGGCGCAGATCGCGCCGGAAGTCTCCTTCTCCGGCACAGACCGCCCTCTCTTTGGATACCTCAAAATGCCATTCGCAAACCGGATCGACAGGCATTCTCCTCTTGGAGTTTCTGTTTTTTCTGGGGCGGAAGAACTAATACGGGATGCAGACGAGCAGTATGGGCGCTATCTGTGGGAGTTTGAGGGCGGAGAACTCGCCATCGACGCAGCGGCAGATTATTTAATGACCGCGCAGGACGGTAAACAGGTTTTGCCGAAAGGGAAGCAGCGCTTGTTTCGCGCCCACAATTCAAAAGATGCAAATTTTTACGAGGTCTTTTCTCCTGCGCTGCGCGATGAATCCATCAAACGCGGATTCAATGCCATTCTACAACGCATTGAATTTGCTTGCGGCCTAGCCTACGGAACACTTTCTGACCCTCAGACGGTCGATAAAACGGCGGAAGAAATACGAGCCAGCAAGCAGCGCTCTTACTGCACGATTAAGAGCGTACAGCGTGCCGTTGAGGCTGCGATTGACGATCTGGTGTATGCGATGGATCAGTTAGCCAGCGCCTATCATTTGGCGCCTTCCGGTCCCTACGAGGCAACATATGACTGGGATGATAGTATTATCAACGATCCTGCCGCGCATAAACAACTGTTCTGGCAATACGTACAATCCGGGAAATTTCCTATGTGGCGATACCTGGTCAAGTTTGAAGGATACAGCGAGAAGGAGGCGAAGGAGATCGCGGGTGAAGGCAGTGGTAGCCTCTCGAACCCGTTTGGTTTTGAGGCGGGTGAAACCTAATGCTGGATCCCGTTTATCTTGATCACGTCTCGGATGATATGATTGAACTGTACACCGAGCTGGATCAAGCCATTGTCCGCGATATCGTCCGGCGGCTCGTCAAGACGGGGGTCATTACGGATACCGCCCGCTGGCAGATCCTCCGGGCGCAGGACAGCGGATTGTTGTATGATGAGATCATTGCGGAGGTTGCAAAAATCTCCGACACATCCGCAGCTCACGTCCAGGCGATGTTTGAGGATGCCGGCATCAAGGCGGTACAAAACGACGCAGCAATATATGAGGCCGCGGGCAAGTCCCCATTGCCGCTGAAAATGTCCCCCGCGGCTATGGGTGTGCTGAACGCAGGGCTGAGTAAAACAAACGGCCATCTGCGCAATCTCACAATGACAACCGCAAGCCAGGCACAGCAGGCATATATCCGCGCTGCGACGCTTGCGGAGATGCAGATCGAAAGCGGCGCGTTTGACTATGCAACGGCAATCCGCAACGCGGTACAAAGCGCCGCGCAGGAGGGCGCATGGGTGTCCTACCCCAGCGGTCATAGAGACCGGCTGGACGTAGCGGTTCGCCGGGCTGTGCTCACCGGGGTCGGCCAAACCACCGGCCAGATCGGGCTTGCATACGCGCAGGACATGGGTTGCGATCTGATGGAGATTACCGCGCATGCGGGTGCCCGGCCGTCGCACGCCGCTTGGCAAGGCAAGCTTGTCAGCCTGTCAGGGCGCACAGGGTATTTAAGCCTTAGAGACATTGGGTATAACACAGGGCCGGGGTTCAAGGGCTGGAACTGCCGCCACGACTGGTTTCCTTTCTTCGAGGGGCTGTCGGAATCCGCATACCCGCGCAGTGAGATCGCACAAATGAATAATGCTAGCGTCGAATTGGACGGTAAAAAAATCCCGCTGTACGATGCCACGCAGAAACAACGTGAAATGGAGCGCCGGATTCGGGCAACGAAACGGGAACTGGCGGGTCTTGACGAGGGAATCAAGGTGGCAGAAACAGACGAGCTGCGCAACGCTCTGCGCGCGGATTTTAACGGCGCTTCCGTTCGCTTGAAAAAGCAGGAATCGGTCTTAAAGGACTTCCTGCAAAAAACAGGACTTCAAAACGATTCCACTCGCGTCCAGACGCGCGGGTTTGGCCGCAGCCAGGCACAAAAGGCCGTGGCCGCCGATAAAAAGATACGGTCATTTTCCAGTAGCCTGAATGGAATAAAAACACCTGCCGGCGTTACCGTCTCCGGCGCAACGACGCATTTTGGCGAACGCGCCGTCGCTCGCGGTCTGTCAGAGCAGGATATCAGAGACGCTTTGACATCTCCGCTCCGAATTGGTAAAATAAAAACAGACGGCAAAGGCCGCAAAAGTCTTGAGCTTACTGGAGAAAAGGCCCGCGTGCAGGTCAATCCGGATGACGGCAGCCTCATTACTGTCTGGAAAACAAGTGAGAGGCTGAAGCACCGTCTGAAAGGAGAAGGCAAATGAAATTTAACAGCGAGCAATTGAATCTGCTCCGAAAAATAGCCCCGGATACTGATTTCTCATCTGAATTGTCTGATGATATACTTCTGGAGCTGGAAGATAAGGTTTCTGACTATTTCGCTCTTCACGGCCTTGCAAATCAGAGCCAGGTGAGCAATGCTGGCCGGATCTGTGAAGAAATCATGGACATTCTGGCAGAATAAACCGCTTTGCATCAGCAGGGCGGTATATTTCTACCTGAAAATTCAATCAGCAGAAAAGCGTTGCCCAGGAGGCAGCGCTTTTTATATATGCGGTAGAACCGCAAAGGAGGAACAGCCAGATGCTGAAACCGATGAACCTACAGCTTTTTGCAGAGCCCGCCGGCGGAGATCCGGATCCTGCAAAAAACACGTCCCCCGCAGCTGGAAAGACCTATTCAGAGGACTATGTCTCCGCCCTGCGAGGGGAATCTGCCAACTACCGCACGCGCGCCAAGTCCTATGAGGGCGCGTTGCGCACCGTGCTAGGTCTAAAAGATGGCGAGGAGCTGGGCGACCTGAACGCACGGCTGAGCGCATATCAGCAAAACCAGACAAAGCAGCAGTCTGCCGCCCTGGAGGCGGCGAACAAGCGCCTGATCGGCGCGGAGATGCGTGCCCTGGAGGGGTACGATCACAAGCTACTGGAAAAACTGATTGACCTGTCGAACGTCAAAGTCGCGGAAGACGGCACGGTAACGGGACTGAAAGAGGCGGCTGAAGCAGCCGCGAAGGATTTCCCTGCCGTGCGTAAGACACCCCCGCAATTTTCAAGGGGCACAAAGGGTCCTACTCAAAACATGGACAATGGGAAGGACCGTGCGAACGCCGCTCTGAGGGCGGCATTTGGAAAGGAGTAATTTTATGCCTATCAACAGAACAGAAGCCGAGGCGCTTATCCAGGAGCAGGTTGTTAACACAATCTTCCAGGATGCGCCGAGACAGTCCGTATTTTTGTCTATGGCGCGCAAACTGCCGAATATGACGAGCAAGCAGACGCGCATCCCCGTGCTCGATATGCTCCCGATGGCCTACTGGGTCAATGGCGACACCGGGCACAAGCAGACCAGCCAGCAGGCATGGGATAACGTCTACCTCACTGCGGCGGAGCTGGCCGTCATCGTGCCGATCCCGGAAGCAGTGCTCGATGATGCAAGCTTTGACATCATCGGCGAAGTGACACCGCGCATCAACGAGGCAATTGGACAGCGCGTGGACAGCGCCACGATTTTTGGCGTCAACCGCCCTACCGAGTGGCAAAACGACATCATCACGCTGGCCCGGCAGGCCGGGAACAATGTTCCCGGCGGAATTACCTACGATACTTTGTTGGGCGCAGGCGGCCTGTTTGCTAAGGTTGAAGCGTCCGGAAGGATGGCGACCGGGATCATTGCTTCCATGCAGACGCGTGCCGCTCTGCGCGGACTGAAGGACAATGATGGCCGCCCACTTTTCAAGACGGATATGCAGGGCGCGACGCCTTATGCCCTGGACGGCGTTTCCATGCAATTCCCGCTTAATGGTTCCTTTGATACCTCTGTCGCGCAGATGGTGGCAGGTGACTTCTCGCAGGCCGTTTATTCGATCCGGCAGGACGTCACCGTCAAAATTCTTGATCAGGCGACGATCGTCGACCCGGACACAAAGCTGGTCCTTTACTCCCTGGCTCAGCAGGATATGATCGCGATCCGTGTCGTATTTCGCATGGGCTGGGCGCTGCCGAATCCCGCTACCCGGATGGACGAGAACCGCTTGACCGTCCCCTTTGCGTACATCGAAGCGTCTACGCCTTACACGGCGCAGATGGTCACGTTTACGGTCAAGGATAACCAGGAAGAACCGGCCGCTGTCGAAGGCGTGACTGTCAATGTAAACGGTAGCCGGAAAAAGACCGGAGTGAACGGAACAGTAGAATTTAACCTGCGCGCGGGCAGCTACCCTGTGAAAATCAGCAAATCCGGTTATACGACGCAGCATGCAACGGTGACCGTAGCCGCCTCCGCCGTTACACAAGCCATTACGCTCCCCATGTCTAACTAAGGGGGAGAGAATTATGTATGCCGATTATGCGTTCTATGTGGAAACCTTCGGCGGAGAACTGATACAGTCGCTTGATTGGCCCGCTGTCTCCCGCCGGTCGGATGCGTATCTCGACCGGCTGACCTACAACCGGTTGCGACGCGGATCTGCTGTAACGGACGCGGTACGCATGGCATCCTGCGCGATCGCCGAGGTAATTGAGCGGCACAGGAAACAGCAGGAAGCGAGCCCCTCCGGCATCAAATCGGAATCTGTTGGCGGCCAGTCCGTTACCTACGAGGACGCGGCAGCGTTTCAAGCGCGATATGATGCTGAGTTGCTGGACGCTGCCGATCTCTGGATTCCCCGGTCGGATCCGCTGCGCTATGCGGGGGTGTATGGATGCTGACCAACACGGACTGCACCCTATACCTCGCGGAGGATGGCGGGGCCTATTGCCGTGTATATTGCCCTGCTTGCCACTGGGAAGATACACGCGGCCAGAATATCAACAAAACCGGCAGTACGGCGGTGGACAGCGTGCGGGTGTTCCTGCCGTTGTCTGCTGCCGATCTGGCTGGCGTCAAGGGCTATCTGGTGCATGGGAATTGTGCGTTTTACCCGTCGGGCGATCATCCCATTCGGGAGCTGGTGACGCAAGAAAACGTCCTGACGATCACGAGCGTATCCCGATATGACTTTGGCAGCCCGGCCATGCGGCATTGGGAGGTGTATGCCAAATAGCAGATCAAATCAAAACCCCTCGGGGAACGATCATTAAAACAAAGGACGGAACATCCTGTGAACTTGTCTGGAGCCCGGATTTTGCGCCAAGGAAGAATCAGCAGTACACACGCGCGCAAAAGTTTGTAGACAACGAGGTCTTGCGACTCTCTGCCCCCTACGTGCCGCTGCGCACCAGTATGCTGTTGAAATCCGGCCAGCTTGGCACGAATGTCGGCAGCGGGGAAGTATGCTATATCGCGCCCTATGCGCAAAAGCAATACTACTCTCCCCGCAAGCCGGGCAGTGCTACAGGTGCATTGCGCGGACCGCAGTGGTTTGAGCGCATGAAAACAGATCACGGCAAGGAGATCATTGCGGGGGCAAAAAAAATAGCAGGAGGCGGTTAAATGACATCCATTATACGCGCTGTGCAGGAATGGCTCAACGGCTGTCCCTATCTCACGGATTTCACTGGCGGGCAGCACATTGACTGGACGGATAGCGCGCCCGGGAACTACGGGCTTGCACCGACAGGCAGTCAGGTTGTCGAGGTCTCTGAGGACGTCCTCGGCAACCGGACTGTCTACAAGCAATACAACCTAGCCCTTTATGCCCGGAACTGGACAGTAGATGATGTGATCCGGCTCGAAAACACAACGTTCCTCGATGATTTTCAGCAGTGGGTTGAAGAACAGCAGGCTGCGGGGATTACGCCGAAATTTGGCGACGACCCGGACACGGAGGAAATCTCCGCCCAGAACGGCATGCTGTTCGAGCTGGCCGAGGACGGCCAGACAGGGCTTTATCAAATTCAGATCAAAATTAACTATTTAAAACGCTATGAAAGGAGTGGTTCATGATGGCAGCAACCTATGCGTCCGGAAAGGCTCAGCGCAAAACATTGATGTTTTTCTTCAAGGTTCCAGGTGACAGTTCTCCGGTCTACGAGATCATCGGAAAAGGCATCGAGGAGGCCGGAATCAGCCAGTCAGCCAACGTAGAAACGGTGGTTGATATTCTGGGCAACGCCGAAACCACACTCGATCAATACGAAAAGACGACTGAACTTGATCCGATCTATGTCACGGGAGATAGCAAATTTTCTCAGTGGCTAGACGAAGTGGAGGAAAAAGAGAAGATCCTCGACGACGCGCAGGCAACCTTCCTGGTGGTCAAGGCGTACAAGACCACCGGGGAAAGCAAATATGTTGCCTGGGAACAGAAAGCAGTAGTAGAACTGACCGACTTCGGCGGTGGGACAAAGGGCGTAAACCTGCCCTGCACGCTACATTGGTGCGGGCCGCGCACATTCGGGACATTTGACCCGTCAAATCAAACATTTACGGTTGATGGATCCGTTTCAGTGGAGTAGTAAGGAGGATTCGCATGAATGCTAGATTACCTGAAAAGAAGATTGATTCTATCCGCATTGATACCGGTGCCAAGCGTATTGAGGTAAACGACGAGGGCGAATACATCACGCTGAACTTCGCCGATCAGTCTCTCTCTACCCGGTTCTTTGCGATGGCCGACGATTTCCAGGCGAAGGAGCCGGAATACCGCGCTAGAGCCGAGGCGCTTGACGCCAACACGGAACTGACGGAATACGAGCGGATGCGGGCCGCCGCGCAGTTAAACCTCGAATTTCACACCTATTTCAAGGAGCAGATCGACGCCCTCTTCGGGGCGAATACCTGCCGCAAGGTGTTCGGAGATATCGTACCGGGCGTTGAACTGTATGGAGATTTCCTGACCCAGATTACGCCGTATTTTGAGAAGTACGGTAAGGAGCGCGCCAAGAAACTCCAGAAGAAATACAATCCGGCGCGCAAGGGCAATGTTTAACCTGCTGCTCGACGCCCTGCCCACCGAGTATGAGGGCTATCTCATCCGCACGGATTACCGCATCGGCATCCAGATTTCACAGGCGCTGGAGGATGAGAAACTGGAACCATATGAGCGGATCGGGATTGCCCTCAGTCTGCTCTACGGTAACGGGATCCCATCGGCGGATATCGCATACGCCGGGCTGCGGTGGTTTTTAAATGCCGCAGCGGGGGCCCCACAGAACGAAGAAGATGCCGGAGCCGCATCCGTTGAGGATGACGGCATCCGGTATTTTTCGTTTGACTATGACGCCGCGCGGCTCTACTCTGGCTTCCGCCGGGCGTACGGCATCGAACTTGACCGGGCTGAAATGCACTGGTTCCGCTTCCTTTCCCTGCTGGGCGATCTCGGCGAATGCGCGTTTACCCGCGTGGTGGATATTCGCAGCGCAGATCTATCCAAGATGGATAAAGAGACAAAGCGAGCATATGCAGCCATGCGGCGAAAGGTTGCGCTGCCGCAGCCGAAGAGTCCGGAGGAAGATGAGTTCATGCGGCAGCTGCGCGGGGAATGAGAGGTGATGAGATTGGAAAAGGTAAAGTGCCCGTTTTGTGGGCACGAACAGCCGGTTTTTTGCTCGCCCGATGCGCGGTGCCGCGGCCTTTGGGTTAAATGCAAGGCGCGACACTGTGGGAAAATTTTTGAGATCAAATTTCCAGAGGAAAAGCTCAATCCAGTAGACCGAAACCCGTAAAACGCAATCTAAAAATACTCAAGTAGTGCCTCTGTGCCGATGAGTAGCCTATGGAGGTGGGCTCATTGGCAGCAGGATATGACGGCAGTATCCGCATCAATACAAAACTCGACCGCAACGGCTTTAACCAAGGCCTGAATGCAATCGCTGGCTCCCTGAAAAAGCTGGCCGGGGCAGTAGGCGTCGCTTTCGGCGTCGCATCGCTCGTTGCGTTTGGCAAGCAGGCGGTGCAGATTGCCAGCGACTTGAACGAAGTGCAGAACGTTGTGGAAACCGCGTTTGGAGCGATGTCCTCACAGGTTGATGCCTGGGCGAAGAACTCCATCAAACAGTTCGGTATGAGCGAACTCGCCGCCAAGCGTATGGCCTCCACTTATATGGCCATGAACGCCGGCATGGGGCTTAACGGCCAGGGCGCCGCTGACATGGCGATGCGGACCGCCGAACGCGCAGCAGATATTTCCTCGTTTTACAACAAATCAATTGACGAAAGTGACACGATGCTGAAAAGCATCTGGACGGGCGAGACCGAAAGCCTCAAACAGATCGGCGTCGTCATGACGCAGACAAACCTGGACGCCTATGCCCTCGCGAACGGCTTCGGCAAAACCACGCAGCAGATGACGCAGTCCGAACAGGTCATGCTGCGTTATCAGTACGTCATGAACCAGACGCGGCTGGCCGCTGGGGATTTCGTCAAGACGCAGGACAGTTGGGCGAACCAGACCCGCATCCTCTCCGAGCAATGGAAGCAATTCCTTGGCATCATCGGCCAGGGCTTAATACAGGTGCTCACGCCGGCGCTGAAATATCTGAACCAGCTCATGAGCGTACTCATCCAGTGGGCGCAGACCTTCTCTGCGGTCACGGCGGCGATTTTTGGGAAGCAACAGCAGCAGGCAGGCACCTCTGCCGCTGCAGTGGGAAATGTAGCCGACGCCTCCAACGCTGCCGCGGACGGCCAAAACGCCCTCGCCGGAGCCACGAAAAAGGCCGGAAAAGAGGCGAAGGGCGCGCTGGCGTCCTTTGACCAGCTTAATGTGCTGGAACGCAGCACAGCAGATGCTGGGGCTGCATCGGGTGCCGGGGCGGTAGCTGGCGCAGGGGCGGCGGTAGCGGTGCCGGCGTTGGAGGGCGAGATAGGGGCAGGCGTCACAATATCGCCTGATTTGCAGCGTGCAATCGACACGATAGGAAATATGTTTGTGCCCTGGAAATCCGCATGGTCGAGCTATGGATCGAGCATAATCGCGTCCCTTCAATCAGCGCTCGCTAACATAGGCGCTTTGGCACAGGGTATTGGTAATACCATAGCGTCATGGTGGGCATCAGAACACGGGCAGGCGCTTGCAAATACAACGCTGGGCATGTTCCAGCAAATTGCGAGCGCCGCAGATCGCATTACGCAAGCTGTCCTAGGGATTTGGAACAATGGCGGCTCCGAGGTGTTTTACAACCTGATGACCTTAGGCGGCAATGTCGTCGAGATCATCGAGATTATCATCGGATATATCGCGGAGACATATGCCGATCTCGTTGAGTGGTTTGCGCCGGATGCTGAAAGCGCCCTAGGCGGCATAAACGACAAAATCTCATCCGCGAACGACTTTCTGGAATGGCTGAAGACAGACGGAAAACCAATCCTCGAGGCGCTTGGCACAACAATAGGTGTCGTTACTGCTGCGTGGCTCGGATACAAAGCTGTTATGTTAGCAGTCAACATAGCCACAAAAGCATGGGACTTAATCTTCAAGGGCATTCAAAAAACAAACTGGATCATGTTAGCTATCTCCGCTGTGGTGGCGGTTATCATCGTCTGCATCCGCCATTGGGACGAAATAAAGGCGGTTGCTCTTGCATGTTGGAACAAAATCAAAGACGCATGGAACAAGGCCGGGGACTGGTTCCACAAGAACGTTACGGAGCCAGTTGGAAATTTCTTCTCCGGCCTATGGGACGGCATCAAAGGCGCATTTACTAAGGCGTTCGACTTCATCAAAAAAGCCTTTAAGGGCTATGTGAATGGATGGATTACGATGGTTGAATCTTTTATTAATTTCTTTATTAAGGGTATCAATGTGTTGGTTCGCGGCATCAACAAGCTCAGCTTCAATGTCCCTGACTGGGTTCCCGGCATCGGCGGAAACAAGCTAGGGTTTAATATCCCGCAGGTACCGCAAGTGCAAATTCCCCGCCTCGCCCAAGGCGCGGTGATCCCGCCCAATCAGCAGTTTGCGGCCATCCTTGGTGATCAACGGCATGGCCGAAACTTGGAAGCCCCGGAAGGCCTGATCCGGCAAATCGTCCGAGAGGAGCTGGGCAATGTCTATAGCCCCGTCCTCAACGCTATCAACAATAGCAACCTTGGCAAGAAAGCCGCTATCATGGGCGACGTTTACATGGACGGGCAGAAGGTCGGCCGGCTGGTTGCAAAGCCCGTGTTTAAGGAGGGCAACCGCGCCGGGTACATTAAAGTAAAGGTGTGATGCGTATGATTTATGCTGTGGATGGCGTACCGTTCCCCAAACCGCCGGATATGTCCAGTATCCAATACACCGACAGCCAGATTGTGACGGACGCGCAGCGCACCGTTGGGCCGGGCGCGTATATGACCAAGGAGCTCCTCGCGGAAAAGCTGTCCATCACGGCCAAATGGTCGCATCTCACCAACGCGGAGTTTCGCAGGCTCAAAGCAATGCGCGCGGGGAAAAACTTCTTTCGGCTGCGCTACTACGACGAGGGCACGGGCACGATCCGGGAGGGGCAGTTTTATAGCGGCGATCTGACCTACACCGTCAAACTCGCGGATCGTGTGACGCAAATCCCGATTCTGTATCAGGATATTTCCTGGCCGTTCATTGAGAGATGAAAAGAGGGCTCCCCAGTTTGAGGAGCCCATAAAACTATTTAGCGTTAATATACCCATTTTTAACTGTTAGATATTGTCCTTCTTTTACCGTTATGTATTTATCTCCGGCAAAATTATCATTTGTCACAATGCTGTCAATCGTCCCTTTCGAATCCTTACTGACTTGCAAATAACCAGAATCATCAGCGTGAACCTTGTATTCACCTGCCGGAATATCTTTTCCGACTTTATACATTCCCTCTTTGTATTTTCCATCAACCGGTTTAAACGCTTCAGCTTTGTTTTCCTGAATAAGTTTTCCGCCTTTTACCTCAAGATATTGACCGTCTTTAACGGTGACATAAATATGCGTGGCTACATTATCATTTGATATAATGCTATCCAGTTTGCCGGAACTATCAGACGATACTTGAACATAGCACATACCCGAAGACGATTCTATCAGATATTCGCCAGCGGATAAATCCGCACCAATTTTATAAGAACCGGATTTAATCCATTCATCTTTCTCTTGATTGTTTTGCTCTGTTTTTGGCGTTCCTTCGCCTTGGCTTGTTCCCGGATCAGATTCCCCGCCAGGGTTTGCTATGGCAATGATGGCAATTACAAGCACGATGGCGACAAGAGCAATGATCCACCCCTTTTTCTTTTTCTTTGGTGGCTGCATCGGAGTTACGGGCGCCTGTCCAAGTGTAGATTCGCCGTTCGGGGTAGCGCAGTTCGGGCAGAATTTTGCATCATCACTATATTCTGTGCCGCATTTTTTACAAAACATGAGTAAATCCTCCTTTATTTTGGTATTTCCATAATATCAAAACAGGAAGATTTTGTAAAGCGATTTTGTTATTTTAATTCCGATTCCGCCAAACGAAAACACAATGGCAAGCGGCTCAGATTTTATTCCGGGTCGTTTTTATTTGCGCTGTTTTCACTCAACTTCCGGGCAATATCTTTTAACAATTCCCACTGCTCCGTGCTCAAACTTGAAAATGTCTTGAAAAAGCCACGAATGAATTCATCTTCATCATTCATTACCCGATCAACTATCCTTGCAAACTCAATCTCCTCGCCCGCGAACATTTCCCCGTCGCCGTAGACGAGCCAGTCGTAGCTGATATTAAATTCACGGCAAACGTCTCTGATAACGCGATCCGTTATATTTCTTTTTCCGTTTTCCAGTAGCGAGAAAGAACTTCCCTTCATTCCGATCCTTGACGCAAATTCTTCCTGACTGATATCTAGAGCTTTCCGCGCTTCTTTTAATCTTTCATTCAAAGTTTATAGCGCCTCCTATAATTTCCAAGTAATTATGTTGTGACAATCATAGCACAATATCTTTGCTTAGTAAAGAATAATTTGCAAAATAGTATTGATATTCTTTGCTAAGCAAGTTATTATATTTGCAGAGCAAAGAAATCAATAACGAAGGAAGGTGAGATAAATGCTTGCACAAAACAAGATTGACGCGTTCACAGAATTCGCAAAAGCGTTTGCGCCCTGTAATGATGTCCAGCGAGGTTACATTATGGGCTGTGCCGATGCCATGAAGCTGCTTATCAATTTAAACAGTGCGAACTCAAATAAAGCTGATCAAAAACAATCTGCGTAACGACTTAATTATGAAAGGGTGAAATACCAAATGACAAAAGCAGAGCAATACCGCCGTTATATCTCCGGCCTTTGCGCCAGCATGTCTGAGGCGCAACTTGAACGGGCCTATCGTTGGGTGCAAGCGGTATGGATGAACGGAGACGGAACGCAAAAGGAGAAAAAGGAGAACGTGGCATGAACGAACTGAAAGTATTTGAAAAGAACGGACAGCTTTTGACCGACAGCCGAGATGTGGCGAAGATGATTGGGAAGGAGCATAAAAATCTGCTGCGAGATATTGCCGGCTATATCAAGGCCATGAAAGAAGGCGCTGAACTTAATAAATCTAACGGGCTCAAAATTGAGCCGGTTGATTTCTTCCTCGAAAGCACTTACCCGGACAGCAAAGGAGAAATCCGCCCCTGCTACCTCCTGACCAAGAAAGGCTGCGACATGGTCGCAAACAAGCTCACCGGCCAAAAGGGTGTATTGTTCACCGCCGCCTATGTCACCGCCTTTGAACAGATGCGAGAGCGTGTTAAAACCGGCAAAGCACTCCCAGACGACGAATCCAGCAAGCTCCGCGCCCGTGCAATGGCCTTGAATGCAGCCAACCGCTCCGCCCGGATGCTCATTGACGCTTACGACAGCGCCGGCATCCAGCCGAGCTACAAGGTGCTGGCCCTGACCGATCTTTACCGCAACGAGGGCCTAAAACTCCCCACGCCGCCGCTGGAGGTGGATGAGCTTACATACGACTTCACGGAAATGGCCGAAGCGCTTGGAATCCTGTCCGAAGCGTCCGGCAAGCCCCATGCGCAGGCCGTCGGCGCGATCGTCTCCACCCTCGCAATCCCGGAGCAGATGATCGTCCATGCGCCCTATGACCGCAACGGCCACGCTGCCGATTACGACCGCTACAAGGCCCCGGTGCTCGATATGGTGCGTAACTGGCTCAACGAACACGGCAATCCCCGCCCCATCGCCGCGAAGGGGAAGAACTACCGCGTGAAGTACGCAAGCTGAGCTCAATTTTGAGCGCAGTGAAGTAAATAGAAAGATGCCCGCACTTGCGATCAGGTGTGGGCATCGGTATAATGTAGCTGTCAGGCAAAGGCCTGCGGATTGAAACCAGCCCGAGGAAACAGCACTTGTATATGGAATTGGTCGCACCCCTCGTGGGTGCGTGGATTGAATTGAACATGAAAGCGTCTATCTCATCCGAGGTAGGCGCTTTTGTTATGCCTGAAAGGAGGCCCTTTATGCTCACCGTCCCCCAAGAATACCACACCTACAGCTCGGCCCCTGAGCGCCGCACAGACCTCGTCGTCCGGCTTGCCCCTCTCGGTTGGCCGACGGACATCAACGCCCACGGCACCGCGCACAGCCTTTGCATGCCCATCCAATGGAACAAATCCCCGCCGTATCGTCTCTATGCCACGGGAGAGTACAACCGCACACCCCTCGACGGCCGGGCGCTCGTCAACGGCTGGGCCGGGCAGGTCTATGGCTATCTCTCCAACGCCCTGTCCGATCAGGACGGCTTGTTCGCCGCGGATGCTGTCAAACTCAGCTGCACCCGCAATGGCGGTGCGATCAGCGTTTTGACCATCTGCTTTGACCCGGACGGCGTGGAATACGCTGTAGACTTTGACGTCACAATCGATGGTGCGTCGTCCACAGAGACCTATCATCAAGAATGGCACATCCGCAACAATGACCAGCCCATTGTGCACATCACCGGTATCCGCGCCGCCTACGATACTGTTACGGTCACCGTCAGTAAGTGGAGCCATCCCTTCCACCGGGCACGCATCCGCGAGATCGCAAACGGCGTGTTATTCGAGGCCACCGGAGATAGCCTCTACTCGTGCAACCTGATCTCCGAATCCGATCCCACCAACCAATCCATCCCCGCCGGCGAATGTACCCTGACCTATCCCGATCCCTTGGGCATGTTCGACCCGGCGAA
>ENA-ORUW01000816-ORUW01000816.1-human-gut-metagenome-genome-assembly--contig:-NODE-816-length-25994-cov-90.671537_pt1 | contig 25994 bp, 29 predicted proteins | sample MGYA00242088_ERZ509227 | MGnify/ENA primary metagenome ERZ509227 (study PRJEB26280, sample SAMEA2338816) | human gut metagenome | biome: human gut; feature: human-associated habitat; material: faeces... | reverse complement strand
GCTGATCAGTACGGATAAGGCGGTCAATCCTACGAACATCATGGGGGCGAGTAAGCGGCTGTGTGAGATGGTGATCCAGACTATGGACAGGCTGGGGAAACTGGGGAGACCAGTGGTCCTGCCGGATCTGAACGGGCATGAGGAAGAAGCGGATTATGGTATGGCTGCGGCTACCAGGGAAAAAGGTGTGGAACCGGAAGAAGGACAGAGGAAGCCTACTGATTTTGTGGCGGTCCGTTTTGGAAATGTCCTGGGGAGCAATGGGTCGGTGATCCCGCTGTTCAAGAAACAGATCGAAGCGGGAGGGCCGGTCACTGTTACACATCCGGATATCATTCGGTATTTTATGACGATACCGGAGGCGGTGAGCCTTGTGTTGCAGGCGGGAACCTACGCAAAGGGGGGAGAAATCTTTGTTCTGGATATGGGGGCACCGGTGAAGATCGATACGCTGGCGAGGAATTTGATAAAGCTTTCGGGGTATAAGCCGGATGTGGATATATCGGTGGTGTATACTGGGCTGCGGCCTGGGGAGAAACTTTATGAGGAGAAGCTGATGGCGGAGGAAGGGATGAAGACTACGCCGAATAAGCTGATACATATTGGGAGCCCGATCCCGTTTGATACGGAGAAGTTTTTGGGGGACTTGGAGGAGATGGCGAAGGCTAGTTATGGGAATTGGGAGGATATCCGTGATTTGGTGAAGAGGGTGGTGCCTACATATAGTATGGAGGGAAGGATAAAAAAAAATAAAATATCAATTGGTAAGTAGAATATGTATGAAAACGTACAGAACAGAAAGCTTGTGGATTAGTGATGAAGTATTACCCCAGCACTAAATTTATAGAATGTAAAGGTTATTATTAGTGTTTATCTGTAGGGTACATATAGAAGAGGTGATAGAACTAATTTTAAAAAGTATATGCAAACGTACATGTTTATACAGATTTTCCGACAATACATGGGGATAAGTTGAAGTATATGACGAAAGTCTAACGGGCCAATCAGATATCTATAGTTAGTGAGAATATTAGTGAAGTGAGCACTTGGCAGCTGAGAAGATTGGTTGTAAGTACATTGTGGCTTTTTCTTGTGGTACGGTTGTATTACATTTCTCTAAGAAGTTAGGGGATAACAAGTTGGAGGAAAAAGTATTCTGTTTAGGTATGATCTTTGACGCATCAGTCATTCCTGGGGTTTATGAGGACGGCATACCTGTGTTTATGGATACAGAATAGAATATCATATGATATTTAGATTCTGTGTCACTTAAAAAGACTTTTGAATTGTATTTTTGTATGAAGATTGTGGTTATGAAACATCTGTATGGCATATTCGGAAAGATTGAGAAAATCAGAGTTGTCTGTGATAAACACGGTGCAGTTATCGTAGAGGATACAGCATAATACTATGATTTTATCCATAAAGGTAGGCAAATAAGCAAATCCAGAAAATTTCAATTATCAGTTTAGTCGGAGTGAAGAATATAACTGATAATTTATGTGGAAAAGCAGCGTAAAATTAATGGATTTTGGTACATATGTACATAAAAATACAGCAGATATTTATTTACACAACGCCGTTTAATGTCGCTTCATTCGAACCACCTATGGCATAAAGAAAGTAGCGGGAAAATAATAGTAGTTTACAAGCAAAAATCCCGCAAAATCGTTTTAACTAAGCTACTGAAGCTAGAAAATAGGTGATTTTCGTTGATTATTGCCAAATTTCCATAAGGTATTTTTACGATATGCTGGGAAAAATCTTTTGAAGACAACTCGTAGAAAGACCTACGGTGATATGTAAATAACCGCATTTTATAGAATACGAGTAAACAATACAAGTAAACATATAAACTAACCACAGAAAAAGTATTCTCCATACTTATAGGAAGCCACTGTGGTTTAAATTCAGTAATATTAAGGGAAGAGGAACAGATAATGATCACGAAAGAGTTTACAGCATTTCAAAATAAAGTATGGCTCAGCTCCCCCACGATGCACGGGGATGAGATGAAATATATGACCGAAGCTTTTGAGACCAACTGGATGTCCACAGTCGGAAATAATATCAATGAAGTGGAACGGATAGCAGCAGAGAAAATCGGCCGCAAATATGCCGTGGCTCTTTCCAGTGGAACGGCGGCGTTACATCTCGCTATGAAGCTGGCGGGTATCAAGCAGGGTGACAAGGTGTTCTGTTCCGATATGACTTTTGATGCGACTGTGAACCCTGTCGTCTATGAGGGGGGGATGCCGGTGTTCATCGATACAGAGAATGATACCTGGAATATGGACCCTGTGGCTTTGGAAAAGGCTTTTGAGATTTACCCCGATGTGAAGGTCGTGGTGGTGGCACACCTCTATGGTACACCAGGCAAAATTGATGAAATTAAAGGCATCTGTGATAAACATGGTGCTGTCATTGTGGAGGACGCCGCAGAGTCTTTTGGTGCTACATACAAGGGAAAACAGACTGGAACGTTCGGAAATTATAGTATTATTTCGTATAACGGAAACAAAGTGATTACTGGATCATCAGGCGGAATGTTACTAACGGATGATCTGGAGGTTGCCAATAAGGTTCGTAAATGGTCCACGCAGAGCCGTGAAAATGCTTCTTGGTATCAGCATGAGGAGATTGGCTACAATTACCGCATGAGCAATGTCATTGCAGGTGTTATCCGTGGCCAATTGCCGTATTTGGAGGAACATATTGCTCAGAAAAAGACGATTTATGAGCGATATAAAGAAGGACTGAAAGACATGCCAGTAAAGCTGAATCCGCTTAATAAAGACGGCGTTGCGAATTACTGGTTGAGTTGCCTGATTATTGATGAGGTTGCGATGTGTAAGCAGGTGCGTGGTGAGAGCGAAGCTTTATATATTGGAGAACATGGTAAGTCCTGCCCGACTGAGATTTTGGAAACGCTGGCAAAGTATAACGCAGAAGGCCGTCCGGTCTGGAAACCGATGCATATGCAGCCGATTTACCGAATGAATGGTTTTGTTACTCGTGAGGGTGATGGACGCGGTAAGACAAACGCATACATAAATGGTGGGACTGTTGGTAAGGACGGTATGCCGCTGGATGTGGGGATGGACATTTTTGAACGCGGATTGTGCTTGCCTTCGGATAACAAAATGACTGTGGAAGAACAAAATAAGGTTATTGAAATTGTAAGGGCTTGTTTTGAATAATAAGCAGAATGAATATGAGGAAGAAAATAAAATGATTAGGGAAATCAATCTGTTTATTAAGCGAATCGTAGATATTTTAGGCAGTGGCATAGGATTATTAATTCTATCCCCCATACTTCTTATTACTGCCTTGCTCATCAAAATCACAATGCCAGGTCCTGTGTTTTTTAAACAAGTCCGTGCTGGAAAGAATAAGAAGGCCTTCTCAATTTTGAAATTTCGCACTATGAAAGTTGATTTAGAGGTAGAGAAAAATCACGACACCTCTAAGGATGAGGAACGAAAAACTGTACTAGGTAATATTTTAAGACGAATAAAAATCGACGAATTGCCTCAACTTATCAATGTATTCAAAGGTAATATGAGTTTAGTAGGTCCGCGACCGACTTTTGCTGAACAAGCCAATACATATAATGAATTTCAAATACGGCGACTGGATATGCGCCCTGGTATGACAGGTTTGGCACAGGTGAATGGTAATATCGCAATCCCATGGGAAGAACGAATTAAGTATGATGTCATGTATGTTCAAAATTTCAGTGTTCTTTTGGATATAAAAATTTTGCTTAAGACGATAAAGGTTGTGCTATTTGGCGAGGAAAAATACGCCAAAGAATTTGACGAAAAAGCATCGACTGAGATCACGGAACAACATATGTCGATTAAGTGATTTTTATGGTTTGAAATTTTTTGAGGTATAGAGATGAAAAATATATTGATTGGTTCTGTGATTTCGAGTCAAATTGTTTTGAAGGAAATGATACAGCAGGGTTTTCCGATAGATGCGGTCTTTTCGTTGGATGAAAAGTATTCGGATAATGTATCGGGATATTATCCAATTCACGAAACTGCTGAAAAAAACAATATTCCATATAAGAAGTTCAAGAAAATATCGGACATAGAGAATATTAATCTCGTCCGTAAGATAAAACCGGATTATATCTTTGTGATTGGGCTATCGCAGATGGTGAGTACAGATATAATTGAAGGTGCTTCTAAGGGGGTTGTTGGTTTTCATCCGACGCCTTTGCCGAAGTTCCGTGGACGTGCTGCAATGGTATGGCAAGTTCTTTTGGGAGTTCACGAGACAAAATGTACACTGTTTATGATTGATCAGGGTATGGATTCAGGAGATATTTTAGGTCAAGAACCCTATCTCATAGAAGATACTGATTATGCAGTTGATGTTGAAAGAAAACTGTGTGAGGCATTACAGAGGCTGACGCCAAGGGTATTAAGGCAAATGATGGATGGAACTCTATCTCCGCAGAAACAGGATGATGCAGAAGCAACATATTTATTGATCCGTAGACCGGAAGATGGACTAATTGATTGGAAAGAACCTGTCGAGAAAATCCAACGTCTAATTCGATCTGTATCAAAACCATATCCTGGAGCATTTGGGATGTATGACGGGAATCACAAAATTATTATATGGAGAGCTGATTACCTTGAAAACAAAAAGTATTTTGGAATTCCAGGACAGATTTGTGAGATATATGATGACCACATTGATGTTGTGGGTGTTGATGGCCTAATTCGCATTTATGAATATGAAAACGTCGATAGCGTAAAGATACTTGTTGGCCATAAATTAAAGTAAAAAGGGGATATTGCTTTGAAAATTTTAGTTTTTGCTCCGCACAATGACGATGAAGTTTTAGGTGTAGGAGGTACAATTGCGAAGTATGCCCACGATGGGCACGAAGTCTATGTGTGTGAAGCCACTAGTTTGTTGGCTAACCCCGAGTTAGTCGAAAAAATTAAATCCGAGGCAATTACGTCGCATGAGATTCTCGGTGTCAAGGAAACCATATTCCTTGAGATACCAGTAGTTGCTATTAAGGATACACCGACAATACAAGTAAATGCGAAGTTTGAAGAAGTCGTAAGAAAGATAAAGCCGAATGTCGCATTTGTACCGCATAAAGGTGATGTGCATATTGATCATGCCGAAGTGGCAAAGGCGGCAATGGTAGCTTTGCGACCGATTGAAAACCCACAATTGTCAGAAGTATATGCCTATGAAACATTATCAGAGACAGAATGGAACACTCCGACTGTAGACAACGCTTTTATACCAAATTGTTTTAGTGACATCTCTGATTTTATTGATTTCAAACTGAAAGCAATGTCTTGCTTTGAAACCCAGGTTAAGAAATTTCCACACCCAAGATCACTTGAAGCATTAGAGGCTTTGTCAAAGTTACGAGGCTCGACAATAGGTGTAAAACATGCGGAGAGTTTCATGGTTATTAGAAAGCGTATGTAGTATGAAGAGGCAAAAGCTTTGTATTATAGGTGCCGGTGGTCATGGAAAGGTGATTGCTGACATTGCATTAAAGAATGGATACAAAAACATCGGTTTCGTTGATGACGACTCTCTCAGCGAGTGCATGGTTTATCCAATTATCGGCAGGTGCTGTGATTTGCATCAGCTCAACGATGGGAAAACAGATTTTGTCATAGCAGTTGGAGACAACAACACAAGAAAGAAGATTGCCGAGAGCTATGATGTGAATTGGGTAAAACTCGTTCATCCGTCTGCGCAGATTGGCACAGATGTGAGTATTGAAAACGGTACAGTCATAATGGCAGGTGCTGTGGTCAATGCCTGTGCATCCATAGGACGGCATTGCATCATCAACACATGTGCTGTCGTCGAGCACGACAATATGCTGGAGAATTTTGTCCATATTTCACCGAATGCCGCACTTGGCGGCACCGTACATATTGGTGAATGTACACACATTGGAATTGGAGCAACAGTAATAAACAATATTAAAATATGCAGTAATTGCAGGATAGGAGCTGGAGCTGTGGTAGTGAAGGACATAACAGAAAGCTCAACATATATAGGCATCCCTGCCAAAATTAGGGGGGGGGGTAAAGTATAAGCACTTTACTGAACACATCTCTGATTGGAGGTGTGTGGCGTGAATATTCTCTTTACCAGCGTTGGTCGTCGCGTGGAATTGATGCAGGCGTTTCATCATGCCGCACATAGGCTCGGCAGTGAGCTTACAATTATTGGCACAGATATAACGAACAGTGTTCCTGCATTGCAGTTCTGCGACAAAACGGAGATTGTTTGCAGAATCTCCGATGAAAAATACATACCCACACTTCTCACAATCTGCGAGAAAGAGCAAGTAAAGTGTCTAATCCCGACGATTGACACAGAGCTGCTTCTTCTAGCTGAGAATAAACAGTGTTTTGAAGCGATTGGCACAAAGGTACTCATTAGTCGACCGGAAAAAGTCGAAATTTGCAGAGACAAGAACTACACAGCTGATTACTTTATCTCTCTTGGGTTGAAATCCCCTCTGCCTGTGAATTCGGTAGAAAAATATAAGGTTGGATTAAGTGACGGCAGTGTAGATTTTCCTGCCTTTATTAAACCGAAGGATGGAAGCTCCAGCATCAATGCATATCGGGTCGATAATCTGGATGATTTGAAGCTCTATGCGGAGAAAATAGGAGATTACATCATCCAACCGTTTATTTTCGGTAAGGAATACACAATCGACATCTTCTGTGATTATGAAGGAAATCCTGTGTACATCACGCCGAGAGAGCGGATGGTTGTTAGAGCCGGTGAAGTTCTGAAGACCAGAATTACACAGGACGACGCGATGATTGCGGAGATGAAAACGCTCGTTGCAAATTTCAAACCCTGTGGTCAGATTACGGTTCAGCTCATCCGAGATGAGAAAACAGGTGGAAATTTTTATATTGAGATCAATCCTCGTTTTGGAGGCGGTGCTCCGCTTAGCATCAAAGCAGGTGCAGATAGCGCCGAGGCTGTGCTACGAATGCTAAATGGAGAAAAATTGTGTTATGTAGAAAAGGCTGCGAAGGATGGCTCAATCTACTGTAGATTTGACCAGAGCGTTTGTGTAAATGAGGAAAGCCAATGATTGAGAAGAAATTAGCTGGGAATGTGCATGGCATTAGGATATGGAATTCCTTTGATATTCTCAAGCTAAAGAGAATGTGACAACCGGGAAGGTGTTGAGGTATTGTGCTCGTCATTATGCTGTGTCTATACGCAGTAGGTCTGATGTTTAGGACATACTTTGTTATGATTGGTTATTTCAGGGCTGTGCGGATGGTTGCAGAGGCAGGCTTCATTAGGCTTATTAGAACAAGGAATGGATTGTTTTATGCGTCTGTTTATGTTGTATATGGTCTGATTTAACGAAAGCATTATCAGAGGATTTAGATGAAGCTTGTCATGATTCTGTTGATTGTTTCGACTCTTTTACGTGGAACGGAAATCATGGTAGTCACCTTGGTGTTTGAAAGTCCAGATAAGTGGCGTAATCCTTTATGTTATCGTTCTGGTAGTCAGCATAGAGGCTGTTCGGTTTTGGCAGCAAAGCTGCCAAGAAGTAGATTTAAGTGTATTAGCTACATTTGTTAATAGTAAACTGGTGGAATGAGGAAGGATAATGATTGAGATTCATAAGATCACAGATGTGATGCAGCATCTCGATGAGTTGAAAGCAGTAATTTTTGACCTTGACGATACCTTATATGATGAAAAGGAATATGTCAGAAGTGGGTATCGGGCTGTTGCGGAGTTTTTGCCACAGGTGGAAGAGGCAGAAGAAAAGCTGTGGACAGCCTTTGAAAATAAGAAGTCTGGGATAGATGAGGTACTCGTTTCGGAAAGCATTTATACAGAAGAATTAAAACAGCAATGTCTTGAGACTTATCGTTATCATCAGCCGGACATTCATCTATACGATGGTGTGACAGGGATGCTAATAGAGCTCCAGGAACGAGGATACCTGTTCGGTATCATTACGGATGGCAGACCGGAAGGCCAGAGGGCAAAAATAAAGGCTCTTGGACTGAAACAGTATATAGACCACATCATCATAACTGATGAGCTTGGTGGTATAGAATACAGAAAGCCGAATGAAAAGGCATTCGTACTGATGAAGGAGCGACTCGGTGTGGAATACACGGAGATGTGCTATGTGGGAGACAACACAAGAAAAGACTTTACTGCTCCCAAGAAATTAGGAATAAGACCTATTTGGTTTAGAAATATAAATGGTGTGTATTTTTGTGAGATGAAAAAATTGTAGAGAGACACAAATTGACAATTCGTTTAAGGTGTTATGAATATGATTACGGAGAAAGGAAAATTATGATAGTTGTGTTAAGTAGAGTTATTTTCTGGTTGTTTGCATTTATTATTGCTTGGGCGATGGTTGGATATCAAGTGTCTTTGAAAGTTTTGGGTAAGATATTCTCACATAGGAGATTAGAAAAAAATTATTATAATAAACCGTTTATTACTTTGATGGCAGTTGCTTACAATGAAGAAAAGGTAATCTTGGAGAAACTCAACAATATGGTTGATAATGATTATCCAGAAGACAGAATCGAATATATTGTGGCATCTGATTGCAGTACAGATAAGACTCATGATATTGTTTCAACTTTTATAGAAAAACATTCTGATATTTCTATACGGTTAATTATTGCCAATAATCATGCGGGAAAAACAAATGCCCAAAATGAGGCACAGAAGTTTGCTAATGGTGAGGTCCTCGTAATGACAGATGCTAATGCAATGCTTGCTAAAAATGCTGTATCTGAATTAGTAGCTTGTTTTACAAGTCCTGATATTGCTTATGTTTCTGGTAGATTAAGTTATACGAATTCTAAAGAGAATGCTACTGCTTCGTCAGAAAATATATATTGGGAATCTGATTTGGCTCAGCGAGAAATTGAAAGTCGAATAAAAACTATTACAGCTGGAAATGGAGCGATATACGCTTGTCGTAATTCACTGTATCATGATTTTAGTCCTATAGAATGTCATGATAGTTGCATGCCTGTGTTTTATGCTAACAATGGAAAAAGAGCAATTTATAATCCTGATGCTATTGGCTGGGAAAAAGCCGGAGAGACTAACGCGGATGAATTGAAAAGAAAGATTCGAATGAATAGGTTGATTTTACCAAGACTTATTAAAGGATTGAAATTTATAAATATCTTTCGGTATGGTTGGTTTTCATATTTTTATTTTGGCCACAGGTTATGCCGTTATGCATTATGGTTAGCTCATATTCTTGTTTTAATCACGTCTGCAGTTTTATCATTTTATAATTGGTTTTATTTACTGGCTTTTATAGGTCAAGTTCTTTTCTATATGGTGGGTGGAATTGCCTTAAAAATCAAAGCAAAAAATAAATTTATGAGACTAATGGCATATTATTGTATGACGATTTATGCACAATTCGTTGGAATTTATAATTGGATGACAGGGAAAAGCAAGCCTATCTGGGAAAGTGCAGAAACTACACGATGATATGAGACGTAATCTTTTGAATTCTATGAATATGTAGGATATCAGCTAACATAAGTGTAATATTAATGTGGATTTCTACGTATTGTAATTTGTCAAAAAGGTTGGTGGTTAAATGAGAGTTGGTATAGTTGGAAGATTCGGTAATGGTTCAGTTTTGCTAAATGGCCAGACGATTAAGACAAAAAATCTTGAAGCAGGGCTTAAAAAGTATACAACTTTTGATATTCGAGAGGTTGACTCTTTTGGATGTTTGAAAAGACCGGGGCAATTAGTGAAAGACCTAAAACAGACATTCAAGGGATGTTTTGCAATTATCATGCTTCCAGCGCAAAACGGTATTTTATTGTTTGCACCATTATTGTTTTTTTTTAAGATATTATATAAAAAGAGAATATTCTACGATGTAATCGGAGGGTGGCTACCGGCATATTTAACAAAGAGGAAATGGCTTTCCTTTATTTTGAAAAAATTTGATGGAATATGGGTGGAAACATCTAGCATGAAAAGTGTGCTTGAAATCATGGGATTCACAAATGTGTCAGTTATTCCGAACTTCAAAGATTTAAAACCCTTGACCAAAAGTGAACTTGTGTATCCTACAGGCATTCCATATCGTTTTTGCACATTTTCTCGCGTGATGAAGGAGAAAGGAATAGAAACGGCAATTGAGGTGATAAAAGAAGTCAATGAACAACTTGGCTATACAGCGTGTGCTCTTGATGTATACGGTCAAATATGGGAAGAAAGCAAGGTATGGTTTGAAGAACTGCAAGATGAGTTCCCTGATTATGTTCAGTATAAAGGTGCAGTGGAGGCCGATAAGAGCGTTGAAGTTTTGCAGAATTATTTTGCATTACTGTTCCCTACACGTTTTTATACCGAAGGAATTCCCGGCACGATTATTGATGCCTATGCAGCGGGTATTCCCGTGATTTCGGCAAAATGGGAAAGTTTTGCTGATGTTGTGGATGATGGCAAGACGGGTATTGGCTATGAGTTTGACAACAGGGAAGCATTTAAAAATGTATTGCTAAACGTGGCACAGAACCCTAAAGTCATTTTAGATATGAAGCCAAATTGTGTTGAAAAAGCTAAAAATTACCTTCCAGAAACTGCAACTGATGAGATAACTGAAAAATTTAGGGGGGGGGTATGACCTCTATCCGTTAAGGCTTTGCACTTTTTCCCGCGTAATGAAGGAAAAAGGTATAGAGGACGCAGTTGCTGCTGTAGAGAAAGTTAATGACGAATTGGGATTTGAAGTTTTTCTACTAGACATATATGGACAAGTACAGGATGCTTATAAAGACCATTTTGAACATGTGATGAGTGCATTTCCAGAGTGTGTACGTTATTGTGGAACTGTTGATGCAGATAAAAGTGTTGATGTTCTGAATAGGTATTTTGCTTTGTTGTTTCCAACATTTTACGAAGGAGAGGGATTTGCAGGGACATTGATTGATGCTTATTCAGCAGGGCTTCCTGTGATAGCATCGGATTGGAAGTACAATAGAGAGCTGGTTTCGAGAAATGTAGGTTATGTTTATCCGACAGGTAATCAAGTTGAATTTGAAAAGACTCTTAAAGATGTGGCATTAAATCCAAACTTAATTCTAGAAAAGAAGAATGCTTGTATTGAAGAATCATGCAAGTATAGTGCAAAAAATGTCGTTGCATTAATAATAAAGAATATGGAGGGATGCGGCAGTGAGTATATCAGTATATAAGATTAAGAAATGGTACAAGATGATGACTGGTAAAAGTATTTATCATGTAAACCAAGGTATGGGAACCTGTTACTCAAAAGATGAGGTGGAAGGTTATTATAATGATCTAACCGAAAAAGTGACTCGGGATTCACAAGATATCCTCGTGCCACAATATTATGTAGATACAGGAGAAAAGGTATTCTTTTCTATTGGGATTTTTCAATATGGGTTAGCTGCATATGACCTATTTCTTAAAACAGGCGATGAAATATATAAAAAGAAGTTGCTAGCCTGCGCATCTTGGGCGATTGAAAATCAACAGGAAAATGGAGGATGGGTTGCTTTTGGTTACAAAGAAACGGAATCACCTTACTCATCAATGGCACAAGGTGAAGGAATCTCTATGCTTATTAGAGCACATATTGTATCAAGAGAAAAAAGTTACATAAAAGCGGTTCATAAAGCGAAAGATTTTATGCTTATGCCGATTCCTGCTGGTGGCACTACGGGATACATTGATAATGGAATCTATTTATATGAGAGTGTTGGCAGCCCGCTAATTTTAAATGGTTGGATTTTTTCCTTATGGGGACTCTATGATTACTATAAATTTTTTGGAGATAAGGATGTTAAACAGATAGTTAATAAAACATTAGAGTCACTAAAAAAGAAATTGGGGAACTTTGATACCGGATATTGGAGCAACTATGATGAAGGAGGTTGTATTTGTAGTCCATTCTATCATAAACTTCACATTGCTCAACTTCGTGTAATGCATGATTTGTTTGATGATGCTATTTATGAGGATTATGCTAACAAATGGGAATCATATGAAAAAAATTTTTGGAAATCCCAATACGCCTTTATAAAGAAAGCAATTCAGAAAATATTAGACTAAGAGGTGAATAAATGGTTGCATATGTGACACCCGCTGAAATGAATGGCGGGATATTACAATTTTCCACGACAATTGCGAGAGAAACGGTTGGGTTAACAGATTTTAGACTGTTTTTACCGAATGTGATTGGAAATGAGTATATTCGAGATATTCAGGATAATGTTATTTATTATTCGAAGAAAAAAACATTGAAAAGCACGGATTCCGGTGTAATTGCCCTGGCAGATCAAATTGCTTCTACTATTCCAAATGTTGTGATTTTTTTGGAAGATACAATACTTATGCAACAGGTAAATGCAATATTACACAATAGGGGTATAAAGACTGTACTGGTTGTTCATGACATTGAGCACCATCCATACCGTAATATGAGCTTACGGCGCATGCTTGTGGATGGAATTCGTAGGTTGATGACAATACGTACCGTCAAAAATGTAGATAATGTTATTCTTTTATCTAACAATTCGGAAGCCAAGTTCAGGGAGAGGTATAAAGTAACGAATACGCTTGTATTCCGTTTGTCGGCACATGTACCAATGGTAGAGTCCAGTAAGCCTCCCGAGATGTCAGAAGAAGAAAACTATTACCTATTTTTTGGGAGACTTGACGAATATAAAGGAATAGAGATTTTGTGCCAGGCGTATTCGAAGTTATCCCATGACAGAAAGATAAAGAATAAATTGATAATAGCTGGTCGAGGGGTTTTGTCGGAAACCGAGAAGCAACTCATTGCCCAGGAAGATTGCATTCAATTAATTCAGAGATTTATTTCTGATTATGAAATGATATGGCTATTTGAACATTGTCAAGCTGTCGTACTTCCATACATTGAAGCATCACAAAGTGGTGTATTGCCAATAGCCTACAAATTCGGAAGGCCAGTTATAGTTTCGAAACTTGATGGATTGACCGAGAACGTATTGCCAGGTGTTACAGGCCTAGTGTTTAACAACGAGAGTGAACTGACTAAATGTTTGGAAAAAATAGATTCCTTGTTTAAGAGTTCGGGCAGGAATATTAAGTTGTATTACGAAGAACAGTACGATTGGAAACGAAATATCGGCAGGTTGCTTTTTGAATTAAACGCCATGAAACAAAAGCGAGAGAGGCATTGATTTAAGTGGATAAGCGAAAAAGAATAAAGAGAAAAATTATACAAGTTTATTATAGTATACCTATTCCGCAGAAATGGAAGACAGCGTTGCTTAGGCTGAGGAGAAGAATTATTGGATATGGGCAATTTGATAATAATGAGACTAGGGTTGTTCAAGATGCTGCCGTTGGAAATAGATTCATAAAACAGGTTTTGAATTTTCCTTCTCTAATTGATAATTCAGAGGAATATGTTCCTCTGAGTGAAGAGTATTATGAACGGAATGCAAAAGATATAAAATTTTTTGCGTTTTATTTGACGCAATATCATCCAACAAAAGAAAACGATGAGTGGTGGGGAAAGGGTACTACAGAGTGGACAAATGTCACTCGCGCTGTTCCTCAATATTTAGGGCACAATCAGCCACGTTTGCCAGACGAACTGGGATATTATGATTTGCGAATCAAAGATAATATGAAACGACAGATTGAATTGGCAAGACAGTATGGCATATATGGATTCTGTTTTTATCATTACTGGTTTGATGAGGGGCGCATCCTAGAGAAACCTTTGAATATGTTTTTGAAGGATAAGACACTAGATATTCCATTCTGTTATTGCTGGGCAAATCATAGTTGGCATAAAAAATTCCAAGGCACAAGTGATGATGTTTTGATAGCGATGCCGGAAACAAAAGATGCATATCTACGATATATAGATGCTGTGTTGTCTGACATGAAAGATTCTCGTTACTATAAGATCAACAATTGTCCGTTGTTGATAGTGTATCGACCATCAGGTATTCCGTCTGTGAAAGAGGTATTAGGATTTTGGAGAAGACGAGCGAGGGAAGAAGGATTCGAAGGTTTATATATTATGGCTGTGCATGAAGCCGCGACGGAAGAGGATTATAGAAAGCGAGGGTTTGATGCGTCGTGTGATTTCCATCCGACGACAATGTTTAATTTGATGGCAGAAGCAGAAGCAAATGTTGAGATGGTAAATACAGCCTTTTCTGGGGATATTTATGATTATCAAAAAATCGTTAATAAAAAATTGTACATGCAATATGAAGCACCAAAATTGTATAGGTCAGTTATGACTTTTTGGGATAATACTGCTCGTAAGAATTCGCGGGCCCAGGTATACGCGAATCCATCGGTAGAAGCTTATAAGAAATGGGTTAAGGATGTGATTACATATACACATGGCGCGGATTTAGATGATAATGTTGCTTTTATAAACGCCTGGAATGAATGGGGGGAAGGAGCATATTTGGAACCAGATAAGAAATGGGGGTATGCTTTATTGCAGAAGACACGTGAAGCTATTGAGGAGAGTAGATGAATAGTTAGGAGCATAGTGAAACACAATGATGAAAAATTCAATTAATAAAAATACTATATTTAATAGGATTACTTTGCTGTTAACGTATGCATTTATTGTGCTGTTCTTTGGTATGAAAGGGGATATGTTTATTTTTCTGACCATTGTTTATGGTGCTATGTTCGTGTCTAACATTGATTGTGCGATTGGAACCATTTTATCGTTGTATATACTGGTGGCTTCTGATTATTATGCATTGATGTTGATTCCTTCACCTTTTGGTAAATTTCCGTTTTATATAGTTGTTTATGTTTTTGCAATCGGAGTGAACCTGCTGAGGAGGTGCTCTCGAAATACTACATGGATGGCTAATACACCGCTGTTTATTGCTGGCTTTATGATTTTGATATCTGGATTGATAACGTATATGATTTTTGGTGAAAATGTAATTATTTCAAATTCTGTAAAATTCTTTTTCCAGATGTTTGGAATGATTATGTTGATAAATGTGAAAAACTTAGATCGACATGACATCGAAAAACTTTTACATTTTGTTTTCTTCCTAGTTGCATTATCACTGATGGTAGCTGTATTGGAAGGATTCTTCGGTTACAATGTATATGAACTTTTTGGAAAAGAAAAAGAAGCAGAAAGGTATGCGTATGATACATCTATAAATTTGTCTTGGAGAGTTTCGGGAACCTTTGGAAATTGTTTGGTGTTTTCATCGTCAATGGTTATGACATTTCCTGTTATTGAGTACTTTAGACGTGTTAAAGAGCAAAAGGTGATTTCCTACGTGGCTTTGACTGTGCTGTTTATAGGCGTTGCACTTTCAGGAAGTAGATCAGGTCTGATAGCATGCGTTATATATTTGGGGTATATGTTGATAGCTACTAAAAAGGGACGATGGGTCGCTCTAATAGCTGTGCCTGTACTCTTGTATTTGGTTTTGACGTATGTCGATTTAACAACTATGGCGGAGCGTATTGCATCAAATGGGTATACTAGTGAACACAGGGTATCTTCCTATGCGTTATGGCTGAATTTGATTTTGAAGTACTTGATTTTTGGCACAGGATTGGGGAATTCGTATCTTGTTTTAAATAACTATGTAGGCGCGGGTAATTTTGTAGTAAATACCTTGGACAATACTTTTTTGGATGGATCTCTTGCACTAGGATTGTGGGGAAGCATCGCCGTCTTTTTTTCAGTTCGAGAATTCTATCGCAAGAATAAAAGGGATAAGTATTGGTGGATGTTTACATCCATCTGCTTTGTGTTTATATCGCTATTCCTTAACTCCACAAGATATCAGTCTTTATGGGGAATGTTGTGGTTCTATTATGTAATAAGTGTCAAACTACAGATGGATAATGACAGCACAATTAGGAAGGTAACACTTGGACATGGGTCAAATTAGCGTTAAAAAGAATTATATATGGAATGCGTCCTATCAAATCTTGAATCTTATAGTACCGTTGGTTACGGCTCCGTATCTTGCACGAGTGTTGGGTGCGGATGGGACAGGTATTTATAGCTATACACAGTCTATAGTCTCATATTTTGTATTGATTTCCGTTGTCGGGACATCCGTTTTTGGTCAACGTAATATTGCATATGTAAGAAATGATTCCGAGGAGAGAAGCCGTGCATTCTATGAGTTGCTGATATTTAGAACTGTTACAAGTCTCATTGCACTAGCGGCTTATGGTGTATTCATAAGGTTTAATTACCAGCATAGAATCATTTATCTGATTTTGGCTGGAAATATTGTTAATACGGTACTTGATGTTTCATGGTTTTATCAAGGGCTAGAGAATTTCAAGACGATTGTGTTGCGTAATTTAACTGTGCGTGTCTGTAATACGGTATTTATCTTTACGCTTGTAAAGAATGCGGATGACCTGTGGCTGTATATCGCATCTATTGTGGGTTTTACTGCGTTGGGTAACATCTCGATGTGGATATCTCTTCCGAAGTATATATGTAAGGTGAAGGGCATTCACCCGTTTAGAAATCTAAAAGATATTATACTGCTGTTTTTGCCGACTATAGCTTCACAAGTTTATGTGGTCTTGGACAAATCCATGATTGGTTGGGTGACACAGTCTACCTATCAAAATGGATGCTATGAGCAATCGGAAAAAATAGCTCGTATGGCTTTGATGGCGGTATCATCAGCGGCCATGGTAGTGCTTCCGAGAGTTGCGAATTTATATAATCAAGGGAAAAAGGATATCGCATTGTCCTACATATATAAAGGGTACCGTTTTATCTTTTTTCTGTCCATTCCAATAATGTTCGGAATCATTGGCGTGAGCCAAACATTTGTGCCCGTGTTTTTTGGACCAGGCTATGACTTGGCCGAAGTCCTGATGCAAATATTCAGCGTTTTAGTTGTGGCTGTAAGTTTGGCTTATATTACAGGATATTCATTCTTGATTTCTACCGGTCAGCAGAATATTTATACCATATCGGTTACGGTTGCTGCGGTGGTAAATCTGGTAGGTAATTTGTTCTTAATTCCGGAATCCGGCGCAATAGGTGCAGCGATTGCATCGGTTTTGGCGGAAATCATTGGAGTAACCATTCAAATAATTTATTGCTGCCGGACAAAGCAGCTACAGTTCACTCGGATTTTTACGTCCGTATGGAAGTATGCAATTTCTGGTTTTGCTATGTTGTTGGTGCTTCTGTGTCTGCAAGAAGTTGTCGGTAAAAATGTTGTCGGTTTATTTATTCTGTTAGCTATTGGGGGTATCTCTTATGCGATAGGGATTGTCGTTTTGAGAGACGATTTTTTCCTAACAAATGTAAAAATGACAGTTGGATCAATAATGAAAATCATAAAAAGACTGAGTCGAAAGGTGCATTAACATGGATATTTCAAAAATTATTAGGCGGATTATGTTTCCGAATTTTTATAGCAGTGATACATATGTGAATTATTTGCGTCGGGTTGGGTACTGATAGGTGAACATATCTATGTGTATTTTCAGAATCACATTTCGATTGATGTGAATAAAGAGCATCTGATTTCAATAGGTGATTATTGTAAAATTATCACTGGCATGACAATCCTAGCTAACGATTAAGGCAGGAGCATTACAAACAGAGTAGATGAATAGTTTGTCGGTGGAAGTTTGCCCATTACGATTGGCGATAGCGTCTTCATTGGTGAGCATACGATAATCCTGGTGGGAAAGAACATCGGGAACAACTGCATAGTCGGCGCAAACTCCTTGGTTAAGAGTACGTTCCTGGACAATGTCATCACCGCCGGAAACCCGACTAAAATCGTGTGTATGCTGGAAGAGTATTATAACTGGGCGAAAAAGGAATAGGTTGAGGATGACAAGAGATGTGTGAAAGCTATTTATGCATATACTGAGAAAAGACTGACAATTTAAGAAATGTCCGACACATACATTATGTTGTACCTACCGCATACCTAGGAAATAGTAGAATAATATCCACGTATGTTCAATCGTTCGGCGGATGATCCGCATAGGATAAAAAATGATTTTTTGAAGTCTAAGCCTGTATTTGAAAGTTTTTTGAATAATTGCGGGATAGAATAGGGAGTCCTGCAGAAAGAGGTAGCTACATGATTATTACTAAAACACCGTTTCGCATGTCCTTCTTTGGCGGCGGGACAGATATGGAAAATTATTTTCGAGAAAATGGTGGTGCGGTTTTGTCAACCACGTTTGATAAGTACTGCTATGTGAACGTGCGACATCTACCTCGTTTCTTTGACTATTCCACAGAACTATCTTATTCAATAACAGAACGTGTAACAAGTGTAGAAGAAATTCAGCATCCGGCAATCCGTAATGCCATGAAGATGCTCGATATGCATGAAATCCGCCTTACTTATGAAGCAGATTTGCCCGCTCGTTCTGGCTTGGGTACAAGCAGTTCATTTGCCGTGGGCATGTTGAATGCGTTCTATGCCCTAAAGGGAAAGTATGCAGACAAGAAGAGACTGGCAGATGAGGCTATCTATCTGGAACGTGTTTTGTGTGAAGAGGCCGGAGGATGGCAGGATCAAATTGCGGCATCCTTTGGTGGGATGAACCACATTAACTTTGGTCCGGATGGATATGAAGTACTTCCTGTGATTATATCGCCTGAGAGAAAAAAACAGTTAAATGATAATCTGTTGATGTTCTTCACGGGATTCACGCGCTTCTCATCGGAACTACAAAAGACTAATAATGTATCAGCTGTTGAGAAAAGAAATCAACTGAAGGAAATGCATAAGCTGGTAGATGAGGCTGAGAAAGTTTTGACCGACAAGAAAAAAGATTTAGATGATTTTGGCAGGTTGCTTGATCATACATGGCGGCTTAAAAAGCAGACAGGTTCAGCGATTTCCACAGGGAACATTGACGAGTTCTATGACAGGGGTATAAAGGCTGGAGCTTTGGGCGGCAAGCTGCTCGGCGCCGGCGGTGGCGGATTCCTTGTGTTTTATGTACAGCCGGAATGTAAGGATGCCGTAATGACTGCAATGAAGGATCTGATGTATATACCGTTTTCCTTTGAGGACGGTGGAACAAGGGTTATTCATTATAGCCTGGAAACATATGAACCGAAGCAAGATTAAGAAATGGGAGACTGGCGATGGAGAAGCTGAAAAGGATAATTGCGTTTGCCAATTTCTGGAGTGGCGGGAGGATATTAGTTGTTTTTTCTCCACAGAAAAGAATATAAAGAAAGGATTTTGAATGAGTGTAGATTCGGGTACAAATACCTGAATGCGTCTGAAACTATGGGAAACTTCGCGATGTGAAGTTGGCTCCGGGTGTATGTAAAACATACAGAAATCTTACAGTGTTTCGGCTTTCAACATCATTTGTGCATAAGGTTGCTACAAAAATAACGTTTATGTTTCTTCCGAGAGAACATGCGATGCATTTGAACACTCGTCCAAATGATTGAAATCTCTTTATCCAGCACGGATTATCAACAATTATAGCGGATTAGAGTGTTGGTGATAATTGCTGGATAAACCAACAGTTTCTATTGGATGGCATATGACGACAAACCGCTTGTACTTGGTAATGGTGTCAAGGTTGCTGCCGGGGTAAAGGGTCTCGACAATATTGAAATCGGAAATAATGCTATTATTGGAGCAAACGCCGTGGTAACCAAGAGGGTGTTGGCAGACGAAATTGTTGATGGCGAACCTGCACATAAGATTGGTGAGAATAATGAACATAGGCTGTATGGTTGATAAAATATTGGTTTATGGAGGTGGATATGTATACAAAGCTGAAATCGTACATTAAAAATGGCGGGGGCTTATTTATGTACAACCTCTTCTTTATACACTCAAAAAATGCATAACTCACACTGTTAACATCGTAAGAAGAACGATGCTTGGTGGTCTTAAGGTTTCAAAGAAAGGTAAACGAAATGTAGTGTCTTTGAATTGTACATCCAGTTTCACAAATGTGCATGTAAAAATACGTGGAAGTAATAACACTTTAGAATTCAGTGATGGCTGTAAATCTCGCAGGTTGTACATCCTACTTGAAGATGACGACAATCATATTAAGATGGGACGGAAAGAAGATTATAATAGGCGACGATGCACTCTTGTCCAATAATATAGAAATTCATACGTCACATTATCATCCCATTCTTATTGAGGGCGTAAGAACAAATATTGACGAGGATGTGGTTATCGGCAGTCATGTGTGGATTGGATTGAGAACAGTCATATTGAAGGGAACGCAAATGATTGCGTAGTCTGAGCAGGAAGCTTTTGTGTAAATCGTATCTTGAACCTGGAAAAATAATTGTTGGCAGCCTGAGACGTTATTTGAATGGAAAAAATAAACCTACTGAATTGAACGTAAAAATCACCAAGGCATCTTTTGTGATTTGATGTCCTTAGAATGGAGCAGATTATGATAAAAACAGTAATAATGGCCGGTGGGAAAGGCACGAGGATATCCTCGGTCGCCAGTGACATCCCGAAGCCGATGATAAAAATTGAAAATGTGCCTGTTCTGGAGCATGAGATTATGTATCTGCGTGACCAGGGCTTTACCGACCTGATTATTACCGTGAGCCATCTCGGGCATGTTATTATGGACTATTTTGGGGATGGTAGAGGTGTGTCTCCGGCAACAGGAGAACCGTTCGGTGTTAGCATTGAGTATTTTGTGGAGGAAACCCCGTTGGGGAATGCCGGAGCCTTGTTCAGAATTAAGGATAAGCTGACGGTTGACTTTCTTTTATTAAATGCGGATGTCATATTTGACATTGATTTTAATCGGTTTGTTGATTTCCACAGGCGGAAGTGTGGGCTTGTAACGCTTTTCACGCACCCAAACAGCCATCCGTATGACAGTGGCCTGATTATTGCAGATGGGAATTGTGCTGTTACACAGTGGCTTGCCAAGGAAGATGACCGGCCACGGCATTATAGAAACCGCGTAAACGCCGGACTTCATGTGATTTCAAAGGCGGTGCTGGAGGTGGACATTCAGACACCTAAGATTGACCTTGACAGACAGGTTTTAAAGCCTCTGGCAGGTACAAGACAAATGTTCTGTTACGACAGTCCCGAATACGTGAAGGACATGGGTACCCCAGAACGTTATGAAGCTGTATGCCGGGACTTTATCAACGGAACGGTACAGGCAAAGAACTTAAGAGAAAAACAGAAGGCCATATTCTTGGACCGTGATGGAACGATTAATAAGTATGTCGGTTTTTTAAGAAATATAAATGAATTTGAGTTGATTGACGGTGTGGCAGAGGCCATTAAGGCAATTAACAATAGCGGGTATCTTGCCATTGTGGTGACGAACCAGCCCGTGATTGCTCGGGGCGAGGTGACTTTGGAGGAACTGCTGGAGATACATAACAAGATGGAAACTCTGCTCGGACTAGAAGGTGCATATCTTGATAGCATATATTTCTGTCCTCACCATCCGCACAAAGGTTACGATGGCGAAGTGAGGGAACTAAAAATTGACTGTGATTGCAGGAAACCGAAACCGGGAATGCTCTTGAAGGCCGCTAAGGAATTCAACATTGACTTATCACAGTCATGGATGGTTGGAGACAGTGAGGATGATGTTTTAGCTGGAAGAGCGGCGGGATGTAAAACAGGTTTGATAGGAAGAGAAAGCTATGGTCAGGATCAATCCAGCACATTTTTACTGGACTTGATTATGACGATTGTTAATAAATGAAATGGGGTAAGCTTTGTGGTGGAGAAGAATGTAAGCAAGCATCTGGATTTGTTGGTGGAACGCTACCCTGTGCTTGCGAACGAAAAACAGGATATTGTGGATGCCTATACAATCATTGAAAAATCCTATCATAATGCTGGGAAGCTTTTAATTGCCGGAAATGGTGGATCAGCAGCGGATGCAGAGCACATTGTTGGTGAACTGATGAAAAGCTTTATGCTGAAACGGAAACTTCCTTCTGATTTTGCAAATAAGCTTTTGGAGGTTAACGAGAAACTCGGAAAGGTTCTTTCAGAAAATTTGCAAAGTGCGCTGCCAGCTATAGCACTGGATGGGCATATGTCTTTGACAACAGCTTATATGAACGATTGTGAACCGCTACTTTGTTTTGCACAGCAGGTAAATGGATATGGCAGAGAGGGGGATGTGTTCCTCGGCATATCCACTTCCGGCAATAGCAAGAATGTGCTATATGCGGCTACTGTTGCGAGAGCAAAGGGTATGAAAGTAATTGGGCTTACAGGTGAAAAGGATAGTAAGTTGTCTGCATTTGCAGACGTATGTATTAAAGTGCCGCAGGTAGAGACCTATAAGATTCAGGAGTTGCATTTACCTGTTTATCATTGCCTGTGTTTGATGTTAGAAGAAAGATTTTTTAAATAATGTGGAGGCTCATGCCATGAAAGGGATTATATTAGCAGGGGGAGCGGAAACATACCTCTACCCATTAACAATGGTAACATCCAAAAAGTTGTTGCTGATATATGACAAAATGATGTTACTCATTGTCCACTCTCATGCTAGCGGACATTAAGGATATTTTAGTTATCTATACACTGACAGATTTTCGGAATTTCGAGAGACTGCTCGGTGACGGCTCAAGCTACAGCGTGAATCTTTCCTACAAGGTTCAGCCACCCCTCGGATGGGCTTGCCTAGGTCTTCATCTTCTACGGTAATAAATCCAACAAAGCATTCCGCACTTCCATAGAGAATACGGAAATTAATAATCGGGCTACCGTTTTTGGTTACTATGTCAACGACCCGGTACGCTTTGACGTAGTGGCAATAGATAGTGGCAGGGCTGTGTAAATCGAGGAAAATCGAAGAGCAACTATGCCGTGACAGGACTGTATTTCTACCCTGCAGGTGTATCTGCCAAAGCAAATGCTGTGAAGCCATCTGCATGTGGTGAGCTAGAGATAACAACATTGAATGAAATGCATCTTAATGATGAGCTTTTTGATGAGCAACTTCTCGGACGCGGTTATGCGTGGCTTGACACGGGTACTGTGGTCAGCCTTTGAATTTCCGTAACATATGAAGTTCAGCCGGGTTAAAGCGTGACGGAGGGATAAAACCGAGAGTCTACGATTTCAGGTACCACTTCGCCTGTGCCAACCTCATGCACTGGTCGGAAGAGGACAGGGACATCTACGCAATGTCTTCCGTATCTTATGAGATATATGGGGCATGCTTCGCTGGAGAGCACCTAATATTACATCCACTTCATGCCCGATTACTTTCTGCAGTATTCTGCACTGACAGCATCTACTAAAGCTCTGATGCTGGAGGTGGAAGTATATGAAGATTAAGCGGAAAAAAGACAAAGATTTCTGGGTGCTTGCCCGGGTATATCTTCACGATTACATGCCTGTGGTCAGGAATCTGTCAGACAAGTCCGTTGATACTTACAAACACATACTGGTCAGAGAAATCTGTAATGATGTTCCCGATAACGTTCACTACAACCTCATGAGGAAAACAAAGGTAATGGATCTCTATAAAATCGGCGTTCCTCTTTCTTTTATCATGCAGATGCTCGACCACGAGAGCATTTCTACGACATCAGATTTCTATGCCTTTGCTACACTTGAGATAATGAGTGAAGCAATCAATAGGTCTGACGAGGAAAAGCTTTGGAAGATGGAATCTTTTAGAAAGGCTATTTACTCTCTTGACTGACCTAAAATACTATGCCGAAGAATAGTCATTCTGTATAATATCAAGATAAGTTCACCCTCTTCGGCATAGTATTTTCTTCAGTATAGTTGTGGTTGTTCTGAATTCGGTGTAACAGCTACAGTAGATTCCGGTATGCAAGCCGGGCATTTCAAAAGAAACTGAAAGAACAGAACGGGGTATTATCAAGTCCGAGTTGTATAAATGTATAACATAACAATATAACAGATGAAGCCTCTTTACGCTTTACAATAAAGGATTATATGCGATTTTACAGTGAAGAACATCCTCAGGATAGGTGTTCAGTGTAAGCCACCTCTGGAGGTACAGATTGAAGCAATGACTTGCTGCGATAAACAGACAGAATATCCTATAGTTGAAAATAGACGAATTAAGAAATGTAAAGAAAAGTGGTGTGTATAGAAAAATGACCACACATAAAACTGTGTGACCATTCATTAGAACCTGATTTTAAATATTTTACTTGTTTTTTTGACAAGGAGCATATCAAAGAAAATTGGTTGCTTAAAATTTAAAGATAATCTTTTATAAGTTTATTAAGTGCACATTTTTTATCAAAGAATCGATCATTACTTTAAATAATAGATATAAAACTAAAGAATCACCAGAACCAGCAATTGGCGGGAACTGGCGATTCTTAATTAAAGATTTATTTTACAGCTCTTACAAATCTGAAAAACAGTTTACAGAATCTCAAGACAACACCTTTACGAACCCCCCTCCTCACCTGTATAATGAAACTAACAAAACGCCCTGCATACCCAAAACGCAGCAGGGACAGGAGGTTTCATGGAATACAAAATCGCGCTGCTGCTAAAGGAGCATTACCGAAAATATGTAGAACAATGGGAAAAATTCATGCCTGCAGACACCAGTCTGACTTTTTTACCGTATAAGACACTGGATGAAATGAAAGACATCTTTCTCACAGTAAAAGGAGATTACGACGGTTTTTATGTGAGTGGAATTATCCCGTATCATGCAATCCAGACCCTTGGTGAAATGGGCAGAGATGCGGTGATCGGTTATTCACCAATAGACATAGAGAATACATACAGGATCCTTATCCAGAAAATGGTGTCAGTAAAAAACCAGCAGTTATCCAGAGTTGGGATGGATTTTTTGAAAAGTGAAGAGAATCTGGAAGAATTGATCATGACCGACCGGTTCGCTGACGCGGTTCATATCTACGAGGCCCGCTGGGAGAGCAGGGAGAGCATTTCTCAGATTAATAAAGAAGAGGCAGATATCAACAAATTCTATCTGGAACAGTGTAAGAAGAATAAGTTTGATATTATTATCACATATTTTTACAGCGTGGTAGAGTCCCTGAAAAATTTTGATGTGGAATGCTTTTATGTATATCCAAACGCCCAGGCTTTTTGTCAGATTATAGACGGAATCAAGAATAACATTTCACTGAACCATATGAAAAATAATCTGGCAGCAGTGATACATATCGATATGGAAGAGATGAGAAAACAAAAGGGTGAGGAATTTGGAGAGTTTCAGAAGAGAGTCATGGAGGCAGCACAGCAGTTCAACAGACAATACTACAACAAGATGATCCTGAAAGAAAATTATATGGATGTAGAGTTTTTTACAGACTATGAATTTTTAAAGACCCTGACAAAGGGTTTTACCTGCTGTCCGTTACAGAGCAGGCTTAAAAAAGAGATGGGTTTTTCCGGTTATATCGGATATGGTATTGGAAGCAGTATTTATCAGGCCAGATTAAATGCCATAGATGCCAGCCATTATGGGAGAAATGTAAAAGAGATGGGCGACGGTAGTTTTCTTGTGGATGAAAAGGATACACTGACCATTTTAAATACACAGGGAGCGGGAAAAGTGATCAGTGTTCAGGAGGGATATGTCAATCAAATTGCCAATCAGGTGAAACTGTCTTCAGAGACTATCTTAAAAATTATCGGTGTGATGCAGTCTTTAGGAACCAATGAGATTACTTCTCAGGATTTGATGGATTCCCTGCAGATTTCCCTCAGAACTGCCAACAAATTTCTTTCTAATCTGGAAAAATACGGATTTGCCGCTATCATTCAGCAGAAACGTAATGGGAATAAAGGAAGGCCGGTAAATGTTTATCATCTGAAGTTGGATTATTGAAATACATATAGTCCAGTAGTGATATGCGGAAATGCAAATACAGAAATGTAGCAATGCAAATACAGAAATGTAGCAATGCAAATACAGAAATGTAGCAATGCAAATAC
>ENA-ORUW01000815-ORUW01000815.1-human-gut-metagenome-genome-assembly--contig:-NODE-815-length-26061-cov-3.034915_pt1 | contig 26061 bp, 23 predicted proteins | sample MGYA00242088_ERZ509227 | MGnify/ENA primary metagenome ERZ509227 (study PRJEB26280, sample SAMEA2338816) | human gut metagenome | biome: human gut; feature: human-associated habitat; material: faeces... | reverse complement strand
TGCATATCATCATAAAGAACATAATCAGCAAAACCAACCTCTGATTTGTTAGGCATTCCCGGAAGTTCCACTTCATTCATCCAGTCTTTTCCCTCTGTCCATCCAGCATCCAGAAGCATAGAATCAATATAGATTTTTCTTGTCTTATACTCAGATAAATCAAGCGGCTTCGGAACATAGGTCTGCTGTTGTTCCGCACGCTTAGCAGTCAGTTCTTCCTTAAGGGCTTTATTTTCAGCAATCAGTGCCTGTAAATCCACGTCATTATCTGAATCTTTCGCCACCACTGGTTCTTCCTGTGTTTCGGTCAGTAATTTTACATCATACTGTCTCTCTTCATAAAAATCAGAATAGCAATATGACACATAATCCATAAAAACAAACAGGTTCTGTAAGCAAAGAATCGCTTCATCCTCTGTAATCTTTCTCCCGTTATGTGCGGCACGATTGCCGATCTTACGAATCAGATCAAGACGCTTCCACAAAGCATCATCCACCAAATCATGAAAATCCTCTGTGCTCATAAGACTTACAAGCTTATCCTGATACGGCATCTCCAATGACTTGTCCACAGAATACATCCATTTAATAGCAAACTCCATAGCACGACGGCAGTTGATCACACTGGACTCCCTATCAATCTTAAGGACTTTCTCAGCTGCTATTGCCACATCTGAAAAACTATTGAATTTTGGTTCTTGTTTCAAAAAATCAAAGTTGGTCATTATAAAACCTCCTTTCTCAATGCTAATTCTTTGCTTTAATTATACATATTTTTACCTTTATCATAGTTTGAATTGCTAAATAAATAAAAAATATGATTAGAAATGGTATCTTTATCGAACTATAATCGAAAGCTAAACTTAGTAATGTTAATGCTGCAACCATTATACTTGAATACAAATCCAATTCAGCTGTATTATCTGATTTATTAATCCATATTTGATATATAAACCACAGCATAGCAATAATTATCGTCACCAATGATGTTGCTGCGATACTACATTGTATAATATCTTTCTCCTTTACCTTACTGATAACGCATCCCGTAATAACACCAATAATAACGGAATAGAACACATTCCATGTAAGAAATGACCATATAGATGTCTTCCTAAACCTCATTTCCGTTGGGATACTTGGTATCCTTAAAAATACTGTAATCATCATGGTTGACACCAAGTATCCAATCACAATTATCTTCGCCCCAATATTATTAACCGGAATAAATAGTACAAGGATTGATAGTACAAGTAATGCAACAATACAAACATCTAATATAATTCGATTTAACATTTCACTTAATAAAGCTTTCTTAATAATCCCAAATATCTTTTCCATAATCGCTCCTTTATCACTGAAAATTTTGATTTGTCTATCTGTTCAAGAAATGTAACATATTCTTGCTGGAGCTCAATTGGTGGAACAATCAATTCTCTCTGCTTTAAAGAATTAAACTCTATATTATCCGCAGTTACAGCTCTAACTCCTGACAAAATATCTTTCTCGTGCATCTTAAACTGAACAGACAAAAATCTTGTTAATACTCTTTCGTTTGGAATAAATACCTTTAAATCCTGATTAACTGTTATCGGTACCGCATTAATTGCTACTGGCAATGTGTGCTTTAATATTCCACTTCTGATAACCATAATTACCGAGTTAATAGGAACCATATGTGCAGTACTATTATCCACACCCAATTGGTTAATCTTTATCTGACTATCAGTCAAAACATCTGTTTTCATATCTTTAGAAGACACCCATGGAATATCACCATCTTCGTAATATTCTGGATGTGATTTAGACGGAGTTCCACCTCCATAAATCTCCTTACAAAGCTTTTCTACTGTGTCAGTTTCCCATCCTTTATCATTATGAATAGCATCTCCAAAGAGTTCGACAAATCGGGCTTTGATAAGGTCATCTAATAACTGAAGTTCCTGTCTTCGCTGCTTAATTACTGATTCAATCTTTGTGATTTTCTGAATAATATTCCTCTGTTCTTCAATAGATGGTAACGATATTTCCATCTTTTTTGCCGTTTGAATCGTGAATGTACCTACTGTTGTTCCGCTCGAATTTTTATCAATAAATTCCTTTACATCCTTAGAATCAAAGGCTTTTACTAAATACTCAGGTAAAATTCTATCTTTTGCTTTTTGCTTAAACCACAAAATATTTCCATCTTTAAAATAGAATCTATCTTCTTGCTTAACGACGTAGCAAACTCCTAATGTTCCCACACCTGTCACCATTACATCACCAGCTTCAGGTTTTCCATACTTATCAATATATTCCAAGTACAAATCTTCATCAATAAATAGTTCATTATCCACATAACCATCTATAGATAACTTTGCAATCTCTCTTGCCCTATAAAAAGGTACACCAGATTTTCGCCATTCCGATTGAAATACTCGCTTACTTGACCCTATATCATATAAATCACTAAGTTTTACTCTCATCTACATCATCCCTCTACGGGCTACTCGCAGAGCCCATTCGCATTCCGCTCCGCTTCATGCTCATGTTCTGCTGTCGCACAATACAGCCAATCCGCCCAAAGCACTTATGTAAGCAAGCTTCCAACGTGCTTTGTCGTCTTGTCTGTACTCTGCTCGTAGCCCTACAAATCCGAATTTGGTCAGGACATATATTTTTGATGGGCTGATTTTACATTGTTCTGATTCACCATTGCATATTGCATCGTAGTGTCAATTTGTGAATGTCCAAGTATTTTCTGTACTTGCTCAATCGGCATACCTTTATCTATCGCCCTTGTAGCCATAGAACGACGAAATTTGTGAGGATGAATTCTTTCAAGATTCAATTCTCTTCCAAGCTTACGAAGTCTTATTTCTACGCCACTGATTTTCAAACGATTGTATGGTGCATCTAATGTAACAAATAGTGCTGTGTTCTCATCAATTCTATTTTCTATATACTCTTTTAAATGAACTTTTGTTTTCGCATCAAAATAAACTCTTCGTTCCTTATCCCCTTTTCCATAAACAACACATTCGCGACCTTCAAAATCAATATCATCTATATTCAGATTTACTAATTCTCCTACTCTTATTCCAGTAGAATATAATAAATCAATAATAGCTAGATCTCTTTTTTCTTTGCAATTATCTCTTAGCTTTTCGATGCCCTCATCAGAAATTGTACTCTTAACAACCGTCTTTGTTTTTATCTTATGTATTCTTTTCATTGGGCTTTTCAAAATATAATCTTCCTCTTCAAGCCAGGAAAAGAAACTCGAAATATTTCTACGCACATTATCTATTGTAACATTCGTACAGTTGTTCCGCTTTTGATAATTTGATAAGTACTCACGCATTTCTTCTGTAGTTATCTTGCGAACACTTACTTCCGTGTAAGATAATAAATGTTCTATCGTTGTTTCGTAATATCTTATCGTACGTTCTGAACATCCTTCAATTTGTTTTGCCGCAAGAAACATTTTCAAAAATTCATCATTTGGTATATCCCTTTTTGATGCCTCATTTTCCGCAAATGTCTTAATGATTACTTCCTGCAGTTTCTTCATCTGAGCAATTGATAAATACTCCGACATCTCATTCAAAACTAATACAATTTTTTCTTCCATGCTGATACCTCCTTACATAAGTACCAGCATCCTTCAACCAATAAGTTTCTATCTACCATGCATTTTTGCCTGTTTTTATAAGGCTATCAATATCCATATATGCATTCTCTATTGCTTCAACATGGTATAATTCATACATATTAAAAATATAATCTGTCAGATTTTTTTCATCTAATATCTTCATGATTTCTGACGTTGTTTTATTTTTTTCCTGTGCATAACTTTCAATCAGAAAAGTAAAAAATCGAAACTCTTTATTCAATTTCATCACCTCGCAAATACAAGGAATTTCCCGGATCTCCTGTGGCTTCTTCATTTTCCCACATATCATAAACGGCAAGTGGACTGAAATACCATATCTTCATTTCGTCATCTTCCAGCATTTCATGTGTTTTTGATGCTAAAAATATTCTCAAAGCATCCATTTCAGAAATGCCCCGATTTTTTGCTATGAGTTCAGCAATTTCTGTGTCAAAATTTTGTAAGATTGAAGGGTCAGTTTTTTTTATCATACCTTTTCACCACCATCAAATTTTAATATTGATATTCCTTTTTCTGTTAAAAACGCATATTGGTCTGATAATTTTTGAGGCTTTAGCAATATGAGAGCCGTCTCTTCATCAATCATACCAGACATATAGTTATTTATAACCGGCATAGTATTATCATTTGCCACCGGTCCTATTACCAAATCATATTTTTTCCCTATATACATTCCTTTTCGATTATCCGTAACAAATCTTAACCATTCTCTATTGGCAGAATCGAATTTCAATATTGAAATGCCTTGCAATATTCCTTCATCAAAATCAAATATAGAAATTATTGGGCTCCCATTTTTGCGTCTTATGGTCTGTGTTTTAGCCCATCTAACAGCTTGCTCCCTGCTTGACGTAGTATAAAACCCAGCACCGAAATCAAGCATTCTGTTTGTAACCAATATTTGGGGTTTGCTTACCAGAACATTACTACCATGATATAAAGTCACTAAAATTTCCCCCTTTCGCGATATTTATATTATCCAAAATATTCCTGCATCAATGAATCAAATAATAACTGTGTTTCATCCAGTGCCTTTTGCACTGCAACTTTTGATTTGTTGACTTGGTATAAAAACTCACAATATCTATCAAGCAACATATCCTCTGGTATCGGAAGCATTATTGCATTTAGTTTTGCTTGATTTAACTTAGGCTGTGCTGAACCAGTAATACTATCAGAAATATCAATTAGCGAAAAATATATCTCTACATATTTCTGAAGACTCATCTTATCAAACCTCACAACATGTGCATGATTATTTACCCATACTTTTCCCGAAACAGAAAATGCAATAGGAGTCGAACGCATTAACAGATTTGCTCCGTCTTCTGACACCAACAAAATGTCTTCGTTAAAAATGTAATCCTCAACATAATCTACAATACCTGAGGCTCCATAATACGGATAAATTCCTTCAACTCTATCACCTGAGGAAATTGGTTTTCTTCTTGAATCGAGATTTTCACATATCTCATCAAATCGTTTCATTTCCCAGCTAAATGGATTCAATACTGGGTCACCAAAGAGTTCGACAAATCGGGCTTTGATAAGGTCGTCTAAAGACTGAAGTTCAAACCTTCTTTTACAACCTATATCTGAAATTTTATCAAGAATGCCTACAATTACTTTTTGCTCATCTAAAGACGGCAACTCCATTTCAATCTTTTTTAAATATCCAGCTGAAATATTAGGCTGTGCTCCTCCAACTCCATCTTTAGCAAATTTTTCTTTTTTGCTTCTAAGAAAATAATATAGATATTCTGGTATTACCTGTTCATTCTTCCTAAATGCTGCACATGCTTGATTAGTGCATGCTTTCATTTTCAAAATAGAAGTTGCACCTATTGTAGCACCATACATAGCTATTAATACTGTATTTTCTTCATATATCTTAGCAGATGAATTATTCAATCCTTCTTCCGTTATGAAATCTTCGGCTTCATATAAATACTCATTTTTCAGGTCACCAGTTTTAACCCAAGGAATATTGCCACCATAATACTCAGGATGTGCCTTTGAAGGTGTTCCACCTGAACCAATTTCAAATATATCTCCAAGTTTTACTCTCATCTATCATCCCTCTACGGGCTACTCGCAGAGCCCATTCGCATTCCGCTACCGCTTCATGCTCATGTTCTGCTGTCGCACAATACAGCCAATCCGTCCAAAGCACTTATGTAAGCAAGCTTCCAACGTGCTTTTGCCGTCTTGTCTGTACTCTGCTCATAGCCCTGCAAATCCGAATTTATCAGATTTGTATACCCTTCCTTACAAATTCAACAACTTTTCCAATTCTTCCATTTCTTTTCCAATCTCCATCTCAAGTTCACGGATATCAGCCATAATCTCAAATGTTGGAGGATATTCAACAGCTACATACTCAACTTCTTTATATTTGTTAATGCTTAGATCATAGCCATTGTCAACAATCTCCTGCTTAGGCACCATAAACGATTTATCTGTACGCTTTCTATCCGCCTCTGCCTCACGATTAAGGAACCTTTCAATAATATCCGGAATATCATTTTCGGTCACAGGCGAACGCTTATCATCCAGACTGAATCCATCTGCCTGCATATCATAGAACCATACATTGTCTGTTCCACCATGCTCTGTCTTTGTGAAAATCAAGATAGCTGTCGATACTCCTGCATATGGCTTAAACACACCGGAAGGCATTGAAATAACTGCTTCTAATCTCTGATTCTCGATCAACTCTTTTCTAATATCCTTATGAGCCTTAGAAGAGCCAAACAATACTCCATCCGGAACGATGCAGGCACATCTACCACCCACTTTAAGCATACGAACAAATAATGCCAGGAAAAGAAGTTCTGTTTTCTTTGTTTTGCACACCTTTAACAAATCTGCTGATACAATATCTGCATCAAGGCTTCCCTTGAAAGGTGGATTAGCAAGGATCAATGAATATTTATCCTTATCCGGATTCTGATCGGACAAACTGTCTCTGTATTCGATAAACGGACTTTCCACTCTATGATTCATCATATTCATAGCACCAATACGAAGCATCGTTCTATCCATATCATAGCCATGGAACATGTGATTCATAAAATGGTCTTTCTTATGCTTGTCGTAGAAAATTTCATCTTTCTTATTAGCCCACAAATACTCTCCTGATTCCACAAGGAATCCAGCTGTACCACAGCTTGGATCACAGATAACATCATCAGCCTTTGGATCCATGAGTTCTACCATCATTTTAATAATATGACGAGGTGTTCTAAACTGACCATTTACGCCTGCTGTTGCAAGCTTTGAAAGAAGGTACTCATACACATCTCCTCTGGCATCTGAATCATTCAGCTTTGCCATCTGTGTGTACAAATCATCCATTGCATCTACAACCTTAGAAAGCATTAAAGGTGTCGGAAGCTTGAAAATTGCATCATCCATATATTTGGAAAATGCACTGTCCTTATTTGCATGAAGATTCTTAATAAATGGGAATACCATTTCCTGCACTACAGAATACATTCTATCAGCTGGATAGTCCCTGAAAACGGACCACTTAAGCTGTGTTCCATCAATCGTTCTCTCGCCGATTTTTACTTCCTTTGCAAATACACTCTCATAAGGAAGACCAAGCATGGCACTTTCCTTTGCATGTGTATTATCTGACACATCCAAATCATGAATGAACATAAGATATGTCATCTGTTCAATGACATCTAATGGATTTGTAAGACCGCCGGTCCAGAAAATCTCCCATAAACTGTCAATTTTATTTTTTAATTCGCCTGTAATCATTTCAATCCTCCTTTAATTTGCAAAGCAAATCCGAACCCCTCACAGCGAGGGAAAGATTTATTCTCACTTATCCCAGTTCCATTTATACTTTGTATAACGACCATTTCCAATCTTTATTATCTTTTCTGCCTTCACCAAATCCGTTAATGTTCTCTGTACCGTCGTCATACTTATTCCCGGTGCGGCATCAACAATCTCAGCCTTAGTTATTGTACCCAAATGATTCTTTATCAGTTCCTCAATCCTATCTGGTTTAGGCACTTTCTTTTCTTCCACAACTTGTGCTCTATCAAAGAATTCTCTGTATGCTGCTGTGATAATCCCAAGAATATATTTTACAAAAGGCTCATAGTCATTCTCGTCTTCCATCCACCCCCTCGAACTTTCCTGAAGAGCATCATAATAACTGTCTTTTGTCCCCTCTATCAGCTTTTCCAAACTAATATATTTACCAACAATATAATCATTCTGATATAGCAATAATAAAGTCAACAATCTGCTCATTCTTCCATTTCCATCATTAAACGGATGAATGCACAAGAAATCTATGATAAACATTGGTATGATTAAGAGTGAATCTGCTTCGTTTCTGTTAATCGCTTCATTGTAGGCAGTGCATAGATTTATAATTGCTTCCGGAGTCTCCCATGCCGGTAAAGGTCTGAATCTGACAAACTTATTACCACTTGCATCTTCTTCCTCAATTATATTGTCAGCAGTCTTAAATTGTCCACCATTAGAGGCATTCTCAAATTTATACAAATCTCTATGAAGTTGTAATATGAATGTATCACGGATTGGAATGTGCGGGAAATTCTCGTGTATTGTGTTAAGCACATCCCTATATCCTGCAATCTCCCGCTCATTTCTTGTCTTTGGCATTGTCTTATCCAAAACAATCTTTTTCAAACGTTCATCAGAAGTATAGATACCCTCAATTTTATTAGAACTCTCTGTACTTTGAATCTTAGCCACCTCAACAAGACTTTCTAATACATCCGCATGGTGTTCCGCAATTAAGCGCTGTTCACCCTTGTATTCATGAATTGTTGTAAGGTAACGCACGATTTCTGGCGTAAGCAATTTTTTCCATTTTTCCGTGTAATCAAATTGTCTCATTCTAATTACCTCATTTTGAACTTAACTTCGTCATTTCATTCATTATGACTTAATTGAATTATATACCACAACTTCGTCAAAATCAATTTCAATTTAATCATTTTTATCAAAATGACTAAATTGAAATTATTTTGACGAAGTTGAAAAAGGACCAGCCCAAGCTGATCCTAATCCTCTATCACATCCTCAATTCTATTGTCTCTCAAATAAGAAGAAAAAGCCAGGCCTCATGCTCTGCTTAATCTCCAATGCATTTCATTACAAAAAATGACATCATCGTATAGCAAATACATAAATACCCCGGCACCGCATGCTATATGTGTACCACATCCGAGGCAAACCATACCCTTACACCTCAATCTCACGCCCGTGAATATCGGTCATACACAGCCGGTTTCTCCCCCGCCTCTTCACACGGTAGAGCGCCTGATCCGCCACGTGGAGAAAATCCCAGTTCTTGTTCCCGCTGCTCGGGATGTCATGGCAGATGCCCTGCGAGATGGTCACACCGAAAGCGCCCTCTGTATAGCGCTGTTCTATTTGAAGCGCCATCACATCCTGCCGCAGCTTCTCCGCGCGCTCGCAGACTTCCTCCGCGCTCATTCCACTGTAAATGATGACGAATTCATCTCCGCCGTAGCGCGCACAGAAAATCTGATCACTTTCCATCTGCCGGATCAGTGCCGCGATGGCACGCACACAGTCATCCCCCGCCTGATGTCCGTAACGGTCGTTGTACTGCTTAAAGTAATCAATATCCAAAATCTCAAACGACAACGGTTTATGTTCCGCAAAGCACTGTTCCACGATCTTTTCTGAATCATTTGTCAGGCGGTACCGGTTCGCCAGTCCGGTCAGCGGATCTCTCTCCGACTTTTCCGTCAGCTCCACCGCATCCTCCTCCAGCTTCCTGCAGCGCTCTCTTGCCCGCTCTAAGGATTTGCGCAGATAAAGCATATTGACAATCATGCTTCTGTTTTCCTGTTCCACGATCTCGGTCAGTTCATAGAATCTGCCAGCCGTCTTAAGATAGCGTTCCCTGTCCTTCGTTTTCTTAACATAATCCATCTCTAGCGCTGTCATCTTCCGCTGCATATTGGCGATGCCGGTCTGCTCCACGAGTGCCTTCAGTTTTTCTCCGATATTGCGGCAGACATCACCGCGGTCAATCTCTAACATCAGTTCACAGAAATCATACAGATCATCAAACAGATCCAGAATCAGTACATCCCCAGAAAGCTGATTCTGAATATCCGCAATATACTGGTCTCTCATGGAAATATTGCCACACAGATGACAGTAACGTGCACGCATACAGTTTACATAAATGTAATCCATCTCCTCAAAATGCGCTTCGCACTCTGTCTCCAGTTTGCGGATATATTCCTCTGCCTTCTCCAGGCTGCCGCTTTTCATATAACACAGGGCCAGATTGTTGTAAATCGCGGTAAGGCTTGCCAGGCTGCGCTCCTCTTCCGGTACGCGCTTGTAATCGAGATGTGCCTGCTCCAGATAATCTCTGGCATCACTGTACTGTCCGCACTCCATATACAGGGAACCCAGGTTACTCTCAATCCGGCTTTCCACCTCAATCAGCTCATATTTTTTGCAATATTTTAATCCTGCCAGATAGTACTCGATCGCAAACGACAGATTGCCCTTGCCGACGGATACAATCGCCATAAGATTGTAGGCGGCTGCCACCAGTTCCCACTGCCCGGACTGTTCCAGATATCCGAGTGCCTCGCCGATCTCCTCAAACACCTTTCCGGTCTCATTGCTAAGATAGTAGGTTCTGCCCTTGTAATAATGCGAAAATCCAAGCAGCCTGGCATCCCCCGCACGTTCTGCGTATTCCTCAATCTGCGTGCAGTAGTCAAGCATGCACGCCGCATCCGTGCCGCGGCCCTCTCTCACTTTCTGCATCAGATCTTCCATCCGGTCATCGGTCTTATGATTTTCCCTAGCAAGACTCCTTTGCTTTTATCTGTTCGTTCGCGCTGCAATATTTTCTTAACTTCTACACAAATACATACTTCCGGAGACGCTCCATCGCTTCCTCCACAAGTGAAAATGGCAGCGCCAGATTCATGCGGATGCCGCACGGGCTGTGGAACGGTCTGCCATCCTGCCAGATCACACCGATGCTGGCGCCCCGCTTCTGCAGCTCATCGATCGTTATGCCATGCTTTCTGCACCACTCTGTGCAGTCTAAGAGCAGCATGTAGGTTCCCTGTGGCATAGCTACCTGTACGCCCTTAAAATGGGATCTGATATAATCATACGCATATTCTGCATTCTTCGTCAATACCTTACATAATTCATCTGTCCACTCATAGCCTTCTTGCTGATACGCACCGATGAGTGCATACATGGAAAGCACGTTCATTTCATTGTAATGTGACAGCGATGATTCCTTTTTCACGCGGTCACGGATAACGGGATTGTAAATAATATGATAACTTCCCACCAGACCCGCAAGATTAAAGGTTTTTGACGGTGCGTACATTGCCACCGTGTGCATTCTGGCATACTCGGAAACGCTCTGCGTCGGCACGAATTGGTGATCCCCGAGGATGATATCCGACCAGATCTCATCCGCAACCACCTCGACCTGATACTTCTCATAGATTTCCATGGCACGCTCGATCTCCCAGCGCTCCCACACCCTGCCGCACGGATTGTGCGGGGAGCAGAAAATTGCCGCATGAATGTGGTTCTCGCAGATTTTTTTCTCCATGTCTTCATAATCCATGCGCCACACACCATTCTCATCCAGCACAAGCGGACTGTGCACGATCTCATACCCGTTGTTTTTCAGGCTGAAGGTAAATCCGATGTAGGTCGGCGAATGCACGAGCACCTTATCTCCCCGCGAACAGAACACATTGAGTGCGCTTAAGACACCGCCGAGCACCCCGTTTTCGTAGCCGATGCATTCTCTCGTCAGCCCCTGTACGCCATTCCTTTTCGCATGCCAGCGGATTATTGCATCGAAATATTCCTCTCTTGGCTCAAAATACCCAAATGCCGGATGTGCGATACGATCTGTCATCGCCTTCTGTACCGACGGCACCGTGGCAAAATTCATATCCGCCACCCACATCGGAAGCACCGAAAATCCTTCCTGCACCTGCACGTCCTTGTAGGGAATCTTATCTACTGCCAGTGCGTCTTTTCCTTTTCGATCCATAATCGTTGTAAAATCAAATTTCATCCTTTTTTCCTCTTTCTTCTCACTGCCATGGTCGCCGCAAAGAGCACCACGGCTGCCGCCGATATTACGGCTCCCGTCAGAAATCCGGGGCTTTTGTACCGCAGTTCAAACTCATGTGTGCCTTCCGTCAGATAGGTGCTGATAAAAGCGCTGCCAAACGTCTCACTGTCCCTTTTCTTTCCGTCCACATACAGCGTCCAGCCATCCTCATCCGCGATGGAAAAAATCAGTCTGCCCGCCTGTGTGACGTCCACGTTTCCCTTTACCCTGGTATCGGAAACTTCCGTCACTTCCACCGTCTGTGCGGCAAGCGCCTCATAGGCCGTACGAAACGCCATGAGATCCAGCCGGTAAACCACAAGCTGCACCAGCTCATTGGCGGTGTTAGTAACTTTTACCTCTTCTCCCGCCTCACAATATCCCAAATCCAGAATATATCCGTGGGAAACTTTTGTAAAGCCTCTGGTTCTTCCCGAGCTTACCTGCTCCTGCAGATTGTCAACGCCCGTCTTGCTGTAGGTGGCATAATAATATGCGGAATCCTGCGCGACAAAAGAGCTCTCTCCCGCCTTTGATTCGGATTCCACCGCGGTAAGAAGCAGTCTGTCGCTTCCCAGAAGATTGGCGAGCTGATTCTGTGTGCCGATGTCGCCTCCGCCGGCATAGTCCCATTTTTCCGCCACATCTTCATCCATCATGAATCCCAGCGGCAGCACATACGCATTCTCATACAGATACGTGTCTCCACGCTGCGCCACAAGTGTGCGGAGCGGTCCTTCCTCCATCGCATTGTCCGCAAGCACATAGCGGATGGAAAGCATTGCCGAAAGAAGCGGTGTCGCACCGCCGGCACAATAAAAGTTCTTGCCGCCCTCCATTCCGACATCCTGATAAAAATGGCTGACATTCAGATTCATCAGGGATGAGAACTGTGTGCCGGAGTGGTAGCCGGACAGCGCCGCATCATTTTTGGTCTTGCGCTCCAGTTCCTCCGTCCGGTAAAACACGGAATCTTCATCACTTTTTTCCGCCGTCTCCGAAAGAACCGCCCGGTAATCCGCCAGATTTTTCACATAATCCGTCCTGCTTATCGTGTCAAGCCCTGTCAGGTTATAGTTGATCACAAGCTCCGCCACAACCGCAAGGCACCCGGTCGCCAGCATCAGCTGCCGGATTCTCTTTTTTCCTATGAGTATGCCGAGTACAATCACAAAATAGCAGGCAAAGAATGCCCCGCTTGCCCATATGGAGGTCTGCTCCATCGTCGTTTCGTCCATAAAATGATTGCAGAAAAGCAGGAATACAACGCTCATTCCACCCGCTGCAAACACCTGCCACAGCTTTAATTCACGGATGTAAAGCAGCGCCTCATAAGCAATCACAAGTACCAGAAACGCGTACAAAAAAGACTGTCTTCCCGGAAGCGATGTCGGGAAATGAAGACCATGCCAGATAAAATCCAGCATATTATTTGAAAAGCTAAGCCAGAAAAACACGACGAGTGCCAGTCTTGGCAGTTTTTTCTTCCATGGAACCGCTCTGTTCCACACATACAGAAACAGCAGAAAGAGCGCAAAAATTCCGCAGTACAGATTGGGCCAGTGGGAATCTCCCGTGTATACATCGACTGCCAGAAGGGACCGCGCCAGCTCCGATACGATATTAAAATACCACTCCATCGTCTCCGGGAACGATATTCCGGATGCACCGCTTAAGGAGAGCACCTTTGCCGTCGGAAGGATCAGCACTGCGCCTGTGGCTCCCGCAAGCAGCGAATACCACGCAAAGCGGATCCATGCCCGGTACCCCGATGCCCGGTGTTCCATCCAGTAGAGCAAAAACCACAGCACCAGAAAAATGCAGATCATGATTGAAATATAGTAATTGCTCAGAATGCAGACCGCCAGCGACACATAATAAAGCCCCGGTCTGTTATCCCGGATCAGCCGCTCTAATCCCAGAATCACAAGCGGCGCAAGCACCATGCAGTCCGTCCACATCAGATTCCAGGCATATGCCGCCATAAACGCGCACAGCGCATACGCCGCACCGCACAGAGCTGCCGCATAGGATGCCACATCTGCCGGAAGGCGCACTGCCGTCTTCTTCTCTGTCCGTGTGACTGCCGCCGCATTTCCGGCATCCTGCCACACGTGAAAATGCTCCCCCAGGTAATAGGTAAACGTAAGACCGCTCAGTGCAATCTTAAGGATGGACAGAACCGTCATAAATTCAATCACATATCCCCTCGGCCACAGAATCAAAAGCCAGTTTAACGGGCTGGCAAGGTAGTACGCATACAGGGATACAAAATCCGCTCCCAGCCCGATGTTCCACGAATAGAACGGACTGCCTCCCGTTTTGAGTTTTTCCATCAGCTCTGTAAAAAACGGACAATACTGATGGTACATATCAATATGAAGCATACACTGATCCCCGAACGGATAGATTTCCCGGTTCACACAGATGATCAGCGTGATCAGAAGCGGTATGCAAAACGCTGCCAGTAACGGTCCTCTCTTTTTCATTCTCCAGACTCCTCTTCCCAGTCAAACATGAAATAATACTGAAGTTTGCGGTAAATATCCATCTCGCCGTACTCCTCCTTCGCCGGAGTCTCACTTCCGTCCGCTTCCACGGTACGCACCGCCGATATCACCGGATACGATTCCTTTAATGTCAGCAGAAAATTCTGATAGGCATCCGTGGGTACCCCGGCGCGCTTTAGCACCTCTGCTCCCAGATAATTTGCGCTGGTGTCCGCATTCTGTTCCTCATCAATATCGTAATTCGCCCAGATGACATACGGCACCTGGTAGCGCAGCTTTTGCTGTTCCTCATCCAGCGCATTCCACTGCATGCCGTTCATGGCAAGAATCGGCGCCGCCACCGTATCGCTCGGCTGATGATCCCCGAAAAAGACGATGACCGTCTTCTCATCCACACCGGAGAAATAATCGATCAGCTGCTCTAATGCCTGATCCGACAGCTTTATCAGCGAAAAATATTGGCTGACTGATATACTGTTCACACCGTCCACCGAAATACCCGGTGAGAAGTTCGTGTAGGTCTGGTCGTATCCCCCGTGGTTCTGCATCGTCACATTGAAGACAAACAGCGGTCTGCCCTCCTCCTTCTGCTCATACAGCTGGATGATTTTGTCCGCACAACTTGCATCGCTCACATAATCTCTGACAAAACGTGCCCCGTAATACTGATCTTTAAAAATACTCTGCTCAAATCCCAGCCACGGATAGACCTTGTCACGGTTCCAGCCGGTCGCATAATAGGGATGGGTCGCCACCGTCTCATACCCGAGCGACTGCAGATAGGATGCCAATGACGGGCGCTCTCCGTTCACATACTGCTGATACGGAATACTTCCCTGCGGCAGGAACGCCATCGTATTCCCGGTCAGAAACTCATACTCCGTATCTGCGGTATTTCCACCGCACACCGAGACATTCAACATGCCGGTCACGGTATTTTCCGCCCCCTGCTGCAGGCTGTGCAGAAACGGCAGATAGTCCTCATTGGTCTTAAAATCCCCTAATACGGACAGATCCGAAAACGACTCATTCATCACGACAATGATATTCGGCATCCCGGTATCTGCACCGCTCTGCGAAGTGTCATCCGAGGCATCTTTTCCCTCTTCCTCCAGGATTGTATCGATCGACTCCTCCGTCTCCTGCGGTTCCTCATATTTTTTTAAAAATTCCTTTGCCTCGCCCACACTGTATTTCTGCGGTTTCTCAATCGACATATACGCAAGGTTCATCACAAAAGTAACCGGTATTCCGTCCACCTGTGTCATAAAGACGGGTGTAAACAGCTTATTGTAAAGCCTGTGCTCGTTCTGGAAATTCTCCTGCTGCAAGGTTCCCGCAAACATCACAAGCACCGCGCCAAGCACCACGCCCGGCAGGCACCGCTTAAAAAATCCGGGTCTGCCAATTTTAAACTTCACCGGCTGCAATCCAATGATCAGCGCCAGAAACAGAATTGTCACAACGATCATACGCGTATCCGGTGTAAAGTCATAATTGCCGGACACACTTACCGCCGTCCTCCAGGACAGAATGTCCCACGGTACCAGCGGGTTGGTGCGGAAACGCACCACATAGGCATTGGCAAGCCCGAATACCAGCGCCGCGGTACCCTCGATCCGGTATGCCGTCCGAAGCCGTTCGGTGATGCACAAAAAAATCCCCGCGAGCAGTTCAAACAATACAATGTTAAAAAGCTGCGCCCATGGCCGTACCTCCGCAAACGGATTGTGTGTGTAAAATTCCAGCAAATAAAAAAATGCGGCGGGAGGAATCAATGCCACGGTTCCCCACATCACATACTTTGTATATTTTAATAAAGTTTTTTTCTGACTCATTTTAACTGCCTCATATTATTTTGGTTCTTATTTTAGCACACTGCATTTGTTTTTCCTATTTAATTCGCAAAAAATTCACAAAAGCACTTCCGTATGTTCTTCCAGTTTTCCACATACTTTGTCGAATATGACTCATTTTTTGACACATTTTGTTAATAGACCGCTTTGATTCACACAATTCAAACAACTTTCATTGACATCCGAAAGTTCTTCGACTATGCTTACACTTGTATGATAAATTCATGGAAAAGGTGGCTGTTATGAACGAGAATCTCGAATTGGACCGCTTAGCAAAAGAAAACGATAATTTCAAAAAAATTATTCAGACACAGCAGAATACCATCAACCGCATGATTGATTATTTTATTCTGGGAGAGAAAAAAGCTGGACTGCAAAAGTAGCTTTTTTCGTGTGACGATGCTATAATAAGCACACAGAAAACTATCTTTTACAACACATGATTTCACGGAGGATAAAACCATGTTCCAATTTACAGATGACTGCCTGATCGGGATCAAGGAGCTGGATGACGAGCACCGCCGTCTGTTCTCATTGATCAATCAGGCTATGGACATACTCAACCATACCGATTCCAACGACCGCTGCACCCAGATCACCCATCTGCTGGAGGAGCTGACGCAGTATGCCGATACCCATTTTGCACATGAGGAGGCTTACATGGAGCAGATCCGCGATCCGGAGCTGATCCGTCAGCGCATGCAGCACTCTCTTTTCCGCGACAAAATCCGCGATTTTTCCTTTGCAGACATCGATGACCCCGGAAAGCAGCAGCAGGTTGTCACCGATCTTTTGAATTTCCTTGCCAAATGGCTGTATCACCATATTCTCGGAAGCGACATCATGATCGGCAAGCTGCCGCCGTTAGAGGAATGGATGATCCGCGACAACCCGTGTGAATTCACAGACGATTATCTGACCGGCATTGAAATAGTTGATTTGGAGCATCAGCAGCTCTTTTGCATCGTGGAGCGCGCCTATCAGCTGGTAAAATCCAACGACGTCATTACGTGCTACGATGAGCTTTTATCTATCATCCACGAACTCACGGATTATACCGTAACCCACTTTGCCGACGAAGAAGCTTACATGGAGAAGATCGGTTATGAGGGGCTTGCCGCACAGAAAAATGCGCACGCTTCTTTCGTCGCCAGACTTGAGAGCATCAACCTGATCGAGCTGGACGAAAATCCGCAAAAATATATGGAGAGCCTGATCGAATTTCTGCTTGGATGGCTGATCAACCATATCCTCTATTCCGACAAAAAGATTCCTGTCCAGGCATAACCGCTGCGGACAGGCACAGACAATATACCGTACACATTTATGCCGTACGCATTTCAAGTTCTTAAACATGCGCTGCGAATCCAGCATACAAAAGGAGCTGTGAATGATATTCACAGCTCCTTTTGTATGCTCTTTTCAATATAATGCCGGCGGCCGGACTTGAACCGGCACGAGGTTGCCCCCGTCAGATTTTGAGTCTGATGCGTCTGCCATTCCGCCACGCCGGCAGTCTTGCGATCGGATCTCTCCGTCTCGCTCACGCACGATTTATCATATCATACCCTCCTTCATATTGCAACCACATTTTTCACTTTTCACACCTCACTCCTCTTCCTGATTTCATTGACAAAAGTTATCATATATGATAACTTTATAGCAGACGATTTTTTACGGAACACCTGTATTTTTCAGGAGAATTGAGGGATTCATGAAGGAACAAAGCCCGCTTACCCCGCGCTATGAGGTCGTGGAACAGCTAAAGAGCGCGCGCAAGGCGCAGAATGTGACGCAGGAGGTGCTCGCAGAACGCGTAGGCACCAAGAAATCCAATATATCCCGTTTTGAGAGCGGCCGTTACAATCCCAGCCTTGATTTTCTGATTAAGGTTGCCGACAGTCTCGGGAAGCAGATTCAGATCAGGATTCGTTAAGCATGAAGGAGGAGTTTTTATGACAAAAGGAAAGATTTTAGGTGATATTCACCAGATTGACAAAGACGTGGAGCTGTGCCGCACCACCAATGAACGCATCAGCAATCAGGCGGCACAGCTTCTGATTGAGAACCAGATCCCTTTTACCCGGGGCTGGATCAAGGTTCCGTTTTTTCTTCGGGAAAAATATCGCGGTGCACACCAGATCTATGTGATCCGCACGAACCGCAACCGCTACGGGCAGGCAAGACGCACCATCGACCAGCTGGACACTTCTTTCCGGCGCAGACTGATCTTAAGCAACTACTGATCCGTACGCACGCCATCTTCCTGCACTGTTTGCGCCATCAGTTTCTCAAACAGTGCCAGGAACTTTTTTTCCACTTCCCGCATCGGGCACTCCCGGTATTCCGGCAGCACCGCCGCCTGCGGTGCCACATCAAATAATTTTTCTCCCGTGAAATGTTCAAATTCATAATACAGGCAGGTATCATCCATGCGCTTTACAATCTCGCGCTCCCGCTCCGTCGGCGGCGCAATCAGGTATTTTTCATAGATCATCTCCTGAAGCACCTGCTCAATCCTGCGGTATTCGGGCAGACAGCCCTTCACCGGCCTGGTGATATCCGACAGATATGCCTCGCTCGCATCGTGCAGCAGACACGCCAGAACCTCCCTGCTGCTGCGCCCTTCGGCCTGCGCCATTGCAGCACAGTCCAGGCTATGCTGCGCAACAGAATAAAATACCGGAAAATGCCCGTTGGCACGTGTCATTAACGACAGCGCATGTGCAATATCCTCGATACAGATTTCTTCCGGTCTGGGGTCTGCCGGTGACATATGTATTCCGGAAAATGTGCGAATCTTCTCTCTCATTCCGTTTCCTCCATGCTCTTCTTCAAAAGGCGGTACAATGCTGCGGTATCCACCGGCTTTGCAATATGTCCGTTCATTCCCGCATTCAACGCCGCACTGATGTCCTCGGTGTATGCATTTGCAGTCATTGCGTAGATCGGTATCTCTCCGGCATCCGGGCGGCTGCTCTTCTGTGCGCGGATCGCTTTCGCCGCTTCATAGCCATTCATTCCAGGCATCTGGACATCCATCAGGACTGCCATATAGGTTCCCGGTGCTGATTCCATATACCGCTCCACTGCTTCCTCACCGTTCCACGCATGATCCACATGCATGTTCACAAGCTCCAGCAGCTCCGTGACAATCTCCGCGTTCATCCCGGTATCTTCCGCAAGAAGAATCCGTCTGCCGCCAAAATCATAAGACTCTGACGCATCTTCTTCTGCTTCACCTTCCCCCGTCTCTTCTGCTTTTTGCTTTTTCTCATCCACTGCGTGTGCCAGCGGCAGGGATACTGTAAAGGTTGTTCCGACACCCTTCTTCGACTGGCAGGAGATCGATCCACCCATCAGTTCCACCAGATTTTTGGCGATAGAAAGTCCGAGTCCGCTTCCGCCGTGATGCTGTGCCGTCTCGGCCTCCTCCTGCTCAAACGGCAGGAACAGCCGCTCCTGCATTTCCTCGCTCATTCCCTCGCCGGTATCCGTCACCACAAATTTATAGAAGAACTGTTCCTGCTGCATTGGCAGTTCGCTGACCGTCACGCGGATACTCCCGCCCTCTGGCGTAAACTTATAGGCGTTGGAAATCAGATTCAGCAATACCTGATTGAGGCGCAGCACATCGCCTTGGACCTGCTCCACCTGTACCTCGTCCATCTCCACGGTAAAGGCAATCTTTTTCTGCTCACACTGCGTTCCATATACTGCTGAAATTGAATCCAACACCTCTTTTAAGGAAAACGGTGCCTGCGCAATTTTAATCCTGTTGCTCTCGATCGCAGACATATCAAGTACGTCATTTACAATCGCAAGCAGCACTTTGGATGAGGTATCGATCTTATCCAGACACTCTTCTACCCCTCCCCCTTCATCGCTGCGGTGTCTTGCGATCTCAGTCAGCCCCACAATGGCATTGATCGGCGTACGAATCTCATGGCTCATCCGCGCAAGGAACTGTCCCTTTGCCTCATTGGCGCTGTTGGCCTGTGCCACCGCCACAGCGAGCTGCTCGTTTTTCTCTTCCAGCTTGTGGTAATTTCTGCGTCTCAAAAGTTCAAATGCAACCATCCATGCGACAATCTGCAGCAGAAGGATGCCGATCACGGCTATCGGATAACGGAACTTGTACACCATATCGGAGAGTGTCGGCTCATAGGCGGTTGCCAGCGTGTGATCCACCTTAAACTGGGCAATCTCTTTTTCTGATATCATCCCAATGCACTTGTTCAAAATCTTTATCAGCATGCGGTGTTCCTCGCTGTCCAACCCGACGATTCCCGTATTTTCCTCCATAAAAAAAGTCGGGACAGCAGCAAGTTCCTCATAATAGGGATTTGCCAGATACGGCGTCAGCACGCTGACATTCTGCGCCGCAAAATCTGCTTTTCCGTCCAAAACCATGGTCAGACAGTCTTCTAAGTTCTTCTCCTCACAGATCTCAAACTGTGGTGCATTCATCTGGATATAATGTTCCAGCCCGACATAGCTTGCCGGAATTGCCAGACGGTATGAAACATCGTCCGCATCCACATCATATTCCTGTCCGTTTCTTCCGACCAGTGCGACGTCATCCGTATAAAAGCTGTCCGTCAGAATATAGGGCTCCTTCTGGAAATCAGGATTGTCCGAGAGCACCCCTGCAACCAGACTGTCCGGATATTTTGAGAGATAGTCCGCCGTGCGCATCCCCTGCGGCATCATCACATACTGAAATGTCAGACCGCTGCGCTCTGACAGCAGATCCAGAATGTCAGCTGTAATACCGTCGATATTTCCTTCCGCGTTCCGGTAGGACAACGGTGCTCTTGAAGCAATAAACGCCACAGTAATCACGCCTGACCCTTGAATGTATTCTGCTTCCTCTCTGGTAAAGACGACCTCTCCCTCCGCCTCCTTCTCCCCGTAATATTTCTGATAGAGATCCGTCTGAAACGAAGCTCCTGCCTCGGCAATCTGCCCGAGCGCCTCGTTTACCTCGGCAAGCAGTTCCTTGTTCTGCCTCCCAGTCATAATATAGAACGGATCGGAACCGAAGCGGCAGATGATCTTGTAATCCGTCTTGAGTGCAAGACTTCCCATGGCAACCGCGTCAATCTCGCCGCGATCGAGCGCACCAAAACATGCCTCCTGCGTGTCATAGATGCTCTCCTCGTAGGAAAATCCCTTTTCGGCGGCATAGTCCCTGAATTCCTGATTCTGGAAGCTGTCCCTAAGCATACCTACGCGCATGCCGTTATAGGCGGCATAGTCATTGTAGTAGTAAATATCGTTCTCTTTACTCACGTACAGAACACTCGTCTCCGCCCCAGTATCCCTTCCGGCTCGCTGTATGTGATTTTCTCCGCTTCTCCCGCTCTTTTGTTCGCTGCGCCTGGCAGATCATATCGATCTCACCGGTCTCAAGTTTTTTTAACTGCTGATCCCAGCTGTCATACTCGAATTCATACTCCCAGCCGGTATATTCTGCAATTTTGCGCAGATATTCCACACCGTAGCCCGTGTAGGTTCCGTCCTTTTCTTCAGTAATAAATCCATCATAATCGATATACCCGACTTTGATTACATGCCTTTTCTCCTGATCCGCCACTGCCGCCGTCACGCTCAAGGTACTGCACAGCACACAGCAAACAAAGCAGATCAGCGCCGCCACGCGTCTGTATCTTCCGATCACTCTTGTTCCTCCCTCATACCATGCAGCCGCTCAACAAAGGATACCGCAAATTTCTGCACATCCACGCCTACCGCTTCCTCAAAGCTCTCTCCCGTAACGATCGAGTTGGAGATAATGCGGATTCCCAGAAACGGTATGCCATACGCCAGGCAAAGCTCTGCCGGAGCTGCGGATTCCATATCTTCTACCGCGGTCTTATACCGCTCTCTTAGCAGTGCGATCCGGTCCAGCTGGTTGTTCCACTCATCCGCCGAGCCGATCACTCCTCTGCCCACATAAACATCCGTCTGTACCTCCATCGCCGCATCCCCAAGCCTCTCATCACACGGGAAATCGAGTACTTTCCTTGTCTGTCCAAGTGTTTTATCGAAAATTTCAATCGGCAGCGGCTCAAAATCACACTCATCGATTCCGGCTCCCTCGGGCGCGTATTTCCGGATCATGGCTCCCATCGGAACCACGCGCTCCCCCACCACGATGTCTCCCCGATGGAACCGCGCATCATGGCCTCCGCCAATCCCCAGGTTAATCACCGCCCACAGGCAGAACTGTGTCATGGCAATGGCGGTTGCCGCCGCCGCATTCACCATCCCCTGATAGGTGCGCGAGATAACGACCGGCTCCGCGTGCTTCCCCAAGAATCCCGTATAGAATTTCCAGTTGCCGCAGATTATCTCCTCCGGTTCGTCAAGCTGTCCGATCAGATACTCCGTCTCCGTGTCCATCGCTCCCTGAATCAGAAGCACCGGCTGTTTTTTGAAATCATAATTTTGCATCTTTTCCTCATTTCTGTCTTTTCTTCTAGCACATTCTCATTTCTGTTGTATCTACTATACGTTGTTAAACTTCCCGATGTCAAGGGACGTATTTTTTTCTTGACGGATACCGCTTTCTGTTTTAAGGTTTTAGTATAATCAGACAGGAGGATTTTTATATGGAAAAAATTGCCAGTTTTACCATAGACCACATCAAATTACAACCGGGTGTCTATGTGTCCAGAAAGGATCATGTCGGAGCGGAAGTCATCACTACCTTCGATCTTCGCATGACCTCACCGAACGACGAACCGGTCATGAACACGGCGGAAGTGCACACGATTGAACATCTGGGTGCTACCTTCCTGCGGAATCACAAGGACTTTTCCGATAAGACCGTCTACTTCGGACCGATGGGATGCCGCACCGGCTTCTATCTTCTCCTTGCCGGGGATTACGAGTCGAAGGACATCGTTCCGTTAATGATTGAAATGTTTGAATTTATCCGGGATTTTCGGGGCGATGTACCTGGTGCTGCGCCAAAGGACTGCGGAAACTATCTGGATATGAATCTTGGCATGGCGAATTATCTTGCGAATCGTTATCTGGAGAATACCCTGTATCACATTGATGCAGCGCATCTCATCTATCCGGAATAAAATCTTATCAAAGAAAAAGGGTGTAACGTCTCAATCTCTCAATAAAGACTTTACACCCTTTGTTTTTTATAATTTGATTTAAATATCGTCCAGGGATTCTTTGATCTTATCCATGAATCCCTTCTTTTTCTTAGGCTTCTCCTGCTTATCGGAAGAACCTGCCCCGTCCTGGGCGCCGGTTCGGTTTAAGGAATCACCCGTCAGCGCATCAAACTGACGTAACGCCTCCTTTGCGTCTGCGGAAAGCCCGGTCGGTGTCTGTACCACCAGATCCACATAGTGATCGCCGCGAACCGATTTGTTGCGGAGCGACGGCACACCTTTTCCTTTCAGACGAATTCTTGTGTTCGTCTGTGTTCCAGGCTTCACTTCATACAACACATCTCCGTCCACCGTATGAATACGGATCTCTCCGCCAAGTGCTGCCTGGGCAAAGGAAATCTGTGCGGTGGAATAAATATTCATATCCTGCCGCTGCAGGCTCGGATGTCTCGATACGACAACCTCTACGAGCAGATCGCCTCTCGGTCCGCCGTTGATTCCCGGCTCGCCCTTCTCCCGGATACGGACGCTCTGTCCGTTGTCGATACCTGCCGGAATCGACACCTGAATCTTTTTCTTGCTTGCAATGTATCCGGTACCCCGGCAATCCGGGCACTTGTCTTTGATGATCTTTCCGGAACCGCCACAGTCCGGACAGGTCTGCACATTCTGCACCGTACCAAAGAAAGACTGCTGTGTAAATACAACCTTTCCCTTACCGCCACACTTCGGACAGGTCTCCGGCGTTGTCCCCGGCTTTGCACCTGTTCCATGGCAGGTATGGCACTCATCCTTTAACACCATCTCAATCTCTTTCTCACATCCGAAGATTGCCTCCTCAAATGTGATGCGGACACTGGTTCTTAAGTTGGAGCCCTTCATAGGCCCATCATTTGTTCTTCTTCTGGAACCACCGCCAAAGAAATCTCCAAAAATGTCTCCAAAAATGTCTCCCATATCCATGCCGGAGAAATCGAATCCGCCCGCTCCGCCACCGGTGCCGTCAAACGCTGCATGACCAAACTGATCGTACTGCTTTCTCTTCTCTGCATCGGAAAGCACTGCATAGGCTTCCTGTGCTTCCTTGAACTTTTCTTCACACTCTTTATCCCCAGGGTGCATGTCGGGATGATACTTTTTGGCAAGAGTACGGAATGCTTTCTTGATCTCATCGTCCGATGCGGTCTTGCTTACACCCAAGACCTCATAATAATCTCTCTTATCCGCCATAACTTTTCCTCTATTCCTCTCTACTGCACACGGGGTTTCCAGATGTCACCATCCAGAAACCCCATGTTTTATACACTGCGTTGAAATATCGTAACACACTCTGGCTTCTTTGTAAATGCCGCAGCTTCTGTCAGATTATACTTCCTTGAAGTCCGCATCTACAACATCGTCGTTTGCAGCGCCTGTGCTTCCTGTGCTTCCTGCACCGCCCATATTGCTCATATCAGGACCTGCGCCTGCTGCACCCTGTGCTGCCTGTGTCTGCTCATACATCTTTGCAAATACCTTCTGTGCACTCTGTGTCAGCTTCTCCTGCAAGGATTTTAACTCTGTCACATCCGCCTCTGTCATCTCTTCTGCATTCTGATGTGCATCCAGGAATGACTTCACTGCATTCATGTCGTTCTCTACTTCCGACTTATCGGCTGCATCCAGGTTTACGCCAACCTGATCCAGTGCCTGCTGTGTCTGGAATACGAAGGAATCTGCATCATTTCTTGCATCGATTGCTTCTTTTCTCTTCTTATCCTGTGCCTCGTACTCAGCTGCCTCTCTGACTGCCTTATCGATCTCATCATCAGACATATTAGAACCAGCTGTGATTGTAATATGCTGCTCTTTGCCTGTTCCCAGATCCTTTGCGGATACGTTTACAATACCGTTTGCATCGATATCGAATGTAACCTCGATCTGCGGTACACCACGACGTGCTGGCGGGATACCATCCAGACGGAACTGGCCAAGGGACTTGTTATCTCTTGCAAACTGTCTCTCACCCTGTACAACGTTGATGTCTACAGCGGTCTGGTTGTCTGCTGCGGTGGAGAAGATCTGGCTCTTCTTGGTCGGGATAGTCGTATTTCTCTCGATCAGTCTTGTTGCAATACCACCCATGGTCTCGATGGACAGTGACAGCGGTGTTACATCCAGAAGTAAGATCTCACCCGCACCGGCATCACCTGCAAGCTTACCACCCTGAATGGAAGCACCGATGGCTACACACTCATCCGGGTTTAAGGATTTACTCGGCTCTTTGCCTGTGAGCTGTCTTACCTTATCCTGTACAGCCGGGATACGTGTCGATCCACCTACTAACAATACCTGACCCAGATCAGCGTTGGTCAGTCCGGCATCTCTCATTGCATTCTGAACCGGGATTGCGGTCTTCTCTACCAGATCATGTGTCAGTTCGTCAAACTTTGCTCTGGTCAGGTTCATATCAAAATGCTTCGGTCCCTCAGCAGTTGCTGTGATGAACGGAAGGTTGATGTTGGTTGTGGTTGCGGAAGAAAGCTCTTTTTTCGCCTTCTCAGCCGCTTCTTTCAGTCTCTGAAGAGCCATCTTATCTGTGGATAAGTCTACGCCCTCTGCCTTCTTGAACTCATCGATCATCCACTGTGTCACTCTGTTATCGAAGTCATCACCGCCAAGGTGTGTATCACCGTTTGTAGAAAGTACCTCGATGACACCATCACCGATCTCGATAATAGATACATCGAATGTACCACCGCCGAGATCGTAT
>ENA-ORUW01000807-ORUW01000807.1-human-gut-metagenome-genome-assembly--contig:-NODE-807-length-26245-cov-5.160748_pt1 | contig 26245 bp, 17 predicted proteins | sample MGYA00242088_ERZ509227 | MGnify/ENA primary metagenome ERZ509227 (study PRJEB26280, sample SAMEA2338816) | human gut metagenome | biome: human gut; feature: human-associated habitat; material: faeces... | reverse complement strand
ATAAAAAGAGCCTGTCCAAATGGACAGACTCCCAACGCTTTAGTTTTAATTTAATCCCTCAATTTTTAACGAGGACTTACTCGTTTCCATTCTATCCAATACGTAATTGAAGTATTCTTCACGTGCCCGGCGGCATTTAGCCATGGTTTCGCTGTATTCCCGCCCTACACATATCATTTCCTTCATGGCTTCATCATAACATTCATTTTTCTGCTCATATAGCTGGGCAATCTGATCGCATTTTTTCGACCAGAATTCATAATTGCGTTTTAGCCGTTCTCTTTGTGAGAGATCATGATTTTTCCAGACAGTCATTTTAGCATTCATTTTCGCCCCCCTTTCCTGTTACGAATTTTGATGTCCGGTCAGCGTGTATCTCTTCCAGGATAACATATGCCGACATGATATTTTCCATTGCATCCCGCAGGTTAATCTCGAATTCGGAGATTTCATCATTGAAACGATCTGTCGAAGGCTTCAATTGCTTATCAGTAAACGAATAGGCTTGCAACATAACCCGGTTTTTCAGTTCACAGATTTCAGTAATAATCCCGGGGATTAGCTTCTGAAATTCAGTGGTTGATTCCGGTAAACGGATTTCGGTGATTTGTTCCGCCACCGTAGATGCGGAAGTGACTTTTTGATTCATAATGTTGTTATTTTGGTCATTTTAGGCACAGAAAAACGGCGTGCCTTTCCCGTTTTGACCAATCCTAACAACAGGGACCGCTATTACCATTAAGCAATAGCTATTCGGGGGTACACACCGTTATGCGTTTATCATGTGTTGAGTGATAGACATAAAAAATCCGCCAACGGATTGAGGGCGGTTTATCTCCGACCTCGGTATGATTAAGCACTGCAATGATACGGAAAGTTTTTGAGATGGCAAAATTCAGGGGAAAGAAAAAGCCCCGGCGAAAACCGGGGTGGTAAATAAAAATTCAGCTCATTTATAATGAAAATGAAAAATGTGAAAAAGATAGATATGAATAAGAAACTATATGAACAAATCAAAGCTTTATTAGCAGACAAACTGGATGAAAAAGAACAAAAGGAACTATTTCATCATCGAGAGTTTGAAGAAAGAATGCACCTGCAATGGAATATGGATCGACAAAAAGAACTTGACGATGAAGTAGGGCGAAAGATGTGGAAAATGGTAAGACAGAAATGTCTGGATTGCCGACAACAGAAAAAGCATGTTTATATACCATATTGGCTATCTGTGGCTGCCGTAGCTCTTGTTCTGCTACTTGGAGCAACTTGGATGTATTTCTCCGGAAAAAAGGTAAATGAGGCGAAAGATGCTTTTGTAGAAGTAGTATCAAAAGAAGGACGTCTATATATGCTGCCTGATAGTTCACGAGTTTGGATGCATCCGGGAAGTTCTATCCGTTATCCGGAGAATTTTGTTCAGAATAGAAAAGTGTGGTTGAAAGGAAATTCCCATTTTGATGTTTATAAACAGGAAGGCAAACATTTTATCGTATACATTGATAGGGCTTTTGTAGAAGTAAAAGGTACTTCTTTTTTAATTAATCAGGAACAGGCAAATATTTCTAAAGTCACTTTGTTTAGTGGTAAAGTCGATTTTACGATAGTAGGTACTGAGCATACTATTGAGATGAAACCTTCGCAAGAATTGACCTTCAACGCGGAGAAGGCAAGCGTGAAAGTGGATGAAATGCAAGGAGTGAAATGGAAAGATGGTAATTATGAATTTACAAATGTTGATTTAAGTTCATGGATTGAGATTGTAGGAAGAATATATAATGTAAAAATATCATTGGAACACGGACAGGCAACCAAGAATCTGTTAAACGGGCGTCTACGTTATAATGAGTCATTGGAAGAAGCTATTGAAAAAATGTGCTTCAGTACAGGGTGGCGATATAGAAAGGAAAATGGAGAATATATCATATTCCGTTAAAGGTATACTATAGTATGTTTGTATAATTTTTTAATGTTAATCTTTTAATTATTTAGTATGGAAGAAAAGCAACAGCATGGCAGGTGGAAGTACCTCATGTGCATTTGGTTTGGAATCTTTTGTTTCCCATTGATTGCAATAGCAGCACAGGGAGTCATAAAGGTGAAAGGGTATTTTAGTGAAGTACAAGCTATCCGTCAGATCGAAAAAAACAGTAATTATGTGTTTTTTTACGATGCAGCGGATTTGGATGAAGTAAAGCGCAAAAACATTGACTGCCAAGGTACGATTGAAAAAGTATTGTCAGTTGTATTTGAAGGGAGTAATGTTAACTATTTAGTCCGGGGAGACGAAGTTGTACTGAAAGTGAATAAACAGAGTGTACAGCAGAAAGGAGAGAAAAGAGTCGTCACAGGTGTGGTTACAGATGCCATAGACGGCGAGCCGTTGGTAGGTGTGAACATTGTTGTGAAAGGTCAGAAAAGTGGAACTATCACGGATTTGAATGGTAGATATTCTATTTCTGTGAGCGGAGACAAAGCCGTACTGGTCTTCTCGTACATCGGTTACCAGAAACGTGAAGCTCCGGTAGAAGATTTAGGGGTGGTTAATGTCACGATGTCCGGAGAACAGCAGACGTTGAACGAGGTCGTTGTTGTAGGTTCCGGAGTACAAAAGAAAGTGAGTGTGACAGGGGCTATTACAAATGTGAAAGGAGATATTTTACGAATGCCGACTTCACAATTAAGTACTTCGTTTGCCGGTAAGCTGGCAGGTGTGATTGCTACCACTAAAACAGGAGAGCCGGGTTCCGGGGCTGATTTTTATATTCGCGGTATTTCTACTTTTGGCGGGCGTACAACACCGCTTATATTATTGGACGATGTAGAAATTTCAGTATCTGATCTGAACTATGTGCCGGCGGAAAATATCGAGAGTTTTTCCATTTTAAAAGATGCTTCTGCAACTGCAATTTATGGTGCACGCGGTGCAAATGGTGTAATGATAATCTCGACAAAGGGAGGTGATTACAATATGAAGACGAAAGTTAATGTTAGTGCGGAGAACTCTTTCAATATCATGTCCGATTTTCCTGAGTTTGTAGATGGTCCCAGATATATGGAACTTTACAATGAAGCTGACCTGTCGAGAAATCCGAATAAATCGAAAGATCAATTATTGTATTCGGACAGACGGATCCAGTTGACCCGTGATGGGGTAAATCCTTATGTATATCCGAATGTGGATTGGCAGGATGTCATTTTCAAAAAGATGACAATGACGCAGCGTGCCAATATCAATGTATCGGGAGGAGGTACAAAAGTGAAGTATTATATGAGCTTGAATGTCAGCCACGATAGTGGTTTGCTGAATACGGAGAAAGCTTATTCGTGGAACAATAATATTAATATCATGAATTATACGTTCCAGAATAATATCTCCTATAAGTTGACCCCCACAACGACAATCAGGATGAATATGAATGCTCAGATCCGTCAGAACAAAGGGCCTAATATCAATAGTGCTGATTTGTTTAAAATGATTCTGACGACTACTCCGGTAACTTTCCCTGCAACTTATCCTGCGCAACCGGGTGATACGTATATCCGCTATGGATCTGATTATCAGAGTTCGGACTATCTCTATCCTAATCCTTATGCGCAGATGATGACTTCTTATAAGGAGCAGAATGCGAATACATTGAATACAGTCATTAAAGTGGAGCAGGATTTTGGGTTTGTAACAAAAGGATTGAAGGCAAATATCTGGGTAAACTTTAAAAACTGGTCCAGCAGTTCCTACAATCGTTCCATTACTCCTTATCTTTTCAGAGCTGTGGGATACAGTGAAGATAGTCCGTTGGAATATGACTTGGAACGTATTCAGGAAGGTGCAGACTATATAGCACAGTCGGATATTGCCAGAAGTTCGGATCAGACATTTGAATTTCAGGGAAATATCAGTTATAATCGTCAATTTGGTTTGCACAATGTCGGAGGTATGTTGATGTACCGGCAAAGGGAATACAGAAGTGATGTGCTTCCTAATCGTAATCAAGGAGTCTCAGGACGTTTCACATATGATTACGGACAACGTTATCTGGCTGAAATCAACTTCGGTTATAACGGTACGGAACGTCTTGCCAAGAAGAAGCGTTTCGGTTTCTTCCCGGCAATGTCTTTAGGATGGGTTATCAGTAATGAGAAGTTCTTTGAACCTTTGAAAAATGCGGTGAATAACCTGAAAGTGAGAGCCTCTTATGGATTGGTAGGTAGCGATGATCTGGCACAAGCGGGCGGAAGCTATTATTTATATATTGATAAGCTGACGGATAATAAATTGGATCAGATAAAGTGGACATTTGGAGAAAGTATGAATCACACATTGGGAGGTCCGGAGATTGCCTATTATGCAAATCTGGATGCTGTGTGGGAAAAAGCGAAGAAATTTGATATTGGCGTAGATATGACTTTGTTTGACCACTGGAATATAACAATAGACTATTTCTATGACAAACGTTACGATATATTTATGGAACGTCAGTCTTGGCCTAATTCTTTGGGTTATGGTAAAGCAAAACCTTGGGGAAATGTCGGTAAAATGGATAATAAGGGTGTGGAGTTCAGCCTTAATTATCATAAGAATTTCTCTAAAGATTTGGGGGCTAGTTTTCAGGCTAACCTGACATATAATAAAAATAAGTTGGTTTATAAAGACGAACCGGATTATCCTACTATTTGGAAGTCGGAAACAGGAAAACCATATTCCAGATTGACCGGATATATTTCGGAAGGACTGTTCCAGAGCCAGAAGGAGATAGACAACAGCCCGGAACAGATGGTAGGAAATAGCACTCCGAAGGTCGGTGATATCAAATACCGTGATTTGAATGGTGATGGAAAAATAACGGAAGACGACCAATGTATGATTTCCAAGTACGGTTCTGTTCCACGTTTGCAATATGGTTTCGGTGGTACCGTTAATTATAAAAAATTCGACTTTGGTATTTTCTTCAGTGGTTCTGCATTGCGTTCCATTCTGATCAATGGTTTGGACCCCTTCCTTGAAGGGAATCGTATACCGAATAAGAATGTGTTGAAATTTATTGCAGATAATCACTGGTCGGTAGATAATCCGAATCCGAATGCCGAATATCCGCGTTTGGGATTGACGACCGGTGATATAGGTAATAATACGGTCAACAGTACTTATTGGTTGCGTAATGGTTCTTTCCTGCGTCTGAAGAATTTGGAAATCGGTTATAAAATTCCGTATGGGCGTATTTATGTCAGTGGTGCGAATCTGCTTCGTTTCAGCCCGTTTGATTTGTGGGATCCGGAATTGAGCAGTTGGAATAGCTATCCGTTGCAACGTACGGTCAATGTAGGTTTACAACTTAATTTCTAATAATCTAAATCATAGAAGATATGAATATTTTGAAAAATATAGTTCGAGTGGGTCTGATTGTGACTGCTCTTTCATTTAATTTAGTTTCTTGTGATTATCTGGATGTAGTTCCGCCTGAACAAGCAGGGCTACAGGATGCTACAAAGACCCGGAGAAGTACTTTAGGATTTCTGTTTACTTGTTATGCAGGACTTCAGGAAGATGATTCTCCTATTGGTCACACAAGTGCTCTCAATGGTTCCACAGATGAGTTTGCACTGCCGATAGAATGGCGGAATGATAGTGGAGCTTTTTGGGATGATTATGCATATAATTTAGTCTCGGCAGCCAATCCGGATGGACTTTGGAATAATTATTATAAGTATATTGGTCAATGCTATCTTTTTTTACGTCAGGTCGAAAATAATCCCGGTGAAACCTTATTGCAGGAATGGTTACCGGGTGAAAAAGAACAGTGGTTGGCCGAAGCTCATTTTTTAATTGCTTATTATCATTTTGCATTACTGAGAAAATACGGTCCTATACCTGTTATTACGGAATATGTACCTCAGAGTACTCCCTCTTCCGAGTTTGGTGGAAGATGTCATTATGATTATTGTGTTAACTGGATTGCATATCAACTTGATCTGGCAGCACAGAATTTGCCGCCGACCCGTGAGGGAACAGAATGGGGACGTGCTACTTCTACGATGGCTAAAGCTTTGAAAGCTCGTGTACTGATGTATGCTGCTTCTCCTCTTTGGAATGGTCAATTCCCTTTTTCTTCATGGAAGAATAAAGTGAATACTCCCGGGGATAAAGATTTTTTTGTAGGTGATGATGCTAAATATAAAGAATCTATCGGACGGGATGATTATGGCATTGAACTGGTAAGCAGCAGTTATAATGAGAAAAAATGGGAAAGAGCGATGGAGGCCTGTCAGAAGGCGTTGGATTTTGCGCTTAATGAGGGTGGATGCCGTCTTTATGGAACGGAAGCTTCTGATATGACATTGTATCAGACAGAACTGGGAAATAATGATAAGTGGTTACCTTATGTGCCGGGAAAGGAGGATAATAATATCCAGGAGAACAGAGAGTTCAAAGAAAGAGTGATGATGCTTCGTTATATGGTTGCTTCCCGCTATCCGCATAATAAGGAATTAATTTGGGGGCTAACCGGTAAGAATATTAATTCAAGAATACAGGGACGTATACCGGCGCATATATTCCAAACAGGCAATAAGACTTCTTGGGCAGGGGGATTTTCAGCTATTTCTCCGACGCTATATACCATTGAACATTTCTATACGGAAGATGGTGTGTTGCCTGAAGAGGCCGCTTCAACAGGCGATTTTGCTTCAAGAGCAGAATGGTTCCAAAAAGCAGGAATAGCAGGAAACAACAGAGAGGATATTATTAAACTTTGTGTGAACCGTGAACCGCGTTTTTACGCATGGATGGCGTTCGATGGTGGTGATTACGGTTCAAAGTTGTTGAAGGCCAGCAGTGGTGATGCAGGTTCGCCATGCGTTTTGAACATGAAGACTGCTGCAGGACATGGATACGACCTTACCAGAAGTCCGCGTAACTATAATGTTACAGGATTTATGACCCAGAAATATGTAAATCCGACAGCTCAATTTGTATTCGATGGTGGAGCTTTCCAGGCTGGAGATACCAAACCGATACCTCTTATACGTTTGGCAGAATTGTATCTGAATCTGGCGGAATGTCAGGCGAACGTAGGTGGTGCCAATCTGGCAAATGCTTTAGCCAACTTGAAGGAGGTTCGTGACCGTGCCGGTGTTCCCACGACTACGACTGTACCGGAACAGAGTAAATTAATTGAAATGATTCATAATGAGCGATTTATTGAGTTCTGGAATGAAGGCCATCGTTATCATGATGTGCGTCGTTGGGCGGAAGGTCAGAAATACTTTGGTGCTAAACGTGAGGGGTTGAACGCAATGGTGAAAGATGTACCGTTTGAAAAATTTAATGTAAGGACTACCATTGACCAGCCTTTCAGATGGAATGACCGTTTATATCTGGCTCCTATTCAGAATGCCGAAGTGTATAAAAACCCGCAAATGGTTCAGGCATACGGTTACTAATTGTATTATGAATTTAAAAAGCAAATTTATGAAGAAAAGTTTATTTATACCATTATTATGCGGATTGTCATTTGTCTATACGGCATGCGATGAATATGATGATACATATCCGAAAGAATATCATAAGATCTTGTCTTTGAAGCAAACCGGAGAAGAAAGTAAAATTCTTTATAATACCGGTCAGGATGCTTCTTTTGATATAACAATCATGAAGACCGGATGTGATCCGTCATTAACGGCTCAGGCTCAATTGACCGTATTGTCGGATGAAGCATTGAAGGAATACAATGAAAATTATACTATTTTGCCTTCAAATACCTATTCTATAGATGGCAGCGAGTTGATTTTTCAGTCCGATGAGAGATATAAAATGTCCAAAGTGGTGATGAAAACGAGTGCAATTCAAGCCTTGGTAGAACTTCCGGAAAATGCTGATAAGACTTTTGTATTGCCCATTTCACTGGTTAGTGCTACGGATTCTGTAAATTCTATGAATAATCTCTATGTCATGAAGCCTGTGATTACCACTCCGAAGCTGGAATTTAAAGTCTCGGAGGAAGAATGTGTCCAAGGGTTTATAAATAGTTCGGATCCTGTTTTATTCACTATACCTATGGGGTTAGAGATAGACAACCAATGGGATTTCACGGCTAAGGTAGAAGTTGTGAATAACGATGGAAAGGAAGGATACTTGTCTTCTAGCTCAGTAACGCTGGAAAATGACGGTCTGGTAACGTTTGAGCCGGGAAAAGAAGCTTCATTGAAGGTGTCGGTATCGGCAGGAAGCGGTGATGATTTGACAAATCTGGTTGTAGGAGGACGAGTGGCTATTAAAATTACCGAAATAGAAGGAATTAATTTTGATTTTGATAGTCGGGAGTTTAATCTGACAGTGACAGGTAAGGAATATGAGTATAATAACAAAGGGTTGGATGCTTCTATGTTGAGTTTCAATTTCCCCGATTTTGTAGGTAATACAACTGCTGCGAGTTTGTTTGATAAAGATCCTGCAACGTATGTGCAGACTCCATTCCCTAATAGGAACTTTGTTAATACCGGCGGCACTAATCCTTATCTCCAATTGCAACTTCCGGAAGGAGTTACAGATTTTGCTATCTCATGGACACAATGTTTACAAAATGAAGTCTCTTTATTGAGAGGATTTGATGTACTTTGGTCTGTTGATGGTACATTTGAGGATATTCCTAATGCTCGAAAGTCATATAGTGTGGCTGATTTGAGCGCGGCAGGTGCGGTTAACTTGGGAGCTTCTTTCACAACATCAGCTTGCCATTGTGATACCCCGGTTAAGTTTATACGTATAGTACAAACTTGGAATTGTGAAAGTACCACTGATGCAGGTGGAAGGTGGCAATTCCGATTGGCTGAACTTAAACTGTACGGAGTATCCATTAAATAAGATATATATCTGAAAAATAACTTTATCCGTTGGTTGGTTTGAGTATAAAAGGATTCCGGCCAACGGATTTTTTATCAGTTAAATCTAATATTATTTATTATGGTAAATTTCTTGAAGACACACTTTGGTACCATGTTGACAGTGTTATGCGTCCTGTTACTTTTTACTGCTTGCAGTGACGATGAAGAGGTGATAGATCCCTTTCTAAAAACAGACTTGATTGGTGAAACAATCAATTTGGGTTCGGATGCCGTAGAGGCATTTGACGTGAAAGTAATAACGAACCGGAGAGACTGGGAAATTGCTTCTTTAGGAGTTGTTCAATGGTGTAATTACGAAATCATTCCGGATGGAGAAAATGCTATCATTCGTTTTTCCGTTGCCGAGAATGAGGAAGCCACGCAACGTGAGACAGAATACCGGTTAACGGCACCGGGTTGCCAGCCTTTGAAAATAAAAATTGTTCAATTAGGAACAGAATATGCGATTCTTTTTGATCAGTCCACCCCTAGGAAAGTGACACAGGAGGGTGAAGAATTTTTGTTGACTGTAACTTCTAATGTCGCTAATGAACCTACGATAGAGGCTGATATGGAAGGCTGGGTTGAAATAATAGAACAACCGATAGTGACAAGAACTTTTTCAGACAAGATTTTTAAGGTTACAGTACATAAGAACATCACGTTTCAGAATCGCACGGGGCATATTAAATTTGTCTCAACTGCGTTAAAAGACCCCGTAGTTTTTACTATCATTCAGGAGAAAGCTTCCACTGAAGGTATGGGTGATACGAAATTGAAGGTAAAAAGCGCGGAACTTATAGAAGGCAATGTTTACGGCAATCAGGATGTCAGTAAAACTATTGATGGAGACTATTCGACAAATTATAGTAGTGCCTCACTAGGTTCGCCGGAAGCCAATAGAGGACATTCTATTATCATTGAATATACATTGGAACAGCCCGAAAACATAGGCTATGTTCGTTTGATGCAACGTTCGAACAATGATAAAAATTCTCTTTTTGCCAGTGGAGGTGTTTCGGTTTTGAAAGAAGGCGAAACTACTTGGAATGAGGAAATCGGTTTTGTAGCCGCACAAACGGCGGGAGCGGCTGTTGATATTAGTGTTAATAGCCTTCAAGTGAGTAAAGTGCGTGTACGTATCGATCGGATGACGCCCGGAATTGATAACGTCAATGTGGCTCTGGCCGAGTTTGAGTGTTATCAGTATTCGGATAATACAAATGACATTTTGGAAGCGCAAAAGTTCTTTACGGACGAGACCTATTCGGAATTGAAGGGTACAGTGACTTCAGAAAGCCTTAAGGAGATCAAGACCGCCGTTATTTATCAATTAGCGAAAGAGTTGCTGGAAGGGAAATACGATAAAAAATTTCGTTTTAGTACCTACCATTCTTGCAAGAGTCCTGAAATAGTGGCAGAAGAACTGACTATAGGCTCAAGAAGCATATATGATAATCCGACGGGAATCTATTTTACGCAGGGAGAGCCGGTGCTGGTTTTCGTTATGTACAAAGGAGCAAGCAATACCCCGCTGAGTCTTGCCATTGCCGATTATAGGGAAGGTGGAAAGAAAAGCGTGATCTCCTTGCGGGGAGGTTTGAATGTGATTACTCCGGCAAATTCGGGTAATGGCTATATTCAATATTGGACGAGAGATGATGCCGGAGATACAGATGTCGATATTCATTTTTGTTTCGGTAAACAGATTGGCTATTGGGATGTAAGACGTGGTGATACGGATGCCACTTGGCCGGAAATATTGGAGAGGGCTAAGAGAAGTGCGGTGGATATTCCGAATGCGATGATGGATATTCTGGGACAAAGAGTACACTTGCAGAATACGGTGAATGCCTTTGCCAAATGTGCGCCAAACGCAATTCAGGCAGTAGTCGATATGCACGACCGTATGTTGGATTTTGAATATCTGATGATGGGACTGGTGAAAAACAATGCTGTGCCTGCTAACCGCTTTTTTGGCGTCCGTTCTTGGGGAGGAAGTCCTAACTGGAACGGAGTATGTGCCAATTATCCCAACACGGAAGATGCGATGTTGGTTCCGAAGGTCTTTTATAGAAAGAATAATGTATGGGTTTTCGGACATGAGTTTGGACATGGCAACCAGGTTGCCCAGATGAAAGGCAATGGTTGGACGGAAGTGACCAATAATCTTTACTGTTCATTTGCTCAGTATATGATGAGAAACGATCCGTTGAGTGAAGGCTATCTGAGACTGGAACATGAATCCTTCAAGCGTCCGGGAGCACGTTCGGCTTTGGCGGGCGGGCGTATAAATGCTTTCTTGAACGAAGCTTTGGTTGCCCATAAATCGTACTTCATGCAAGTGGCAACTATTTCCACCGACAAACCGGGCGTATGGGAATCTGATCCGTTTGTGAAATTAATCCCTTTATGGCAAATGACTATGTATTTTATGGCAGCGGATATAAAACCTGATTTTTGGCCTGATGTGCATTGGGCGGCTATCCATGATAATGACAAGAGTTACTCTCCGGGGCGGAGGTATGTGAATTTCATGAAACGTGCTATTGACGCTTCGGGACTGAATCTTTGCGGATTCTTCGAGGGTATGGGGCTGCTGAAAGTATTTGATAATGTGAAGGTGGATGACTACACGGTTGCTACCATAAATATAACGCAGGAAATGGTAGATGAAGTGAAAGCTTACGGAGAAGGAAAACCATTGCCTTCAGGCGGTATGCAATACATCTCGGCCAACAGCGTGGAAGCATTCAAGAGCAAAAGTAACGTAGAAGGAACATTTAATTCCGGGATTACCAAAGGAACTGATTATGTCACGGTAGACCATGCTATATGGAAGAATGTAGTTGCTTTTGAAACATATAAAGGCAAAGAACTGACTGATATTTGTATAGTCGGTACTGGTGACGTGACTAATAAGACAACTCGTGTGGATTATCCTACCGGAGCGACTCGGATTGAGGCGGTAGGTTGGGATGGAAGTCGGACTTTGGTGACCGGCAGTAGATAAAAAAGAGAAAAGCCTTCGATCAATCAGGATAATAACTTAACACATACACTAATCGATCATATGAGCTACTGTTTTAATATTCAAGTAGAGATGCGGAAAAGCATTCTTACTTGAATATTAAAACAGAGCTCTGTTTTTAGAATACAGGCATTTGCCAGATGAACCCTACTGAAACCCGGTTGGTACTGTAATTCTCCTGTCCCAGCACCTTGGCACGGGAAGTGAAATCGTAGGACCGTCCTACATACGTGACGAAGAAATGCAGGTTGGTTTCCATTGGATAAAACTCGATACCGGCAAGGTATCCCCATGAAGTGCTGTAATTCCCCTTCTCTATTCCTTCGGACGCCTTCGTAACCGAAGCCGTTTCATACATACCTTTCACGAAAGCGTTCCATTTCGGCAGGAATCGGTAATTACATTTGGCAACTACGGACAGATAACCCGCATCGAATGCATTATGTCCGCCCGGACGGCCGACAATGTTCGTGATAATGCCTTTCCGGTCAATATCTTCCTTTGAATACATGAAGTCGACGAACGCGTTCCATTTACCGAGATTCAGCTCGTTTCCCACTGCATAATAGTACATATTATGACTTTTGGCTTCGTTCATGACGGAAGCCGACCAACGGGTTTTGAATACATTATTGAAATTACCGTTCCAGTTCAGCGTGTAAACCAGCGGCATTTTGCCCGACTTCAAATCGGGGATATTCCCTTCGGCGTCTTCCGTGATTCCGTACGTACTGTCGAAAGAACTGTTGCGGCTGTTCAATATCTGCAAGTTCAGTTGCTGATCGGGCGTGATATTATAACCGACATTCAATCCTGTCATAAAATTACTCATATAATCAATCATGTCGCAGTATTGGTAGACATCAATCGGGTTCAGGTCGAACTCGAAACCACCGTATGCGGCACATTGTTTTCCGGCAAAAAGACTGAACTGGTCGTTTAACTGAATTCCGATACCGGCGTAGTCGATAGAAGTCGGCAGATTGTCAATCATGCCGTTGGCATCATTCGAGCGGTTGAGGCGCTGGCGGTAACGGTATGACAGCCAGTTGTTGATATTCCCTTTCGCTTCGATGCGGAGCTGGTGCATATTAAAATCACCTTCCTGAAATCCATCCCGGAAGTGGGCGTCAAAACTACCTTGCATATTCAGGTATAAATTGAACTTATCCGTCTTTTTCTTTACGTTCGTCAGTTCTTCGAACAGAGGAGTATCGGGGGAGAACTTGTCCTTCTTTTCCGCATTTTGCGCATACACTCCTCCTATGCTACCCGCAAGAAGCAGCATAAAAATCAAATTTTTCATAAGTCAGTCCGGTTTTTAGTATTCGTTAAAGTACTGTTGAATTAGCTTCCAGTCCGTGGTCTTGGTAAGAGCGAGCATCAACAATACGCGCGACTTTTGCGGATTCAATTCCTGTGAAGCGACAAACTGATACTTGGCATCATCCACTTCCGCGTCAAGCGTGGTAGGACCTGTCGGGACACGGGAAGAACGAACCACCAGGATACCTTTTCTACGTGCGTCGGTCAGTACCGGGAAGATATTCTTGTGGATATTTCCATTTCCTACTCCGGCATGGATGATTCCTTTGTATCCGTGTGTCAGTAGCGGAGTCACCATATCTGCCTCGATGTTGGAGTAGCTGTATACGATACCGACTTTAGGCAATGAAGTGAGGTGAGTCACATCAAATACGGATTGAGTGGTATGTTTCTTCAATGTCACCTGGTTATAGAAAACCTGTCCGTTCAGCACATAACCCAGTGCGCCGGAGTTGGGGGCCTGGAAAGTCTGTACGTCGACGGTATTCATTTTCACGGTACTTTCCGCTCCGAGGATCAGGCCGTTCATGGCAACCAGCACACCTTTATCTTTAGATTCCTTGGCGGCGGCAGTGACTACGGCATTGTAAAGATTCAACGGGCCGTCGGCACTTAGCGCGGTAGACGGACGCATGGCACCTACCAGCACGACAGGTTTGTCACTCTTGACAGTCAGGTTCAGGAAGTAAGCAGTTTCTTCCATCGTGTCCGTTCCGTGAGTGATAACGATTCCGTCGATATCCGGTCGTTTCAATAACTCGTTGATTTTCTTGGCAAGTGTCAGCCAGACTTCGTCGTTCATGTCCTGCGAACCGATTCTCACAATCTGCTCGCCTGTCACGTTGGCGATATCCTTTATTTCGGGCACTGCATCAAGCAATGCGCCGATAGCAACCTGTCCTGCTGTGTAGCTGGTTCCGGTGGCGGAGCTTCCTGTACCCGCAATAGTTCCTCCGGTGGCAAGGATATGAATATTCGGTTTTGCGGCAAAAGCCATTGCAACGGTACATAGTAGTGCGACTACTACCAGACCAAATCTCTTGAATTGTTTCATAACTGAATGATGTTTAGGTTAATAATATATAGTTAGAATATTTGTATAAAGAGCAATCCCAAAGCAATCGCCACGACCGTAGACACCAGTCCGGGCATCATGAACGAATGATTCAACACATATTTACCGATTTTTGTTGTCCCCGTCCGGTCGAAATTTATGGCGGCCACTACGGTAGGGTAGTTCGGAATAAAGAAATATCCGTTTACTGCCGGGAACAGGGCAATCAGCATATAAGGCGAAATGCCCAACGCAATCCCAAGCGGCACCAATGCCCGCACGGTGGCTGCCTGGCTATATAGCAGGATGGACATCACGAACAGGGCGATACCGAACAACCACGGCATCTGACGGACAATTCCCTCAATAGAGAAAGTAAGCTGTGCCATATTCCCCTGAAGAAAAGTATCTCCCATCCAGGCGATACCGAAGATGGCGATGACAGCTTGCATCCCGGCCGGGAATACAGAACCCTGCGTTGCCTTGATACCGTCCGTCCGGGTCACTATCAGGATAATGGCGGCAGCCGATAACATGACAATTTCGATGATAGAGGACATTCCCAATGTAATTATCTCTCCGTCGATAAGGAAGCTGGGACGCATCCCTTCGAAAGAACCGAAAAGGACGATGAAGGCAGTCGCCAATATAAAAATGATAACGGAAAGCATGGCGGAACGTTTGTTCTTTACGTCTTGAATCTCCACCTTCTTGTTATTGAAGAGACCTTCTTTCAGGCGTTTCTGATATTCGGGGTCTTCCACCAGTTCTTTGCCGACTTTCATGGAGAATAATGCGCCTACCAACACTCCCACTATTGTAGCGGGAATTGTGATTTTAAGGATGTCGAACAGAGTGATGTCAAAACCGGCCAATAGTCCGAGTAACGCAACGGTAGCGGCGGAAATAGGACTTGCCGTAATAGCCTGCTGGGAAGCGATCACCGCAATGCCGAGCGGACGTTCCGGACGAATCTTGGTTTCGGTGGCGACTTCTGCAATGACCGGCAGTACGGAATAGGCCACGTGCCCCGTTCCTGCAACGAACGTGAAAAGGTAAGTCACCAACGGGCTCAACAGTGTGACGTGTGACGGGTTTTTACGGAGCAAATGTTCTGCCAGTTTCACCATATAATCCAGTCCTCCGGCGGCTTGCATACAGGAAGCTGCCGAGATAACGGCGGCAATCATCAACATGACGTCGATAGGAGGGGCGGTAGGCTGTAAACCAAAAACGAACGTGAGTATCGCCAATCCGACGCCTCCCATAACACCGAGCCCGATACCTCCCAGGCGTGCGCCAATAATAATGGCTGTCAGAACAAATGCTAATTGTAATATCATAGGTTGTTGTTTTAAGTTCGAAACAAAGATAAGTGATTTCTCTCTTTGTATTTTCTTTTTCTTGTATTAACAACAAAAAAGTTATTGAATAGTTTTTGCATATTTATTAAAACAATAACCTTTCTCGTTGGTTATATAAGTACTAACCAAAATGTTATTGTTATAAAACAACCGATATGGAACAGAATTTATCAAAAAAAACTCGTACAGAAAGCGACTTGATAGGTAGTCGTGAAGTGCCGAAAAGTGCACTGTACGGAGTGCAGACACTCCGTGGTATTGAAAACTTTCGCATCAGTAAGTTTCACTTGAATGAATATCCTCTGTTTATTCAGGCATTGGCTATTACAAAAATGGGAGCTGCCGTTGCCAATCGCGAACTGGACTTGTTGACGGAAGAACAGGCGGACGCTATCTTGAAGGCCTGTAAAGAAATACTGGAAGGGAAACATCACGACCAGTTCCCGGTAGACATGATTCAGGGAGGCGCGGGTACTACTACGAATATGAACGCCAACGAAGTGATTGCCAACCGTGCGTTGGAATTAATGGGACATCAGCGAGGGGAGTATCAATACTGTTCGCCCAACGATCATGTGAACCGTTCGCAGTCTACCAATGACGCTTATCCTACCGCCATTCACATCGGACTGTACTACACCCACCTCAAACTGGTAAAACATTTTGAGGTACTGATTGAATCTTTCCGCAAGAAAGCAACAGAATTTGCCCATGTCATCAAAATGGGGCGTACCCAACTGGAAGACGCCGTACCGATGACACTCGGACAGACTTTCAACGGCTTTGCAAGCATTCTCCGGCATGAAGTGAAGAACCTCGATTTTGCCGCACAGGATTTTCTGACAGTCAATATGGGTGCTACGGCTATTGGAACCGGAATCACCGCCGAACCGGAATATGCCGAAAAGTGTATCGCCGCTTTGCGTAAGATAACGGGACTGGATATAAAACTGGCGGATGATCTGGTGGGGGCCACCTCGGATACTTCCTGCATGGTAGGCTATTCGGCTGCGATGAGGCGTGTGGCTGTCAAGATGAATAAGATATGTAATGACTTGCGTTTGCTGGCTTCCGGCCCGCGTTGCGGATTGGGAGAAATCAATCTGCCCGCCATGCAGCCCGGCTCTTCCATTATGCCGGGAAAGGTGAATCCTGTCATTCCCGAAGTGATGAATCAGGTAGCCTACAAAGTGATAGGAAACGACCTTTGTGTGGCAATGAGCGGTGAAGCCGCCCAAATGGAACTGAACGCAATGGAGCCCGTAATGGCGCAGTGCTGTTTCGAGTCTGCCGATTTATTGATGAACGGGTTCGATACTTTGCGTACTTTATGTATCGACGGTATCACGGCGAATGAGGATAAATGCCGCAGAGATGTGCACAACAGTATCGGAGTAGTGACCGCACTGAATCCGGTAATCGGCTATAAGCATTCTACAAAAATAGCCAAAGAAGCGTTGGAAACAGGAAAGGGAGTTTATGAACTTGTCCTTGAACATGACATCCTTTCCAAAGAAGACCTGGACACTATCCTCGAACCGGAAAATATGATAAAACCGGTGAAACTGGATATTCATCCGAACCATTGATTGATATGATAGTAAGTGGAATTTGATTCAATAGGTAAGTCGCCGGGCAGATGTCATATCTGTGCCGGCGACTTTCATTATTTCTTACTTTTTCCCCTCTCGGGAATAATTGCTAACTTATCCGGCAAAATGGTTATTGCTTATCCCTCCGGAAGTAACGACCTTTGCATTATCATTTAAAGATGAACCTGGCAAGGTCTAATCAGAACCAATTAAAAGTATATAGATATGAATGCATTTGATGTTATTATTATCGGTTTCGGTAAGGGCGGAAAGACCCTTGCGGCAGAGTTTGCAAAGCGTGGGCAGAAGGTTGCCATTATTGAACGTTCGGACAAGATGTACGGGGGAACGTGTATTAATATAGGGTGTATTCCCACAAAGACATTGGTGCATCAGGCAAAAATGGCTTCGGCTCTGAAGGACGCCACATTTGAAGAAAGAAGTGAGTTCTACCGGAATGCTGTCTCTGTGAAGGAGTCCGTGACAAGTGCATTGCGAAACAAGAATTACCATAATCTGGCGGATAACCCCAATGTGACCGTCTATACGGGCATAGGTTCTTTTGTTTCCGCCGATGTGGTTGCTGTCCGCACGGCTACGGAAGAAATACGGTTGACATCAAAGCAGATCATTATCAATACGGGAGCGGAAACGGTGATTCCTCCTATTGAGGGAGTTGCGGGTAATCCGTTTGTCTATACCAGCACCTCGATTATGGAACTGGCCGACCTTCCCCGTCGTCTGGTCATTATCGGCGGCGGTTATATCGGTTTGGAGTTTGCGTCTATGTATGCTTCGTTCGGTTCGCAGGTGACGGTGCTCGAAAGTTATCCGGAACTGATAGCCCGTGAGGACCGCGATATTGCTGCAAGCGTAAAAGAGACATTGGAGAAGAAAGGTATTGTTTTCCGGATGAACGCCAAGGTGCAGTCGGTGAATCGTGTTGAAGATAAAGCAATCGTCACTTTCGCCGATTCGCAGACTAACGAGGTGTTTGTGCTTGAAGCCGACGCGGTGTTGCTGGCCACCGGACGGCGGCCTAACACGAAAGACTTGAATCTGGAAGTGGCCGGAGTAGAGGTGGATGTGCGTGGAGCTATCATTGTCGATGAATACCTGAAAACGACTAATCCGAATATACGCGCCGTAGGCGATGTGAAAGGCGGATTGCAATTTACTTATATCTCATTGGATGATTACCGGATTGTCCGTGAAGACTTATTCGGCGATAAAGAACGGCGGACGGGCGACCGTAATCCGGTCAGTTACTCTGTCTTTATCGACCCGCCATTGTCCCGTATCGGTCTGAATGAAGAGGAAGCCCGCTGGCAGAATCGGGATATTATTGTGAAGAAGTTACCCGTTATGGCAATACCGAGAGCCAAGACATTGGGAGAAACGGACGGCCTGTTGAAAGCTATCATTGATAAGAATACGGGAAAAATATTAGGCTGTGTATTGTTTGCCCCCGATTCCGGCGAGGTAATCAACACGGTTGCTGTCGCCATGAAGACAGGGCAGGATTATACTTTTCTGCGTGATTTCATCTTTACTCACCCCAGTATGAGTGAAGCATTAAATGATTTGTTCTCATAATAGCAAGAGGCTATCTAAAAGTCGGTAGTAACTCCATTCTCCTCCTTCGGGAAGGAGGAGTCCCCGTAGGGGGAGGTGGTAGGTGAATGTGTAAGTGAACTGCCCCCAATAGTTAGACACAAAACTATTGGGGGCAGTTCATTCTTTTTGAGGTAGCCTCACTATTGTCAAGTATGTTTTCTACCAGTTTCTTTTCACTGTACGATAGCCGTAACCGATAATCACAAGGAAACAGATAAAAGGTAGAATGAATGAAACGTTGACTGCCGGCAACCAACCGATTTCTTTCATATCAATAATGCTTGCTTGCAATGGAGGAAGAATAGAACCTCCGAGAATAGCCATAATAAGTCCGGCTGCTCCGAATTTTGCGTCATCTCCAAGACCTTTTAAGGCAATACCGTAAATAGTGGGGAACATTAGAGACATGCAGGCGGATACGGCTACCAGGCAATAGAGTCCATAAATATTTTGAAGGAAGATAGTACCTAAGGTGAAAATTCCTCCGAAAATAGCCAGAATCATTAATAATTTTCCTGCATTCAGATAACGCAGAATGAAAGTACAAATGAAACGGCTGATACAGAAAATAATCATTGCTATGATATTGTATTGCTGCGAAAGCACTTCCGCACTCTTTTCGTCCATGCCGAATTCCGGTGACATAAACAGGCGGGTACCATATTGGATTATAAAAGTCCAGCACATGATTTGTGCACCTACATAAAAAAACTGAGCAATCACACCTTCGCGATAACGTGTTTGGGTGAAAATACGTTTTAATGTCGGGAAGAAGTCTATTTTATGGTTCTGATCTCCGTTCTTTGGCATTTTTACGAATCGTATCAAGAGAAGCATAGCTACGATAATCAGACCGATGATGAGATAAGGGGCGATTAGCACTGCAAGATCGCTCTCTTTGATTGCCTGAAATTCACTCTCATTGAGTAAAGCACGTTCTTCAGTACCCATTGGATGTAATTTGGCTTGAATGAATTGCATGGCTACATACATTCCGAGCAATGAACCCATTGGGTTGAAAGATTGGGCAAGATTCAAACGTCTTGTGGCAGTATCTTCTGTTCCCATAGAAAGAATGTATGGATTACAGCTTGTCTCCAGAAATGAGAGTCCGCAAGTCAAGATAAAGTAAGCTATCAGAAACGGGTAATATTCTCCTGTCATTTTAGCAGGGAAGAATAGGAATGCTCCAAAAGCATACAGACCAAGACCTAGCAGAACACCTGCTTTATAAGAATATTTGCGGATGAACATGGCAGCCGGAAAAGCCATGGCAAAGTAGCCTCCATAAAAAGCGACTTGTACTAACGCTCCGTCGGTAGCACTCATCCTGAAGATTTTGGAGAATGCCTTTACCATTGGGTTGGTGATATCGTTTGCAAATCCCCATAACGCAAAACAAGAAGTGATGAGAATAAAAGGGATAAGATAATTGATGCCATCTTTTGACAGGATGGACTGTTTGATGTGTTTCATGGTTCTTTTGGGATATTTTAGGTATTATATAAATGGAACATTCTCTCCATTGGTTTCCATTTTTCCGCGGAACTCATTCCGGGAGCGGCTTGTTGGAAGATAGCCATGTATTCCTCCCATTCCTGTTGGCGGGGAAGAGTATTCAGGCGTGCCATTGCTGTGTCCCAGTCGAAGTCAACGGGAGTTTCGACAATCATAAACAAGCGTGTGCCAAGAATATAGATTTCCATTTCGAGGATGCCTACTTCCCGGATACCTGCAAGGATTTCAGGCCATGCCTCCGCTTGACTATGTCTTTTACGATATTCGGCAATCAATTCCGGAGAATCGCGTAAGTCAAGAGTCTGACAATATCTTTTGACTGGGACGCTGTAAGATTGGACCTGATAACCGGTTTTAGGTGTTTCCATATACTTTTTATTTTTTAGGATAATATACTTGAGGTGTGACACTTCGGCTTACAATCTCTCTTAATTCCCGGAGGTCGGAAATTTCTCCCTTAGCCATTGCCTGTGTCAGAATATTACCTATGGCAGTAGCCTCGACAGGACCAGCGTAAACAGGGATATTGAGTGCATCGGCTGTAAGCTGGTTGAGTAATTTATTCTGCGAACCTCCTCCAATGATGTTTAATTGGCGGATCGGGGAGGGGAGACAATGGTTAAGCTTTTCTACTGCCTGTTGGTATTTGAATGCTAATGATTGGAGTACACATTTTACGGTTTCCGCTTTGCTTTGAGGTATGTGCAGAGAGTGATCCCGGCAATAATTCATAAGAGCAGTCTCCATATTTTCCGGATTCATGAATTCCGGAGCGTCAACAGGGATGATTGTATCAGTTTCCACTTCGGCAGCTTGTGGTATGATTGTATCATAATGTTGTTCTTCTCCACGTGCTTTCCATTCACTCATCAAGCGTTGTAGAATCCATAGTCCTGTGATATTTTGCAGGAAGCGGATGCGACCTCGAACACCTCCTTCATTGGTGAATTCGGCTTTCCGTGCTTCTTCTGTCAATATCGGTTCATTGACTTCAACGCCCAAAAGCGACCACGTACCGGAACTTAGAAAAGCGATAGGAGTTTCTGTCGCCGGAACGGCTGCAACGGCACTGGCTGTGTCATGAGAACCTACGGCTATTACATCTACTGCACCCAGTCCGGTTTCCCGTGCAATATCCTCTTTTAAAGTTCCTCTGATAGTTCCCGGTTGGATAATTTCACCAAACAGATGCTCGGGAAGTTCTAATGCACGAATTGTTTCTTGTGACCAGTTTCGTCGTTTTGCGTCAAGTAATTCCGAAGTGGAAGCGATGCAATATTCATTATTGGCTATTCCGGTCAGGAAGTAACTGAAAAGGTCGGGCATGAACAGAAGTTGGTGGGCAATCTCTAATTGGGGATCCCGGTTCTGTTTCATACTATAAAGTTGGAATAGCGTGTTGATAGCCATGACCTGTATTCCGGTAGTAGTATAGTGTTGCTGTTCATCCAGAACCTTGAATACCTTTGCCGGCATTCCGTCTGTTCTTGCATCCCGGTAACAGATAGGGTTACTTAGCAAATTTCCATTTTTATCAATCAATCCGAAATCTACGCCCCACGTGTCGATACCAATTCCCTTGACGGTATATCCTTTTTGGGCAGCCAGCTTCAGTCCGGTTTTCATGTCTTCGAATAGGGCAGGAAAATCCCAGTAGACATGATTTCCTAATTTTACCTGACGGTTGGAGAAGCGGTGAACTTCTTCCAGTTCCAGCTTTCCATGGAGAAGGGAGCCGGCGATAATTCGTCCGCTACCTCCTCCAAAGTCTGCTGCTAAGTATGTGTTTTTAATGTTGTCTTTCATGGTATGGTATGTACGGATACTATTTTGTTTTCTTTCCTAATACATAGATTTCCAAATCTTCTATTTCTGCCGGTGTCAATACTGAATAATCGCCTCCGGACTGAACAATAATACGGCAAGCCATTTCGAAGAAGGTAGCTCGTTCGTACACTTGATTAAAGTCTTTTCCGCAGACAACTTGTCCGTGGTTGGTCAATAAGACGGAGTTGTGTTCCAACATGGCTTCAACTACTGCTTTGGCCAGTTCGGGTGAGCCGGGACGATAATATGGAATCACAGGTATTTCTGAACCTACATGGCAGGGAATTTCTGCTGTTACATTAAAATTAGTCGGCTTGTTTTTCATGCAGGAGATAGCCGTGGCATACTCCGACTGGAAGTGAAGTACCACATTTACATCCGGGCGTTCGCGGAGAATACCCAAATGGAAAGTACTTTCCATAGAAGGTTTTACACCATTAGTCGGTGTTCCGCTTGCTATATTGCAGATAGAGACTTTTTCCTTGCCAAGGGTAGGAACCCAAGAACCTGTACCGGAAATTAATGCTTCTTCACCAATCCGCCAGGAAAGGTTTCCGCTACTGCAAAGCATAAGTTTTGCATCACCGTAGCGATGTGCTTGTTCAATGAACTGTTCGATATGTTCGTTAGTTATCATGATTGCAAAGATAAATTATTTATTAATAATAGTAACTCAAAATAGGTTAGAAAAATGGGTATTTAGGGACATACTCCCCCGGTAAGGTTTCCTTGCAGGGGATTGTCATTGCGGGCACGGATTACGCTGTTGCTTTCATATTTCTAAAAGCCGTGTAATCCGTGCCTGAAAATTATTTGTAGATAGGACCGTAGGTTGCACAAGCTCTATAGTCTGCTCCTTCTTTATCCATACCGAAGGCATTCCATGCAGCCGGGCGGAACATTTCGTCTTCTTCTACATTGTGCATGCATACCGGAATTCGAAGCATCGAAGCAAGAGTAATCAGGTCTTGACCAATGTGACCGTAGCTGATTGCTCCATGGTTGGCTCCCCAGTTATTCATTACAGAATACACATCCTTGAAAGCCGGTTTGTCGCATAAACGGGGAACAAACCAAGTAGTAGGCCATGTAGGATCTGTACGCATATTCAGTTTTTGGTGGATTTCCGGGTCGATCTCGACAGTCCAACCTTCTGCAATTTGAAGAACGGGACCGAGGCCTTTAATTAGGTTCAGACGCATCATAGTTACAGGCATACCACCTTTTGACAAGAAATTAGATGAAAAACCGCCGCCACGGAAGTAATCGCGGTCTGCCGGATACCAGGTCGTTGCTTTAAGGCAGTTTTCTACATCTGTGTCAGTCAGGTTCCAAGGTTCTTTCATTACCGGATTTCCTTCTGCATCCAATGATTGTCCCGAACCGTCTAGGGTTGTTGCTCCGGAGTTGATAAGGTGGATAATACCGTTGGCGGCCAGCCCTGTCAGTTCTTTGCCGGTTACACGTTTCACAGCTTCGGGGCTCCAGTAAGTACGTACATCAGAGAATATTTGAGCACGGTTGGTCAGTAAGTGTCCGAACAGCATTGCCACACCGTTGCAGGCATCGTTCTCGGTAGCTACCACGAATGCTTCGCGGATACCGTTCCAGTCGAAGGAAGTATTCAGCAGAGCTTCGGGATAGTCGCCATTAGGATAGAAGTCAGTCCATTGGCGTTGTCCTTGGAAACCGGCTGCAATAGCATTGTGGCCTAATGCTTCTTCTTTGAAGCCCATTTCTTTCAGTTTAGGATTACCGGTCATCAGGTCGCGCATGATAATCATCATCTTCACGATAAATTCCCAGTCTTTATCTTTCTCTTCGCGGTTTTTACGTTTTTCGGGACGATTTTTGAAGTCATCGCCTTCGTTTACTTTGCAATGCTTTTCTGTCCATGCCATTGCTTTTTCATATTCTTCGTGGTCATAGATATCTTCTTCCATGCGGCGGATGATTTCTGTCAGGTCGACAGACTCATTACGCATTCCCAGGTATTCCTGGAAGAAATCAGGATTAACGATAGAACCGGCAATTCCCATAGATACGCTACCCATTGACAGGTAAGATTTTCCTCTCATTGTAGCTACTGCCTGTGCGGCGCGTGCAAAACGAAGAATTTTTTCCGCTACATCTTCGGGAATGCTGTTATCATCCAAATCCTGTACGTCATGTCCATAAATGCCGAATGCAGGAAGTCCTTTTTGTGCGTGTCCTGCCAATACTGCTGCAAGATATACTGCTCCCGGACGCTCTGTTCCATTGAATCCCCATACAGCTTTCGGGTAATGAGGGTTCATATCCATAGTTTCCGCACCGTAGCACCAGCAAGAAGTTACGGTAATAGTAGAACCTACACCTTCTCTTTCGAACTTTTCAGCACAGGCTGCACTTTCAGCAACACGGCCGATAGTGCTATCGGCAATCACGCATTCCACAGGGCTTCCGTCACCGTTTTTCAGATTACTGCTAATTAATTCGGCTACTGCTTTAGCCAAGTTCATTGTCTTTTCTTCAAGGCTTTCACGAACGCCACCCTGGCGACCGTCGATAGTGGGACGAATCCCGATTTTCGGATACTTTTTCATGGTTTCTTAATTTTTTTATTTAGTAAATAACATCTGTGCTGAGCTGTGCTGATTGTGCGGCAAAAAAAATCAGAGTGACTTTCGAAGTCGCACTTCAGTAGGCATGTACTTTTGTATCGGGACATTGTTGAGTACGAAGTTTGCCGCTTCATTTCCCACCATTTCCCAGTCAATACTTAATGAAGTAATTCCTTCGTCGATGACCTCGTATGAAGGAATATCATTATATGCTAACAGACCGAAATCTTTTCCGCATTTCAGTCCTGCCAATCTTCCTTGTTTTACTACCTTTACTACATCTTGCTGTTTGATAGCAATGTATACAGTCCCTTTGCGGACCGTCAGGTTCTCGATATCTTCCTGTATTTCATGCAAGAAGCCTTCTTTTTCACAGAAACGTGTGAAATACTCCTTACTACTCTGAGGGTGTTTCAAACCTTTAGAAAACAGGAAAACGATTTGAAGATATTTCTGCATTCTTTCTTTTAGTGTAAATAATGCTAGATAGAATGAATCATCGAAATCCTGACAGATATACGAGTATTTATCTTTCTCAAATTTTCCGAAATCAAGGAGTAATAACCTGGAAGGATTGATTTTATTCAGAGCTGTGCTGAACTTTTCGTTATCGAAGTTCATCACTATATATTTTTTATACTTTCCTATGGATTCACGGATGATAGTATTGAAAAGCCGTTCATTGTATTGGTGGAATAACAAGTCTACTTTATAGTTGATAGGCAAATGTTTTATGAAACTATTGTATAAGGCCTCTTTGAAAGGAGTATATTCGTCAAGTAATAATAGGATATTGGTTACCTGACTGGTCACATAGTATCCTTTTCCCGGTGTAGAGTCTATCAGACCCCGTTCGCGTAAATCCAGAAAGGCTTTAAAAACAGTATCCCGTGATACTCCATATTGTGCACTTAACTGATTGATAGAAGGCAAGGAATCTCCCTCACGAAATTCTTTCATGGAGATTGCCTGGCTGAGCGTGTCTGCCAATTGTGTGACTTTGCTCGAGTGTTGGCCGAATGTTGCTTTCTTATCAGTTCGTCTCATCCTTATTTATTATTGATAACTGTGCTGAACTATGCTGATGCAAAGAAAGGAATTTTATTCTAAATAGGAGAAATAATTTACTATGTTTTATAGCATAAAGAGGATAATTTCACATGACGTAACATAGAATCTGCTATTTGTAGATTATCAGGTCTCTGTATAAAACCTCAGTTTCTCTCGTGTTGAAACAAAAAAATCCCCTCCGGCGAACCGGAGAGGATTTATAGCTTTTCCTTGTTTCTTGTTCGGAATCTGCCGAATTTATTCAGCAGCAGCTTCTGTTGCAGGAGCTTCTTCTGCCGGAGCAGCAGTTTCTTCTGCAGGTGCTTCAGCGGCAGCTTTTTCAGCAGCTTCAGCAGCTTTCTTTTCAGCGAGTGCTTTTGCTTTCA
>ENA-ORUW01000781-ORUW01000781.1-human-gut-metagenome-genome-assembly--contig:-NODE-781-length-26974-cov-5.884988_pt1 | contig 26974 bp, 25 predicted proteins | sample MGYA00242088_ERZ509227 | MGnify/ENA primary metagenome ERZ509227 (study PRJEB26280, sample SAMEA2338816) | human gut metagenome | biome: human gut; feature: human-associated habitat; material: faeces... | reverse complement strand
GCTGGGCTGGCAGGCACCGTGGCAGCGGCATGCGCTGCTGCTTTCCAACACCTGGGGAGACCGGAACAGGGACGCGCGGGTGTGCGAGACGTTCGTGCTGCAGGAGATCGATCGCGCCGCAGCGCTTGGCCTGGACACGGTGCAGATCGACGACGGCTGGCAGAAGGGCACGACGGTGAATTCCGCGCGTCCGTTGGGGGGCGTGTGGGAGGGCTATTACGCGGCGGATGCGGACTTCTGGACGCCGCATCCGGAACGGTTTCCCCGCGGGCTGTACCCAGTGGCGGAGCATGCCGCCGCGCGTGGCGTAGCGCTGGGCTTGTGGTTCTCTCCGGATTCCTCCGGAGAATTTGCAAACTGGCGGCGGGACGCGGAAACGTTGCTGCGGCTGTGGAGGACCTATGGAGTGGCGGTATTCAAGCTGGACGGCGTCAAGCTGCGCACGCCGGCGGCGCGCGCGAAATACCTTTCCCTGCTGGAAATGGTTACAGCACAAAGTGGGAGGCGCGTGATGCTTCAGCAGGACATCACCGCCGAGCAGCGTATGGGATATCTGGCTGCGCGGGAATACGGCACGCTGTTTGTGGAAAATCGCTACACGGATTTCGGCAATTATTATCCCCATCGTACGCTGCGCAATCTGTGGATGCTTGCCCGGTATGTCCCGGCCCAGCGGATGCTGTTCGAGCTGCTGAACCCGGCGCGCAACACAGAGCGGTATCGGCCCGACCCCCTTGCGCCCGGACGGTATACGGCAGACTATCTGTTTGCGTCCGTTATGGCCGCGCAGCCGCTGCTCTGGATGGAGCTCTCCGGGCTGGGGCAGCAGGACGCGGCGCGCCTGCAGCAGATCATCGGTGTGTACCGTCTGCACCGGGAGGCGATGTGGGCGTGCGATGTGCGCCCGGTCGGGCAGGAACCGGATGGCCGCTCGTTCACAGGCTTTGCATTTACAAGTCCCTGTGGGCAGAAGGGATATCTCCTGCTGTTCCGTGAAAATGTGCCGGAAAGCGCCTTCACCTTTACGCGGATGCCGCAGAAGGCCCGGCTGCGCCTGCTGTGTGCAAACGGCCCGGTTGGGCAGGGATACACGCCCGCAGGCGACCTGTGCCTGCGTTTTGCAGCCCCGCGCACCTATGCGTTTTATCAGTGGCAGACATAAAGCGCCGACCAAAGAGGCGCACAAAAAACGGCAGGGCATGCACGCCCTGCCGTTTTGGGCAGAAAGAGAGGAACCGGTCAGCCTGCGTTGTCCCCGCGGCGCACCGCCGAGGGCGAAATGCCGAACCTGCGGCGGAAAGCCTTATAAAACGTGTTTTGCGTGGAAAAACCGCATTGTACGGAAATTTCGGTTATACCCAGCTCAGAGCCGCGCAGAAGCTCCATTGCACGGGAGAGCCGCAATTCCTCCACATACTCGGTAAAGCTCTTGCCTGTCTGGTCCTTCAAAAACTGTGTGACGTATTTTTTTGAGATATGGAACTGTTCGGCAGCCATGGCGATGTTGAGGTCCGGCCGGGTGTACTGTTCGTTCAGCCAGGCGAGAACGCGCCGCTGAAGAGCTTCGTTGTGGCTGCGCTTGAGGGAATCGACATGGCTGCATATCTCAAAGCAGCAGTCGCGCAGGTTCTGCACCTGCCGCCTGGCGGACTGCCGGTTATCATAAGAGCAAAGATAGGCGATGTCTTCGCACTCCACCTTTTGCGCCGCGGCGATCAGCACACCGCGCACGCTGAAGAATGCCTGCTGAAAGTTCTGCGGCGAAAGATCGTCCACATGGAACAGTTCGCCGATGAGAGACTGCGCTTCCTGTGCGCGGCCGGATAAAAGGTATTCATTCAGCCGTTCCAGACTGGTGATATCGGTTGTCGTTACACGGACAAGGCTTTCGCCGCTCAGATAGCATACCTTTTGTGTGCGGTCGGAATAAGCGGCCATGTTGCGCGCCTGCCAATATACAGAGGAAAGCTGTTCCAGCCGCGTAAAACGTCCGCTGAGAATCAGCGGTTCCGTCATTTCCAAAAGGCCGTGCAGAGCCTCGGTCTGCCGGCACATCTGTACTTGCTCGGCTTCGGTACCTTTGTCCAGCGTCAGAACAACGAGTACGCTGCCCTCGGTGGTGTTGTAAACGAACTGCGTGCGCCCGTAGCTCTGGCGCACCTGTTCCGCGATCATCATCAAGCGCAGCTCCTCGCCCACGTGCGTCTCTGTCTGCCGCTCCTGCGCGGGGATCAAAAGAAGATAGTTGTAGTCCGTCAGATGCATCTGTTCGCACATTTTTTTCTGTTCTTCGGCCGTGCCCGCTGCGCCGGTCTTTAAAAATGCTTCTACGCGGCTATGGTCCAGCTCGCCGCGGGCGCGTTCCAGTTCAGCCGAAAGCTGGCTGTGGTTGCGCAGCTTCTGGACGAGCAGATCGTTGAACAGACGGGTGTTCGCCGTTTCGGCATCATCCAGCGTGTCCAGTATGGGCTTGAGCTGGCGCAGCTCCCACAGCGTCATTGCGGAACTGAGCAAAAAGCAGCCCAGCAGCCCCGCACCGATGTAAAACCATATGGCGCGGTTGACGGCGCGCAGGTTTTCGGCGTAAACGGAATAGGGCAGGCCAATCACGGCGCTGGCGCCAAGGCTGGGGATGCTACGGGAAACAAACAGATACTTCTGCCCATCATACCATTCGATTCCCGTTTCATTTCCGGAGAAGGAGAGGGCGGCCCCGTTGCAGCGGTACTGGCTCAGCAACGTGCCGTCGTCCCGCACGAGATAAAACAAGCCGTCATTGCGCCATTTTTCCGTGGGCAGAAACAGGTTAGACAGAGTGCGTTCCCGAATCAGTATATTGCAGGCACCGCGGAATTGTCCGCCGGAGTTGATGAACGGCTGCGTGATCGTCAGATAGGAATCCGGATAATTCGTGCGGTTCAGCACAACGCTCTGTGCGGGCAGGTAAAGCGTCTCACGCGCGTCCTGCCATGCGGCCCAGGTGTCCTGGGGGACATCGCGGTACTCCAGCGCGCCCGGATAAAAGCTCTCATATCCGGAAAAAACGCGATAAGGGTCGATCACAAAATGGTTGCGCGCAAAGGTGACGTAGCTGTAAGCGGTGTAAGACATGCTGTAAGTAAGATCCTGAAGCAGTGTGGATGCGTTGAAAGACGTCATGTAGTCGCCCATCAGCGAATCGTCATCGCTCACGGCCAGCAGCTTGTAGGAATCGTCGTTGAACAGCTTGTTCGTGGTAAACCGCAGGTCGCTGAGATATCCTTCAAAGGTGCTCACGGCAGTGGCGAGCTGTTCGGCGGCGTCGGTGAGCTGCGCTTTTTCAGTCTGCTGGTGCATCAGGCCGTATAAGGGAAAAAGAATGACGCAGAACACGAGAGGTACGACCAGATAACGTGTCAGGCGGCCGAGCCAGATGCGGATGATCCATTTGCTGCGCATGCGCTTCTCCCCCATATACAGTCGTCCGGGGGTTGGTTTCCCGGGCGTTCTTGATAAACTAATTATATCATTATCCGGCAGAGAAAACAAAAGTACATCTGAAAAATGGCTTTGGAATCACAAGAAAAATCCACAATGCTTTTTACAAAATGGAGAGCGCCGCTGTTTTTCAGATGCCCGCAGCAAAAATTTCACCCGGCGGAAGCCGGGCGAGGTGATAAAGATGCAGCAAAACAGCTTTTGGAAAGCCTTTACGGTTGTTTTTTGCTTCCGTACCCGGAGCCTATGAGCCGCCATGTTCCAAATGGGCGGCAACAGTGCGCTGCAGGCGGGTTTGTTTTGGCAGCGCAGCGGGAGCTTTTCCATTGAATGGTCACAAATAGAAGGATTGGTTTTCGGGGCCGGCCTCGTATATCTTATAGTCGTTTCCAAATCAGAGAATTTCGGAGTCCTCCGGCAGGAATGCGTCCAGCGCGGGCCAGAGAAGCCCGGTGCTGCACAACACAGCCAAGGGCTTACCGTTCTCATACAAAGACGAAGCGTGCAGAGCAAAGAAGCGCTCTGCCTGTTCGTAGGAATCGCGCAGCGCATGATCTGAAAGTTGGGCAACCGGGAGAATGTATACGGACAGAGCAGGGCAGTGTGCTGCAATGCCGGGCGGAAGCGGTTCGCTTGAATCGACCGGGACGGTATTCAAACTCCAATGTACCGACCCGGAACAACCGGCAGGCAAGATGCCGCCAGCCCCAAAAGGCACAGTCAAATATGAACTGGCCGGAACGGGCTTTAACCTCCAGCAAAAAGCGGAAAAGCAGCCCATAGTATCGGGAAAAATCTCTTTCGAAATACCGAGTGAACGGTATTTTTCCCGCATGCGGCAGGCTGAAGCCAAATACAGAGCTCAAAGATGTATGCCGTTCGGATCCTGTAAGGAAAGTGCGTGGGAGAAAGAGCAGCGTGGTGAAGGGGGGCTGGAGGAAGAGGACTATCTGTTTCGGCAGCCCGGTGGGGATTCGAGGGTGCCGGGTACATTCACATTCCGGTTCAAAAAGATTCTGCAAGAGGGCGATTTGCCGGACAATTTGAACGTGCACAGCCTGCGCCATACAAACGCCAGCATGCTCATTGTTCAGGGCGTAGATGTAAGTCTGCTGGGGCACGCACAGCCAAGCGCGACTTTGGATATCTAAAGACACGCTTTCGACAAGAACAAAAAGCTCGCATAGCAGAAGCTGGCCGAGGCGATGGGGTTATAGAGGAAAAGAAAAACAGCCCTCGGAATTCCAAGGGCTGTTTTGGTGCGCCCGACTGGATTCGAACCAGCGGCCTTCCGGGTCGGAGAACTGTGACAGACAGATTTAAATGGCGTAACCGTGCTGCTTTTAGATGAAATGCACAAGTTATAAAGACTGGTAAAAAGCCCGCGAAGCCTTTTGCCGTCGGCCTTCGCAGGCTTTGTTCCGGTAGTAGTCAAACAGTAGTCAGAATCGTTGGATCAGGCCTTGTTTGAAAAATCAGGAAAGCTATACTAAATCAACAAAATAGCGATAGAGGCCAGGTGAACAAGGATCGCTACTTTTTTTCGTTCGGAGCGCGCCGCTTAAGGAGCAGAAGCAGTATGAGCATTCCCGCGCACAATATTGCGGCAAGGCTCAACAGAAACAGAGGCGCGGAGTCTCCTGTCTGAGGAACGTTGACGGCGGATGGACCGTTTCCGCTGGAGGATGACGTGCCGCTGTCCGGAGCGGCGCCCGGAGAGGAAGAACCGCCGGAGGAAAGAGCGCCCGAGGAGGATATGCCCGAAGAAGCACTGCTTGAAGCCGGGCCGCCGGAGCTGTCGTCAGGGCTCACATCTGGCTTCAAAGAGATGCGGTACGGCTGGGGGGAAAAGGTAGCCGATCTCATCAATGATGAGCATCCTGTACTTAGCGAGAATCTTCAGCTTGTCGGGGGGACGATTTTCAAAGGAGGCCTTTTTAAGCTGCTCAATGAGTTGATGGCAGTTGATGTAGTATGTAGAGAATCTGTGCTGAGCAGCCACCAGGCCGAGCGCGGAAGCCAGGTGGGTTTTGCCTACACCAGGCGGGCCGAGAAAGACCACATTTTCTCCGCTCTCCAGAAAGCGCATGGCAGCGAATTCAACAATCTGGCGCTTGTCGATGGAGGGCTGAAAGGAAAAGTCAAAGTCGTCCAGGGTTTTCTTGATGGGGAAGCCGGACACCTGTACTTGCTTTTCATAGGCGCGTTTGCGTTTGAATTTGGCCTCTTCGGAAAATATATAATCAAGAACCTCCACAATGTTGAGTTTGTCAGCAACAGCCCGTTCCAGGTAGTTGTCCAAGATTTCCAGCGTGTTTTTCATCTTGAGGCTCTCCAGGTTTTCCCGGAGTCTGTCCACCGTCAACTCACTCATACAGCACCTCGTCATACCGGCTTAAATCTCTGGATTTCAGTGGGAAGTCAATGATGTTGCCCTGTTCCAAAAGAGGGTTTTCCACATCCATGGAGTGCTTGAGGGTGAGCCTGCGGTAGTGTTGGTGATTGACGACGATATCCTTTTTCTGATACGATATCCGATGCAGAGCGATCTGCTTCCCCTCGTAGTATGCGGCCAGCATGTTGTCGAGGGCCACGACTGCCACATCCTTGCCGACATACTCTGCGGGAACAGAGTACTGGTTGCCGGCATAGCTGATGAGGCAGTCTTTTTGTACCCGGCGAAGATTAATTTTGTCGATGATATATTCGCGTTTGAGAGGGCTTAGTCCCTCTTTTTTCAATCTTTCAAAGGGAATCTCGTTGATAGTGGCATGAACCTTTCCGTTGACTTTGTTACACTAGGCTAGAGCTTGTCCGTTGAGATCTGCTAAGCTGTTGTATTTGATCCCGATCATGAAGTTGTTCCTCACAAACCGAACCGTCCGTTCTACTTTCCCCTTGGTCTGTCCGCGGTATGGGCGGCACAGGATGGGCTTGAAGCCATAGAATCCCGCGAAGTCTTCAAACTGCCGGTTCAGGGTGCTGTCCTCCTGTTTCAGAAGCTGTTTCACTACCACCTGCTTCATGTTGTCGTACAGGATCTCTTCCGGATACCCGCCAAAATACCGGAATGCATTCTGGTGACATCGGATGAGGATGTTCGTGCTCATGTCCGTGACAAACTCAATATATCGCATCCGGGAGCAACCCAAAACAAGAAGAAAACAGTACCGCCTTTTCCATTTCCCGTCCTCATACACCGTATGCTCCTCAAAGAATCCCCAGTCCATCTGCCCTTGTTTTCCTGGCATTGTTTCAAACCGAACCGTTGCCTTTTCGTCCAGATCCATTTTTCGGCTTCTCACATGCTCCTTGACGATGCTGTAATTCCCTTCAAATCCTTGCTCTTTCAGTTTTTCCAATATTCGTACCGCTGAATATGGCGCTTCCTCCAGCCACTGGTCTACCTGTTGCTTGTACTCATCCAGCTTTGTGGGTTTTGGTGCTGACAGTGTATACTCCGGTTTTTGTGGTGATTCTGCGTACCGTTTAGCTGTCCGCGGATCTATGTGGTATTTTTTCCTAACTCTGTGTAGCTCATTCCTTTGAGCCTGTCATTTCGGATGTCTATCCATTTTGCTCCTTCCATTCCGACTTCCTTTCCGCACTGAAGTCAATATGTATTTTACAACCGACAAGATTTTGGAGGTAAGCGGAGAAATGTCTGAAGCTCTGTTTGAAGAGAAAAAAAGAACCAGTATTATTAAATCGAATGGGATTCGATTAACAGAAAAGTCACGCAATGACAAAGCTGCGGGACAACGGGATATGGGACTATTCCGGTAATTCAACTCCGAGTTCCAACTCCATATCAGCCTTCTGAGTTTGGTTGATAAGCAATTTGATTTGTTCGATTTTGCAATTGCGGGACTTGCGCTTTTCGGCGTAAGCCCCGCTTTTGTATATAAAAATAAGTGCAGCGGATTCACCGCTGCACTTTTAAAAATCATTTTCTGTTCTGGGACCAATCAGCCGAAAAGAATCGCTAGATAGTCTTGCTGTCCATCCAACACACGTAAAATAGAAAGCATGTTATCCTCGCTGATCTCATAAAAAACCAAATGCTTGGCGACTACAAAAAAACGTATAGAAGTTTTTTTCAAATCTTGCTTCCATAGATATGCCCATCATTGGATTCTCTTCCAGCAAAGATATTGCCTTCAAAATAGACGCGACCAGCTTTTGAGCGGCCTTTTTATTGCCAAGAGTCTGTGCAATATATTCCTGCGTCTGGCGAATATCCAATACCGCCTGATGCTTGTATATTATTTTTATTAAACGGGCCATCGCCTTGGCTTTGATAATTTCAGCATTATTTTCATTTACCTCGAAAGGAAAGCCTCCTGCATTCAGAGACTGCTGAAAAAAACATTGACCGCGTCTGTCAATGTGAGCCCATTTTTTCCATACACGTCTTCCAACTGTTTGCGCAGTACCGGATTGATTTGGATGCGAAACATATCCGTTTTCGCAGATGAAACGATATTTTCCATTTATCCAGCCTCCTGTCTAAAACCCGCATATCACAGACCCCTTTCAACCCGTCGACATTGTGGCCACAAAAGCGCCACAATGTCGCAATTCCGCGAGAAGGTAAGATGTAATATAAATCATATTCACAGTATTCACCCAAATTCAAAACATTGTTTGCCTTTATGCTTTAATATACCGTGTATTCCGCCCCTGTCCGATCCGCTTAATGCTGCCGTTTCTCACCATAACTCCCAGCACAGCTTCTACTGTAGTTGGACTGACATCGGGCAGTATCTGGCAAATGTCGGCTTTGGAGATGGGAGTAAGGCTATTCAATACAGTGGCTTCCACGCGAGCTTTCTTTGTGATTTTCTTTCCATGGACAACAGCAAAGCGTTTATCAAGTTCCTTATAGCATATATAAAGCGTAGAAAGGAAATTCTCTATAAAAGGGAAATAGCTGTTTTCGTTTTCGGCCCAGCCTTCGGAAGATTGCCGCAAGGCTTCATAGTAGTATGCTTTATAGTTGTTGATCTGTTCCTCGAAAGAAACATACTTTCCTGCGTCATAGCCATTTTTATAAAGTAAAAGTAGGGAAAGTAGCCGAGACATTCTGCCATTTCCATCACGAAATGGATGAATACAGAGAAAGTCCAGAATTACGCAGGGAATAAGCAGAAGCTGGTTGATATTGGAGTCGCTTCTGGCCGCCATATAGGCTAATTCCAGTTGTTCCATCGCCTGGGGCGTTTCTTCTGCAGGTGTTGGCCGGAAACGAACCCTCTGCTGACCTACGGCGTCTACCTCCAAAATCACATTGTCATCGGTCTTATACTGGCCGCCATATTCATATCCCGCAATGGACATCATCATCTCGTGAAGCCGAAGAATATCGCTCTGCCGGAAGTCAATGTGCTCATAACTCAAATGGATCGTATTCAGAGCATCCCTATACCCGGCAATCTCCGCCTCATTGTGGTTTAAGGGGGTGCTGTTTTGGTTGACGATGGCGTGGATACGCTCATCACTGGTTACGATACCTTCTATGGCATTCGAGCTTTTGACTGACTGCACCTTAGCAATAGATTCCAGTTCAGTAAAAACCTGCGCGTATTCATCCTTCCGAACTCCCGCCATTGTTTTTAACGAAACAATGCTGGAAGTTAGATTGACCAGATTCGCCGGGAGTAATCCGTTGTTCAAAAAAGAATAGTTAAATACTCTCATTCCACATCCTCCATTTTTATCTGCATATAATATTACCATTTTATATGCAGATAATCAACCCCATGAGCAGCTTTTCTGCATATTTTACTTTGTTTTATATGCAGATATTCTTTCAAACGGTGCATATCACTCCGCAACGTCTTGAGCCATTGTTCCATTTTGAAAGCGCCAACCTTATTCAGATAGGCCAAAGCGTCTGCCTGTCCCCGGAAATAGATATGTTCCCGTTCCATATTGTCGGCCTGCATATACAGCCGGATGAATTTTTCAAGACTTTATATTCCTCGGTTGAGCAATGAAATTTTCCAACTTTATAGTCAAAAGTCAAATGAATCATAATTTTGCCTTTGGAATAGAGGTAAATTCCTGTGCGATTAAGATTACTATCGGTAACACCACATGATATTTGCAATCCCAAAGGGAATTTTTCTTTTTTCATTATCGACATTAGTCTTCTTCTGAACCACTCGCCTTGCGAAGTGAAGCCATATGTAACAGAAGAACAAGTCAGAGTGGCCAAAGCGGTGAACACATTGTCTTTTTTACTGCACCACCAGCCAGAGCGCTTCAAACGTGTAGGGCGCACAGAGTATGCGCACTACGACCATGACAGCTTGAAAGTGGGCGCCAATGGGAAATGGAATTGGCACAGCAGGGCGTAGGAGGAACAACGGCGATGCAGATCGTCTGCGCGGATGCGCCTTTCCTTTCTTCTCCTCCTGTAACCGAGGAAAAGAACGTCGGCTTTGCATTACCGCCGCGCGGCGATCATTTCAAAGCATATCAATATCTGACGGGGCGCGGTGTCTGCGATGAGGTCCTTGCATTCTGCTTTCATACAGGCCGCGTCTATGGCACAAACCGCAAGACAGCAGAACGGGAATACACGAACTGTGTTTTTGTGGGCTTTGATGAATCGGGAAATCCGGCCCATGCGAGGCTGCGGGGTGTATAAGACTCTCGCCGCAAAGTACCACACAAAGGTTAGAAGCATCAGAGATAAGTATCGCATTGGCAAGGACTTTGGAATCCGCTATGAGACGAAATTCGGAATGAAAACGGCCTTATTCTATAACGAAAGTTTTCGGATACAAACGGAAGTAGTAACGGGCGAATTTGATACGATTGCCAAGAGCTATTTTCGTACCAGCCCTTGCAGTCTGATTCAAAGGCTAAAAGCACGGAAGTGTAAGTGGTGTGAAACGGAAAATGTGGACTTGGAAGTTCACCATGTACGCAGATTAAAGGATTTGAAGGGAAAAGCCCTATGGGAACGGGCGATGATTGGGCGCAGACGCAAGACGATGGTTTTGTGTACCGCCTGTCATGATTTGTTACACGCTGGAAAATTATACTGATTTCTGGAGAGCCGGATACGCTGAGCGGTGTAAGTCCGGTTCGGAGGGGAGTTCTTGGAAACCTACCGCAGTAATACGGTAAGGCGCCGGGTGCTTACCCTACTTTTGAACTTTATTACGGTGTAGACAATATGCAGTGGAGGTTGACGGGATATCGTTATAAGAGTATTATATGTATATAATAATGCTATATGGGAGGCGACCAATTTGAATATCAAGCCGTCAGCATCCATTCGAAACAACTACAACGAAATTTCGGCACTGTGCAAATCCACAGGAGAGCCAGTCTATTTAACCAAAAACGGCGAAGGAGATCTTGTGGTGATGGATATCGAAGCCTTTTCCCGCCGTGAAAAAATGTTGAAATTGCGGGAAGAACTTCTTGCCGCGGAAGAAGACCGTTTGAATGGTGCACAGGGGTATACGCCTCAGGAGGTAGCAGTAGCAATGCGTCAGGCGATCCAGGAGGCAAAAAAACGGCATGGATGAAAAGGTTTACGATGTAGAAATTAGACCGGGTGCTATGAAAATGCTGGTAGAACAGGCGGCTTTTCTTGCGGAGTTCAATGATGAAGCAGCGGAACGCCTTGTGCAAATGTTCGAAGAAAGCGCTGCTTCTCTGTCACAGTTTCCCAAAAGAGCGCCGGAGCTGAATGATGCATATTTGCCGCCACATAAATATCGCAAGTTGCTTTTTGCAGAGCATTATTTAATGGTATATCAAGTTGCAGAGCGTAAAGTATTTGTGGATTTTATTGTAGACTGCCGACAGGACTATCAATGGTTGATTCGGTGAATCGAAAAGAGTTTGACGAACAGGGCGACCGGAAACGGCCGCCCTGTTCGTTTTGGAGGTGCGAAATCATTTGGATGACAACTGGATCGTAGAGAATCTGGAAAACGCATTGGCGACGTGGAATGAGAAGCTGGCGGAGATCTGGCAGCTTGTGAGCATGACGCCGCAGGAATTTAAAGACGGTGGGATATGGAACATCGTTGAGCAGATCAACGGCGCGCTGCAGGCCATCGGGTATGGTCTGCTGGTTCTGTTTTTCGCCATGGGGCTGTTCAAAAACACGGTAAACTTTCAGGAGCTGCGCCGCCCGGAGGCGGCTTTGCGGTATTTCCTGCATTTTGTGGCGGCGTTGTAAGCACGATGGCCGGGCAGATGGGCGGTATGGCGGGAAATGTGGGCACATTGCCCGGCGAGATCAGCGCGGCCATCGGAAACGTGGGCTTTCTCGCATCCATCCCGCTGTGGCTCGTGACGATTTTGGGCAGCCTGTTCATTACCGTGCTTTCCTTTATCCTGATCATGACGGTGTATAGCCGTTTTTTCAAAATATATATTTACGCGGCTTTGGCCCCGGTGCCCATCGCGGCGTTTGGCAGCAGCGAGACGGCGGCTACGGGGAAGGCGTTCCTCAAGGGATATGTGGGCGTGTGTCTGCAAGGTGCGGTCATCGTGCTGTCCTGCCTGATCTTTTCCGCATATATGGGCAGCGGGTCGCCCGCGGCGCCGTCAGGCTCAGCGGTTTCGATGGTTTGGACCTATGTGACGGAAATAATCTTCAACATGCTGGTCCTTGTGGGGCTGGTAAAAAGCTCGGACCGCATTGTGCGGGAAATGATGGGCCTGCGGGGCATGCGAGCGAGTTTAGCGTCATGTAATTTGTCAGCAAGCAGGACGCAAAGAAGTTGAACGATACCGGCAAGGAAAAGGCCGACTTTGGTGGCCGCCACGTGTGTCTTTGAATGTGTTGATGGAACGTTCAACAGCGGTACGATGCTTAAGAATTGATTCAAAAAAGAGATCGCCGCGGGAAATGCCAAGGTACAGTCACCGGTTTCTATTTAACTGAATGTAAGCGTAACGTCCGTATTTTGAGGACGTACATAGATTTTAGCAATGACAAAGCCAAGTAAATCTGCCATCCAGCTTTTATCGGCAAGGATTTCGGGCAGATATATTTAAGGCGAGGAAAACGGTGCGTTCCATTCGCCCTGCCTTATGGTTTAAACGGCGTACCGTCGACCGGGAAAAGAGGCGTTCTGTTTTCATTGCAGCCAGTATCCTGCCGCGAAGATTGATGGGGATTAGTGCTTTGGCAAAGCAAAATCTTTCATCAAAAAGCGTAATTGTCGTAACTGCCAAATGCGACGTCGCTCGCAAAGGTACCGTAACGGAAAACTGGATGAGTCACCTGAAAGTCTCGCAGCACAGACTTTAAAGAAGTGAAATCTCCAATTTTCTTATCAATTTCAGGTGTTTTCGTGCGAGTGTCTCTCGGTCCTTCCGAATCCTTTTCGCGGAAAGCTTCGTCAAACAACTCTAAATGCCGCACAGTGCCCAAACCATTTATGAGAACCGTCGCGCGTTGCACGTAGCACATGTACCCATTAATGTATTGAATTTTTACGGAGGGGTTGAACATCGCGATGCCGGAATACTTCACATTCTTTCCCACTTGTGTATTCAGATACTTCAGGCTGTTTTCGGCCACATAGCTTTCGATGCCGGTCGTGTTGAAAATGAGCAAATCAGAAAACGCCTCATCTATTATCTCACGGTAAATCGGTTCCGTCAAATCCACGAGCCGTTCAAAGACCACTCGGATGTAATCGTAGAAATCATGTTTGAAACATGTAAGCTTAGTGGCGTCAGGAACCTTAGCGAAACCGCAGTAATCAGCCATTTCATAGCTGAACCGCAGGGTGGTGAGCGGTCGAATGTCCTCAACATAATGGAAAATCCGCTGTAAAAACAGGGACTTGATAAAGCTATCCAAATCACATTTGCGGTTGCGGCCAAAGCGCTGATAAAAGGCGTGACAGAACGTATCCGAGACGAGTTCATCCCAGTTGATGTGTTCGTCCAGCAGTTTGAAAAGCTCCGGCTTATCGTTTTTAAGACCTTTCCCGACATTGTGGTAGATGTCCAGCAGCGACATCTGCACATATTTATTTCGCATGGCTTTTCCTCGGTTTTTTGTGTGTCTTTGGAACTTTGACACTTACAATTAAACCGATTTCATTAAAGAATCAATGCGGATGGAGTTTCGACTTCTGGGACACATACATCACTAGATAATACTGCTTTATTCCCTCAGACTTCGCCATCTGAACAAATAGCTGTTTCCTACGTCATAGCTCCCATACGGTTGGAACACAATATGGACAAGGGAATGCGCAATCCAACTAAGATTATGTGCCTTCATTACATCTACACTGTCTGGAGTATACCCACCGAAGCGCAGTTCAATGATTAGATACTCAATCTATTGACTTCTTCTTTAAGGTTCTTGCCTGCCTTGAAAACAGGAGATTTCTTGGCAAAAATATCAATGGACTGTTTTGTATTGTGATTAAATCTATTATGACCTGAAATCTCGCGTACGGTAAAAATACCCGTCCTTGTATAAGTTGGACAACCTCTCCACTAACTAATGCGTCTTCTAGGACACCATAAAAGGCATCTAAAAATCTTTTCGCTTCCTCACAGTTGTTTCCTGCTCTTTGAGTAATTTGTGCAACGTTGCCCTTTTGTTTAACATAAATTATTGGTTGATTCAAAAGCTCTGTAAGTCTTTTTGTCCGAAGAGTTTTCTCTCCGGACAAAATCAATGATAGTTTCCTAACAGACTGCATTGGGGGGTGATTTGATGTGTCATGAGTCGGGAATGCGTTTGATCGAACCATTCGACTTCCTGCGGGGTGCTGCTCATATGCTTTCCTGGGATTTACTCAAGTCCCCAGCTGTACAGAGGGAACAAGCCTTACAGTATTCTTAATTTAGGATGCATCCGACAAATACGCCTATCATTGGGATGATACATTACGCAATGTATATACCACTGCGGGTGAAAATTAAATAATTTGTTCTAATGCTTGACGTAGACGAGTTTCATCTGCGAGACAAAGCCCGGTAGAGGAAATAAGATATTCTACCAACACCCGGAGATTTTCTTCATTCGGCTCTATACCAAGTTGCGCTAAGGTAGTGGGAAGTTGCATGTGAACCATCAGAGCCCGAACTTCCTTGATGTCCCTTTCACTCGTCTGATTAAAATGTAGTTGCATCAAAACGCCGACTGCCACAATTTCTCCGTGCAACATATGGCTGGCTTCCTTGGTAAACGACCGGCGCACACAATCATAGAGCCCATGGGCTAGAGCCAACTGGTTTACTCCGCAGGAAAAACCGCTTACAACCGAAGTATGTAGAAGATTGGTCAAAATCACATCAGTGAGACGGCCAGAAGCAACCCCATTATCGTATACGTTGCAACCCTCACCCATTAAAAAATTGTAAATAGCCTTTGAATTTACAGCGCAGATATATTTTTCCAGAGTACAATCCCGATATGAGTTGACATTGGTATTGTGTATTACTTCAGGCAATTTGGCAATAGAGTCAAAAATCCCGGCGGCTAAAGTGCGCTTGGGAGCAGTGGCAATTACATCAGTGTCGGCAATAACAACATCTACCTCTTTGTTCATGGCTACTGATCCGTCGGGCTTACCATCATCGTGATACATAATGCACACTGAAGAAGATGCCACGCAGGTGGCCACCGAGGTGGGGACACAGATCAAGTCCATCCCGCCAAAGGTGGCGGCGCATTTGGCAAGGTCAAGGCATTTGCCGCCGCCCACGCCCAAAATAAGGGTGCATCCCTCCTGCCGGGCAAGAGACACATATGCATTCGCCCATCGGCGCGAGCAAGCCTCTGTGTGTGCGCATACGATCGGATGGATGCCCTCCGCTTCAAAGGAGCCGCCGCTCAATTCCAGGATGCGTTTGACAGAACCGGGGCCGCCGAGCAACAGGGGCTTGCCGCCCAGCCGCTTTACCTCGGTTGCGAGCTCCCGGATACAGCCATGTCCATAAAAAAATTTACCTGCGCCAACGCGCAGATTCATATAGTCGTTTTGCATTTCCATCAAAATATCCTCCTGTATTTGCTTTTTTACGTTTGAATGCCGCCCGGGTTGCCCCAACACAAGCGCTGTGCATACAGTACCAGCTGTTGGAATCATTATAATTTAGAAAAAATGTTTTTTCAATATAAAAATAAAAATAAAAAATATTTTTTATTTTCTCTTGACTTGTGACAAAATGCATGATATTTTAAATTTGACGAAAAAACAAATGGAGTATTTTCACAAAAAATATTACAAAATCACATGGAGGAGATTCTAATGAAAATGACACCCCGGGAACTCAACAAACAGTTGCATGGCGTCTGCGTAATCAGCATTACCCCTTTTAAGGAGGACGGTGCGTTCGACGCGAAGGGCTACGAAAAGAATTTGCGTTTCATTATGGACCACGGCCTGAACAAAAGCAACGCGACAATTGTGGTGGGCGGCAGCACCGGCGAGTGCGGTGCGATGAACACTGCTGAACGCAAGGAGGTGCTGGAATGTGCTCTTGCTGTATGCGGCGATGCGTTGCCCGTGATTGCGGGCTGCAACAGTACAAATGTCCGCGAATCCATCGAGCTGGCCCAGCACGCCGAGGCGCATGGGGCTGTAGGTGTGATGGCACTTTCCCCTTATTATTACCCTGCCAAAGACGAGGAGTGCATCTATCAGTTTTATAAGGCGCTTTCGGAAAACACGGGCCTGGGCATCTTGCTTTACAACAACTTCGAGGTCATGAACATTGATATTTCAATCAATCTGCTTAAACGCCTTAAGGAGTTCCCCAATGCAGTGGGAATGAAAGAGTGCACGCCCGCATTCTTTAAAATGACCCGGGTCGTACAGGAGATCGGCGATAAAATCAGCGTCGTCAACGGTCACGGTGAATTTTTGGAGCCGTATGCCGCTATGGCGGGCACGGCGGGCTTCATCTCCAGTATGTCAAACTTTGTGCCCGATAAGGCTGCTGCCATTTGGGCGGCTCGCAGCACCGGAGATTATGCCAGGGCCAAAGCCATCCGCGACACAATGGTGCCTTACATGGACCTGGCGGTCAAATATTCCGGCATGGGCGGCGAATACAAGGTGATTTCGCTGCTTAAATACATCACCGATGAGGTGGGTTCTTGCGGCGGCTTCCCGCGCGTGCCTTGCGTGCCGCTCACGGCTGCTGAAAAAGAAGAGGTACGCGGCGTGCTGAAACAGCTGGGACTGTAAAAGCGCCGTTCTTACACCGGGACGAATTAGGGTGCACTTGAAAAACAGATTAATAAAGGAGAATGAAAGATGAAAAAGATTTGCGCAATGGTTCTGGCACTATGCATGATTCTTTCGCTGGCAGGCTGCGGCGGCACGTCCGGTGCTTCGGCTTCCGCTCCGACGGCCGACACATCCGTCGACACGTCCGCCTCGGCTGAAACAGAAACGGTCACCCTTACATTTATGCGCACTGGCACGCCCGAGATCCTTCACGAAATCTTTGACCCTATGATTGAAGAGTTTGAAAAAGAGTATCCGAATATCAAAATTGACATGCAAGACCTTGGCTGGTCCGATGCTGAAAAAACGTTGCAGACAATGGCGGCCTCCGAAACCCTGCCCGACGTGATGTATCATCTGCCCGGCACCATTTTTGATTTAGCCGACAAGGGACTGGTGCTCGACCTTACGTCGTATGTGGACGACGAGCTGAAAAATGATATGTACCCTGCGATGTTGCAGGCGGGCCAATATGACGGCAAGCAGTACATGATTACCTGCGGCGGCTCCACCATCATGCTGTGGTACAATACCGAGCTGTTTGAGCAAGCGGGACTTGACCCGGAAAATCCGCCCAAGACCTGGGATGAATTCAAGGCTGCCTGCGAAGCGCTGAGTAAGATCGACGGAATCGACCCCTTTGGCCTGTATGCCAAGAGCAGCGGCGGCGAAACCAGCTTTTTGTTTGAATCGCTGTTTACCAGCGAATTTGGCGGGAGTGCTTGGGACAGCGCCACGAACCAGTACGTTTATGATTCCGAGCAGGGAAAGACGGCCGCGGTTAACACGCTGCAATTCATCCAGGATATTACCCAGTACGCACAGGACAGCTATGTGGAATACGGCCGGTTTGATGTACGCACGCTGCTACGCGACGGCAAGGTTGCCATGGTACTGGACGCCATCAATATGGCGAACCAGGTGTCCGACCAGCTGGCCGACGGCACGATTCGCTGCACGGTAATGCCAGCGGGTGCGTCCGGGATCAACTCCAGCGCCGTAAACGTGGGCGGCTGGTACATTCCCACCAACTCTCAGCATCCGGACGAAGCCTGGACCTTCCTGCGCTATATGATGCGCACGGAAAATCAGCTGGCGCACGCTGCCTATGGCTCTGTACCGATGCTGAAGTCGGAAGCGGCCTCTTACACGGATGGTTATATGGTGCAGGTTGTGAAATCGCTTGACAACAGCTATGCAGAAGGCATTTGCCCTCAAACCAACGCGCTGTGGGCGGTGAACGGCGAACAGCTACAGCTGCTGATGATGGGTAAGCAGAGCGCCGCCGATACGCAGGCGAACATTGCCAGCGAGCACGCTGATATTTACAAATAATTGTCAGCAAGCGTCGCAAGGGCCCCCGGATGGGTCGGGGGCCCTTCCTGTTTCAAGTGTAAAACGCGTAAAAGAGGTGAACGGAATGCCACGCAAAACCAAAGCAAATCCGTTGGTTTCAGGCAGGGCGGAGCCGTACTTATATCTGCTGCCCACCATCGTGTTGTTTGTTTTTATTCTGGCCGTGCCGCTGTTTAATCTGTTCAAATATTCACTGGGTGATTCCAACATCATTCAGGGCTTTAAAGAATGGAACAGCTTTGAAAATTTTAAGTATCTGGGAAGCCCAAAGTTTTTGTCCAGCGTTTGGGTCACCGTTATCTATGTTTTTTTCGGCGTGCTCGGCGTCGTGCTGTGCGGAACGATTGTTTCGCTGGCGCTGGATAAACCCATTCCCGGGCGGGGCGCTTTTCGCGCCGTCGCCATCATCCCTTGGGTCGTACCGCAGGCCTTTGCGGCGTCGATGTGGAGCTGGGTGGTCAATGCCCAATTCGGCTTCATCAATCAGCTTCTCCGGTCCTTGGGGCTGATTCAGGACAATTTGAGCTTTCTTTCGGAAAATACAGCGCTTGCCACGGTAATCATCGTGCGCATTTGGCAGGGCACGCCCTTTGTGATTATTTCACTTCTGGCGGCTTTGCAAACCATTCCAGAGGACATTCAGGAAGCGGCCGATCTGGATGGCGTAACCGCTTGGCAAAGGTTCCGGTTCATCACATTGCCCTTTATAAAGCCGGTGCTGACCACCACCACCTTGATCGTCACGGCATGGACCATGCAGATTTTCGACACGGTGTACATCATGACGGCAGGCGGCCCTGCCCGTTCTACACAATTGGTGGCGCTCGAAATTTATGCAAAGGCTTTTCAGCAGGACGACTTGGGAACCGCCTGTGCCATCGCGCTGTGTGTGCTGGGCGTCATTGCGCTGCTAAGCATGGAAAACCTGAAAAAGGGAAGGGGTGATGGGCGATGAGCATGAAGCGCAAACGGAGACTCAATGCTTTGGGGCGGTACGGTATCATTTTGTTTTGGATGCTGTTTACGCTGCTTCCCATCTATACCGCTTTTGTGGCCTCGCTCACAGAGTATCAAAATCTGGGAAAAAGCTTTTTGTATCCCACCGACTGGGCCTGGCACAACTATGCGGATGTGTTCACCCGTGTGGACATGAGCAGCTTTTTGCGGGCGACCTTTATTTACGCGATCACGGCTTCGCTGCTCAATGTGGTGTTGGCCACCTTTGCGGCCTATGCCCTCAGCAGATTCCGTTTTCGGGGAAAAGCCTTTTACACCTGTATCATTTTTGTTACGCAGGTGCTGCCTCAGGTGGTCATTGTAGTGCCGGTATTTATGATGATGCAGAAAATGGACCTTTACAACACCTATACGGGTGTAATTCTCACCATTTTGGCCACCAGCATGGCGTTTCCCATTCTGCTGATGCGCAGCTTCTTTGACAGTGTGCCGTTTGCCATGGAGGAGGCTGCCGCCATTGATGGCTGCTCAAGATTCATGACGCTCATCCGCGTAATCATTCCCATGACGCTGCCCGGTATCGGTACAGCCTTTGCGCTTTCCTTTTTTTCGGGCTGGGGTCAATATCTTTACCCTCTGGTGCTTACGCGGGACGCGGCAAAAACCCCCGTTACGGTTGGCATTGCCCGTTTGATCGATAATCAAACCCCTTGGGAAATGGTGATGACCGGTACCCTGATTTCCATTGTCCCGGCGGTCATCATTTATTTGCTGGTGCAAAAATCGCTCATCAAGGGAATGTCCAGCGGGGCGGTAAAGTAAACAGACAGGAGGAGGTTTGATGCAAAACGGGGCCGAAAGGCTGGCACAAAAGATGGAAAAGGGAGGCTTTGCAGTTGGCTTTGCCGTCACATTGGCAGAGCCGGCGCTGAGCGAGATGGCAGGCTGCGCCGGATATGATTTTGTGTTTGTGGACGCAGAGCACAGCCCGTTGGACCGAAGGGATGTTTTTCAGCACATTATGGCGGCTCAGGGCGCAGGCGCGGCTGCTCTGGTGCGGGTGCGCGCCGCCGAGCCTGCGATGCTCAAAGCGATTCTGGACATGGGGCCGGACGGTGTGATTTTTCCTTTTGTGCACAATGCGGACACAGCCCGGCTTGCGGTGGCAGCCTGTACATACCCGGACGGCCCTTATCAAGGGGTGCGGGGGCAAGGCCCGATGCGGGCTGTGCGCTACGGGTTTGGAGAGGAAGCTGCGTATCTGGCTGCGCCGGAAAATTATCTTTTGAAAATTATGCAGATTGAATCCTATGAGGGCTGGCTTAATTTGGATGAGATTCTGTCTGTGCCCGGCGTGGACGGCGTATATCTGGGTCCGGCGGATCTGGGGAGAAGCGTAGCGGCACACAAAGACCTGAACCCGCCTTCGGTGGCCGAGATTTGCGACGACGTCTGCCGCCGTGTGCGCGCGGCGGGAAAATGGATGGGCGTGCCTCTGGGCACTACCCCAAAAAATGCAGCCGATGCCCGGGAGCGGGGGGCACAGTGGGGCGTGTGCGGCATCGACACGGCGCTTCTGGCCGACGGCATGCGTGCGTGCCTTGCGAACTTTACCATGCAGGAGGAATAAGATATGCCGGTATTTGAAATGCCCCTGGAGGAACTGCGCCATTATAAAGGGTGTAGCCCGTGTCCCGGTGATTTTAAGGAATATTGGCGCGAAGCGCTCGGAGAGCTGGAGGCCACGGGGCTTGCTTATACCTGTACGCCTGCTGCGTTTGAGGCGCCGGGCGTGAAGTGCCATGATCTGTGGTTTGTTGGAACAGGCGGGGCGCGGGTGCATTGTATGTTTTTGAAGCCCGCGCAGCTTTCGAAAAAAATCCCTGCGGTTGCGGTATTCCACGGATATATGCACCACGGGGGCGAATGGTTTGAACGGCTGCCCTACGTTTATGCGGGCAACGCAGTGCTTGTCATGGAGGCGCGGGGCCAGGGAGGGCTTTCGGAGGACGTTTACGCAGGAGCGGGCCCCACATTGTTTGGCCATGTGGTCCGTGGTGTGCGGGACAAGGACCCGCATAAGCTGTATTATCGGGACGTATATCTGGATGCGGCCAAGGCGGTTCGTATTTTGATGAGCATGGATTTTGTGGACGAGGCCCGGGTGGCCACCACGGGGAAATCTCAGGGCGGCGCATTGGCGTTGGCCGCCGCGGCCCTGACGCCGGAGGTAAAGCTGTGTGCGCCCATCTACCCGTTTCTGTGCGATTTCAGGCGGGTGGCCCAGCTGGACCTTATGAAAGATGCCTATGAAGGATTTTCCTACTATTTTAAAAAATGTGATCCCACCCACGCGCATGAACAGGAATTCTTTGAGCGGCTGGGTTATATTGATCTGCAGAATCATGCGTCTGCAATTCGCGCACAGGTGTTTTGGCAAACTGGCCTGATGGATACACTGTGTCCGCCCTCTGCCCAATTTTCGGCTTATAATAAGCTTACGGGACGCAAAGAGATGAAGCTTTACCCCGAGTATGGACATGAACAGATTCCATACACAAACGATACGGTTTTTTCCTTTTTGCGAAAATTGTGATCGATACTTTTGCCGTGACGGAGAAAGGAGACAAGTTCTGGTTGACAGAGATTAAAAAAATAGCTTAATATGGTAGTAATAGATATTCCCGGTTTTGGGGAGGAGGTTCAAGATGGCGACAAACGCGCTCAACAACGATTTTTTGCTCAACATCCAGTCGGTCTACCCATCGCTTACCAAGGCGGAAAAGAAGGTAGCGGACTATACGCTGCAAAATTCCAAGGCGGTGCGTTTTCTGTCCATCACCGATTTGGCCGAGGCCTGCCATGTAAGCTTGACAAGCGTATTCCGTTTTTGCAAGGTGCTGAAGCTGCAGGGGTATCAGGAATTTAAGGTGCAGCTTGCGCTGAGCATCCAGGAGGAAGGGCAGGGCGAGGAGATCGAATTGCTGCCCGCCGCGGTGACCAAAGCCGATTCGGTTCCCACGGCGGCCAAAAAGTTGCTGCAAAGCCACATCAACGCGCTTTCGGAAACACACGCGTTGGTGGATGAAGCGGCTCTGAGCCGTGCGGCGCATTATATCAATCACTCCGATCAGGTGCGTTTTTTCGGCGTTGGCGGATCGATGCTTACCGCTATGGAGGGAATGTATAAATTTCTGCACATTATGCCCAACGTTTACTGCTTGTCCGATATCCACATGCAGACAATGGGCGCCTCTACGCTGAACCAACACGACACCGCTGTTTTTATCTCCCACTCGGGAGCCAGCAAGGAGATTGTTCAGATGGCGCAAAAGGCCCACGAAGGCGGGGCCAAAACAATTGCCATTACCAAATACGCAAAATCCCCTCTCACCGAATATATGGATGTGGTACTGCTGTGCGGCGGTTACGAGCCGCCCCTGCAGGAGGGCTCGTTTCCCTCTAAAACGGCGCAGATGTTTGTGCTGGATTTGCTTTTTACCGAGGTGTACCGCACGCAGTTTGATTACTCCAAGGAAATTAACAAGCGGGTTACGACTTCCATTTTGGACAAAGATTACTAAGAGTTTGCTTTAAAGATTGTTGATATAAACCTCTGCGGCGAAACAAAGCCGACAATTTTTGCCTGCGGCGGGCGAAAATTGTCGTGCGGGATTTTTCCTGTCAGGGGCTTTTTTTATGAAAGGAACAGGATATTTCTTATGGATATACTTGTTTGCATCAAACAGGTGCCGGGCACCAGCAATGTGGAGGTCGACCCGGTAACAGGCGTGCTGAAACGCGACGGCGTGGAGAGCAAGCTGAACCCCTATGATCTTTATGCGCTGGAACAGGCATTTGCCTTAAAAGAGTTGTATGGAGGCATGGTGCGTACCGTCACCATGGGGCCGCCTCAGGCAAAGGCCGCGGTGATGGAAAGTGTTTATATGGGCGCGGACAGCGGCGTTGTGATCAGCGACCGAAAATTTGCGGGCGCAGATGTGCTGGCCACCAGCTACACGCTTGCACAGGGGCTGCAAAGCAGAGGAAGGTTTGACGTCATCCTTTGCGGCAAACAGACGACTGACGGCGATACCGCACAGGTGGGGCCGGAGATTGCCGAGCATTTGGGCCTGCCGCATGTGACCAATGTGACGAGCATCCTGAAGGAAAAGGACGGCCGGCTCACGGTTCGTTGTATGCAGGATGGGCTCATCGTTACCCAAACCGTGCGCACGCCGTGTCTGCTGTGCGTGGACGGTGCGGTCAATACTCCGCGCTTGCCCTCTTACCGGCGCAAAAAGCAGTTTGTCGGGCAGACAATCGAATTTTTATCCCTGGCCGAAATGCAGGACAGGGACGAGCAGCATTACGGCCTTTCCGGCTCGCCCACACAGGTGGTGCGCATCTTCCCACCCGAAAAAAACGATACAAAGGAGATGTGGAAAGACAAAGAGCCGGTGCTGGCGCAAAAGCTGTTCGATTTGCTGAAAAGCCGCAAGGCGTTGTAGGAGGAGAAAAATCAATGGCAGGTTTGACGATACATTCCGAAAAGCTTACACCCGCGCTGGCGAAAGAGCTGTCGGCGCTGTGCCCGTTTGGGGCGCTGGAAGAGACCGCGGAGGGGCTTGCGGTGGGGGCAGGCTGTAAAATGTGCCGCCTGTGTGTAAAAAAAAGCAGCGGCGTCATCACAGAGGAGGAAACCCCAAAACCGCAGATCAACAAGGAGGAATGGGTGGGCGTGGCGGTATTTGCGGATTTTGCCCATGGGAGGCTGCATCCGGTCACGCTGGAGCTGCTGGGCAAGGCGCAGGAATTGGCTGCCGTTACAGGGCACCCGGTCTATGCGTTGCTTCTGGGCAGCGATACGCAAAAAGCGGTCGCAGAACTGCTGCGCTACGGGGCCGACAGGGTATATGTATACGATCACCCGGCGCTGGCTGAATTCACCATTGAGCCGTACGCGGATGCTTTTGCCGATTTTATTGAAAACGTGAAGCCTTCTTCGATTTTGGTGGGGGCTACCAATCTGGGGCGTAGCCTGGCGCCGCGGGTGGCAGCGCGCTTCGGTACCGGCCTTACCGCAGATTGCACCGTGCTGGAGATGGAGCAGAATACCGATCTTGTACAAATACGTCCCGCTTTTGGCGGAAACATTATGGCGCGCATTATTACCCCTAACCACCGTCCCCAGTTTTGCACCGTGCGGTATAAAATTTTTTCCCACCCACAGCCGATGGAACGGCCGCGGGGCACGGTGCAGCCCATGACGCTGCCGCAGCCCAAAAAGCCCTATGGCATTCGGGTGGACAAGGTGGAGCGGCTCCCGAAGGAGATGGATATTTCGGATGCGGATACGATTGTCGCGGTGGGGCGTGGTGTCAGGACGCAGGCTGATTTGGAGCTGGCACGGCAGTTGGCCGAAGCATTGAACGCACAGTTGGCCTGTACGCGCCCGCTGGTGGAAAACGGCTGGCTGGACGCAAAGCATCAGATTGGGCTTTCAGGCCGCACAGTGAAGCCGAAGCTGCTCATTGCGCTGGGGATTTCGGGCGCGGTCCAGTTCACTGCCGGTATGCGCGGGGCCGATTGCATCATAGCAGTAAACAGCGACGAAGGCGCGCCTATCTTTGATGCGGCGCACTACGGTTTGGTGGGCGACCTGTATGAGATGGTGCCCGCATTGCTGAAAATGACAAAGGAGGACGCGGCCCATGTATCATAAAATTGAACAGGCGGATTTATCCGCGTTGGAAGCCATTGCGCCAGGCCGCGTGTTCGCTGGTGGGCAGATCAGCGAGGATTACGGGCATGACGAGCTGGGCGGTGTGGCACATATGCCCGAGGTGCTGGTGCGCGTGGACGGTACAGACGAGGTGTCCGCCGTGCTGCGTTATGCAAACGCAAACAGGATTCCCGTGGTGGTGCGCGGGTCCGGCACTGGCCTTGTGGGGGCGTCGGTGGCGGTACATGGCGGCATTATGCTCGAGACAACCGGAATGAACCGGATTTTGGAGCTGGATGAGGAAAACCTTACCGTCACCGTACAGCCGGGCGTGCTGCTGATGGAGCTGGCCGAATATGTACAGGAGCGAGGCTTTTTTTATCCGCCGGACCCAGGCGAAAAATCCGCCACCATCGGCGGGAATATTTCGACCAATGCAGGTGGGATGCGGGCCGTGAAATACGGCGTCACCCGCGACTATGTGCGGGGACTTACGGTTGTGCTGCCGACCGGCGAGATCGTGGAACTGGGCGGAAAGATTGTGAAAAACAGCTCGGGCTATAGCCTGAAGGATTTGATCGTGGGCAGTGAGGGAACTCTGGGTGTGATTACTCAGGCGGTGCTTAAGCTGCTGCCCTTGCCCTCGCACAGCGTAAGCCTTCTGGTCCCCTTTGACAGTATGGAGGCGGCGTTGGAGGTGGTGCCCTGTATCGTGCGCGCCAAGGTAAGCCCGACGGCCATCGAATATATGTCCCGGGAAACCATTTTATTTTCGGAAAGCTATTTGGGCAAAAAGTTCCCGGACACCCATGCGTCGGCTTATATCCTGCTCACCTTTGACGGCAACGCTGCCGCCCAGGTGGACGGGGAGCTGGAGGCCGTGGCGGAGTTATGTCTGGAGCATGGGGCACAGGATGCATACATTGTAGATACCGATGAACGCAAAAAAAGCGTATGGGACGCGCGCGGCGCTTTTTTGGAGGCCATCAAGGCCTCCACCACCGAAATGGATGAATGCGATGTGGTGGTGCCCCGCAGCAAGGTTGCGCAGTTCATCCGTTATACCTATCAGGTCGCGGAAAGCGTTGGCCTTCGCATCCCGAGCTTTGGTCATGCGGGTGACGGAAATCTGCACGTCTATCTTTGCAGAGACAGCTTGGAGAAAGAGGAATTCCAGCGTCGGCTGCAGCAGGCCTTTGCGCTGATGTATGCCCGCGCCGGGGAATGCGGTGGGCTTGTTTCGGGTGAACACGGAATAGGTTGGGCAAAAAGAGAATACTTGGCCCAGCAGTGTGGGGCGGTACAAATGGAACTAATGAGGGGGATTAAACATGTGTTCGATCCCAATCATATTCTCAACCCGGATAAGATTTGTTGTAGTTAGGAGTATTAAAATCTGTATTAGGGCGTATTGAAGGCTATACCGTCTGTTCAAAGGGTATTGAAACCTTATCTGCATCAAAAACAATATTTTTTATCATCAAGGACATCTGCAATATATTGTAGGAAGCTAGCTTCTCCTTCTTGGTTAACAGCAATGACTGCACTCTTTTGTTAGAAAATTGGAATGGCTACTTCGTCAGCCAGGAGGATTACAGTATTTGCAATACCAATGGGTGAGAAGTGAAAATATGTGTAGGAATAATTTTTGCCGGAGCGGTTTTATCAGTCTCTATTAAAATAATAAGAACTGGTTTTTAGAGCTTTGTTTTTATTCGCAAAACGAATTGAACAACTGCCCAAAACTACGGGTTTTCCAGAGAATGAAATATCAGAGATACCTGCTGGAAACCATGACAGTTTTTTCTGGCTGCCACATCTGTAAATTAGTAGTTTATAGCGTAGGTTAACCTTGGGCGCTTATGGGATGTGCTGTCGAACCTCCTCTCAATGGGCTTCCGCCGGGACCCGCAGCAATTTTGAACAGGATGAATAGTAAATCGAAAACTGGTCACTGCTAACAGCCGTTTTTTATTTGTTAAGGACGTGGGTTTGTTGAGAGCTTACACTAAAACAGCCGGAGAGTGTTGTAAAACACAACACTCTCCGGCTGTTCGTATCAGTTTGACACATCTCTCCTTTATTTCCGCCGGTGCGTTGAAATGCATAGCGACACAATGTAAAGCCAGAAACTTGGTGGTGCCGTCAAGAGTTATGCGGAAATTAGTTTGCAGACTCTGGCTGAATGAGGTCAGCCAGCAATAGAGACGTCTTC